>Ga0209812_10000767_pt1 | contig 26331 bp, 11 predicted proteins | sample JI71714BDNA_FD_187502 | JGI IMG/M metagenome (GOLD analysis project Ga0209812, IMG submission 187502) | Wastewater effluent complex algal communities from Wisconsin, to seasonally profile nutrient transformation and Carbon sequestration -... | ecosystem: Engineered > WWTP > Effluent > Algae...
GGTTGAAGTTGTTGCGCCTGGAATTGCGGTGCCATTTTTTTTCCACTGCACACTTATTCCTGTATATGTTGCGATTAAATCAACTGAGGTTCCCTGACAAAATACCGTATCGCCTGCAGCGGCAATGGTAATTGTTTCAGCAAGACCATCATCAATAATTCCGTTACAATCATCATCTATTTCATTACAAATTTCGGGTGAAGGAATACATTCGTCAGCCATTAATTTAATAATCCAATAATCATATTGGCCACGTCTGTTTTCCGTTTTATCGCCTGAAATATTTGAATCAGAATTACCGGCAATACAATATCCGCCATCAGTAGTATGGATAATATCCCAAGCCTGATCCACACCATTTCCACCAATACCATCCTGCCAGATTTCGTTGCCATTTTCATCCAGTTTAATTAACCAAATATCATTACTGCCGGAAATTGGCACCGTTCTATTTCCTGAAATTCCACTTGCTGAAATACCTGCCAATAAAAAATCACCATCGGGTGTTTCCAAAACACTGTTTAAATTATCGAAACTTGAACCGCCATAAGAGCGATCCCATTCGATATTAAATTGTTCGTCAATTTTAATTATCCACCAATCCGATTCGCCAAAACCATTTTCGGTTTTATTTTCACCTGCGTCACTTGTTGAAGTACCTACACAAATAAATCCGCCATCGCTGGTAAGCAATAAATCTTCAAGCGAATCGTCGAAAGTACCACCATAAGTTTCCTGCCACAAAATTTCACCCACGGAGTTAATTTTTATCACCCAATAATCCATCCAACCTTTGTTTGTTGCAGTTTTATCGTAACCGATATTACTCATTGAAGAACATCCTAAAAAATAATTTCCTGCTCCATCTTCTACTATTTTTGTTCCATAATCGCGTGAAATACCAACAATAGTATTTTCCCAAATTATATCACCGAACTCATCTGTTTTAACCAGCCATACATCTGTAACAAAAGTATTTTCTGTTTTGTCGCCACTGCTATCACTCACACTAAACGTCATTAATAAAAATCCACCATCTTCGGTTTGAATCACATCACGCATGGTTTCACCATTACCACCACCAATAGTATTTTGCCAGACAATATTTCCTAAAGCATCTAATTTTAACATCCAAATATCATCGAAACCATTAGATGATTCTGTTTTATCGAATTGATCTGAACTAATTGATTCACCAGCAACTAAATAACCACCATCAGTTGTTTGAATAGCAATTTTTGCAGTTTCCTGCAGATTGCCATAAATGGTATTTTGCCATTCAATACTTCCAGTTGCAGTTAATTTTATAATCCAGTAATCGTTTTCCCCTTTTTTACCTTCTGTTTTATCTCCACCAAAACCACCGTAGGTAGTTCCACAAACGATATACCCTCCATCGGCAGTCTGATTAACTGTTGACACATAATCATCGGCGGTGGAACCGAGTGTTTTTTGCCATTCGATGGCGGGAGCCTGGGCATGCATAGCAGTAGTAGCAACTACTCCAAGGATAAAAAAATAAAATTTTTTCATATAAATGAATTATTTTTTTACAAAAGTTGTGATACTAAACGCATTACTAGTTTTAATTTTTACGAAATAAATACCTGCTGATAGGTTTGCAACATTGATTATCACACTATTTTCCTGTGACGAAACATTATTAATTAATCGTCCCAAAGCATCATATAAAGTTACCGATTCAATATCACTTTCATTTGTTTCAATAGTAATAAATGTAGTTGCTGGGTTCGGATAAACATTTATTTCATTTGCTATCATCTCCCCTGCCTCGCCGGCAGGCAGGCCTTCTCTACACGGCACACTCACTGCAATCGCATTCGAATTTTTAAAACAACCGGTTGCAGCTTTTGTAACTCGGCATTTATAATTACCTGAGGTAGTTGCAGTATAAGTTAATGATGTTGCTCCGGCAATTGGAGTTGCGCCTTTATACCATTGATAGGTACAACCTGCAACCGCAACTTCTGTTAATATAACACTTCCACCGGCACAAAATGTTGTTGGGCCTCCGGCAGATATACTTGCGTTGGGATTTTTAATTACGTTGACAAAAATTGGGGTTGATTCAGTTGTATCGCATGCGCTTGTGGTAACGCAAGAATAATTTCCTTTTGTTGTGACATTATATGTTTCGCTTGTTGCACCGGGAATATTGGTGCCATTCTTGTTCCATTGCACAGTTGCACCTGAGTAGGTTGCAGTGAGTAACACGCTACTGCCCTGACAAAACGTAATTGGTCCACCAGCGGAGATGGTAATTGTTTCGGTGATGCCGTCATCAATGAGGCCGTTGCAGTTGTCGTCGAGGGAGTTGCAGAGTTCGGGGGAGGGTAAACATTCCGGGAACAGTTTGACCAACCAATAATCCATACTTCCGTGATTAAATGAAACATCCCCGTCATTTGAATATGTCTGAACCAAAACAGCAAAACTATGATCGTTTAATTCAATTATATTAGAACCATAATCATCCTCTGAACCACCTAAAGATTTTTGCCAAATTATTTCTCCTAATGGATTTATTTTAACTACCCACGCATCTGAATTTCCATGATTAAAAATTACATCACCATCATTTGAATAAGTAAACCCTGTGAAGATATAATTACCATCGGTAGTATTAATTATTTGACGCCCATAATCATCTTTTGTTCCACCAAAGGATTTTTGCCATTCAATTATGCCGTTGAAATCAAGTTTTACAATCCACATATCATCACGAGCTCCTGTTCCATGGTGGCCTGTTACATCGCCATTAATGGATTCGGAGCTTCCGGTTACGATACATCCACCATCAGATGTTGCATTTACACAGAATCCGTAATCATAGTCAGTACCACCCAAACATTTCTGCCAAATAATTTCTCCTGCAGTTGATAATTTAATTATCCAATAATCACTTTGTCCATGGTTACCCGTTACGTCACCATCATTTGAAAAGGCATGTCCTGCAATGATATAATTAAGATCAGTTAAGATATCCACGGTATAACCGTCTTCACCACTTGTGCCTCCTAAGGAACGCTGCCACTCAATATTTCCGAGCGCGTCTAGCTTTAATACCCATATATCTATGGATCCATCAACGCCGTGATGCCCTAAAACATCACCATTTGTTGAACGTGATTCTCCAATAAATATCGAGCCCCCGTCGGGAGTTGCTTTGAGAAATCTTGCATTATCTATATTTGTTCCCCCATATAAATGACTCCAAATAATCTCTCCTAACGTATCAATTTTAAATACCCAAAAATCAACTGACCCATTATTGCCAGACACATCCCCATCATTAGATGTGGACATGGCGCCTACAATAAATCCATCAGTAGTTTGTATAATTGAACATGGATGTTCATCTAGTGTACCTCCGTAGGATTTCCCCCATTCAATATTATGGTCAACATCCAATTTAACAATCCAAACATCATAATAAGCAGTTGATCCGTGATGGCCGGAAACATCCCCATCGTTGGAATAGGAATCCCCAATTACAATAAATCCATCTGCACCCAAATCTAAAATATCATCTGGATCATCCAATTTAGTTCCTCCATAAGTTTTTTCCCACTCAATTTCCGGGGCCTGAGCAAAAGAGAAATTAATGAAAAACAGTAAGTGCAAGGTTAATATTAAAATTTTTTTCATGAGGAAAAATTTAAATTATTCTATTATTATATTTTTTACATTGTAAATATTGTTATTCCACAATTTTACTAAATAAATTCCAGGAGTAATATTTTTTAATTCAATGGCTTCATTTATTATTCCATCATTAGCTATAACTTTCTTAGAAAATATTAATTGTCCAAGGTTGTTATATATCTCAATTGTTGATTCGGGAGACGCAAAATTTTGCGTCGTTACAGTTGCTTCTATAGTAAAAGTTCCATTATTTGGATTCGGGTAAATTGAGAATGTATTTTTATCATTGAACATTTCTCCTACCTCGCCGGCAGACAAGCCTTCCCTACACGGCACACTCACCGCAATCGCGTTTGAATTTTTATAACAACCTGTTGCAGCTTTTGTAACACGACATTTATAATTACCTGAGGTTGTTGCTGTATATGTAAAGGATGTTGCTCCTGCAATTGGGGTGGCTCCTTTATACCATTGATAAGTGCATCCCGCAACAGCAACTTCTGTTAATACAACACTGCCACCGGCACAAAAAGTTGTTGGGCCTCCGGCAGAGATACTTGCGTTGGGGTTTTTAATTACGTTGACGAAAATTGGGGTTGATTCTGCTGTACCGCATGCACTGGTTGTTACACAAGAATAATTTCCTTTTGTTATAGCATTATATGTTGCGCTTGTTGCACCGGGAATATTTGTGCCATTCTTTTTCCATTGAACAGAGGCTCCAGAATAAGTTGCAGTCAATAAAACACTTCCGCCTTGGCAAAAAGAAATTGGTCCACCTGCGGTGATGGAAATTGTTTCGGTGATGGCATCGTCGATGAGGCCGTTGCAGTTGTCGTCGAGGGAGTTGCAGAGTTCGGGGGATGGTAAACATCCGTCACCTAATTTTACGACATAAAATTGTGAAGCTGAATCATCTGCATATAAATTACCGGTTACATAAAAACCATCATCGGTTTTTGATATGTCCCATGCTGCATCACAAGCTAAAGTTCCAACACATTTATCCCAGATAAGATTTAAATCTTCATCAATATTTACTATGTAATAATCACAACTTCCAACGCACCCCATTTGTTTTTCACCTGACAAAACAAACTCACCATTGTTTTCAATAATAGAAGAAAATAATTCCTCACCACTTTCTCCAATACATTTATCAGATATTAAATTTCCGTCAAAATCAATCTCAACTAACCAACCATCATAATAACCATTCATTTCTGAAACATCTCCATCATACGAAGATGTCTTTCCTGCAAGAATTATAGCATTATCGCCAGATTGAATTAAACTATAGCACTGATCATCACCTGAGCCGCCAAAACATTTTTGCCAAATCAAATTTCCTGAAGCGCTTAATTTGACAATCCACATGTCTGGCGCATATGTTGTATGTAACCCAGTTACATCCCCATCTACAGATCTAGAATCACCAGCAATAATAAATTCACCGGTAGTTATTTGAATAAGGTCAAACAAATATTCCTGATCACTTCCGCCTAAACAAATTTGCCATTGTAATACACCGGTAGAATTTATTTTAAATACCCAATAATCAAACCCTTCACCGGGGTGAAACCCACTTACATCATGATTTGTTGAATTACTCATTCCACCTATTACAAAGCCTCCATCAGAAGTTGCAATTACTGCCCTTGCCCAGTCAGAAGAACTTCCTCCATAAGTTCTCTGCCACAGAATATTTCCCTCAGAATCGATTTTAATTACCCAAATGTCACCGAGACTATTGGGACCATAATGGGAAGTTAAATCTCCATCTTCAGAATTAGCAGTACCTACAATTAAATAATCGTCGCCCACATTTATAATAGAGCGACCTTCTTCTGCATGACTTCCTCCATAACATCGTTGCCATTCAATCGCCCCGAGACTATTAAATTTAAAGAGCCAAATATCTGACAATCCATTAAAACAAGTAGCATCACCATCAAAACTGCTACTTCTAGTTCCTAATACGAGACATCCACCGTCCGGAGTAGAAACAACCGATCTGGTATCATCATTGCCTGATGTACCAATAAACTGAGACCATTCCTCTACAGGAACTTGGGAATAAATTTCAAACCCAAACAAAAAGCAAAAAAATAATATTATACAATTTTTCATGGTCAGCAATTAATACATTAAATTATTCAATTACAATTTTACTTTGGGCAATATAATAATCACCTTGTTTAATTTTCAACAAATAAATACCGCTAACAGCATTTCCGATACTAATTATTTCATTAACTATTCCATCCTGAGAATTGGTTTTTTCAGAATAAATTAATTGTCCAAGGTTATTATAAATCTCAATTGTTGTTTCGGGTGAAGCAAAATCTTGCGTCGTTACGTTCGCTTCGATTGTGAATGTTCCATTGTTGGGATTTGGATAAATGGAGCAAGCATTTTCATCAATCAGCATCTCCCCTGCCTCACCGGCAGGCAGGCCTTCTTTACACGGCACACTCACCGCAATCGCGTTTGAATTTTTATAACAACCTGTTGCAGCTTTGGTAACACGGCATTTATAATTACCTGATATAGTTGCGGAATAGGTTAATGATGTTGCTCCGGCAATTGGTGTGGCGCCTTTATACCATTGGTAAGTGCATCCAGCAACCGCAACTTCGGTTAATACCACACTCCCACCTGCACAAAATGTTGTTGGGCCTCCGGCAGAGATACTTGCGTTCGGATTTTTAATTACGTTGACGAAAATTGGGGTTGATTCTGCTGTATCACATGCGCTTGTTGTAACACAAGAATAATTACCTTTTGTTGTAACATTATATGTTGCGCTTGTTGCACCGGGAATATTGGTGCCATTCTTTTTCCATTGCACAGATGCACCTGAGTAGGTCGCAGTGAGGGACACGCTACCGCCCTGACAAAAAGTTGTTGGCCCACCAGCGGAGATGGAAATTGTTTCGGTGATGCCGTCATCGATGAGGCCGTTGCAGTTGTCGTCGAGGGAGTTGCAGAGTTCGGGGGATGGCGCGCATGGAATACTGGTATATACAAATGCTCCTCCTACCATATCTTCACCATCAAAATAATTTCCCGCGCCTACCACGATGTCAGCATAACTATCTCCATTTATGTCTCCAGCGCCTGAAACTGAAATACCGAATTTTGCATCTAATTGATTTATTTCAATAGTTTCGATGTTATCTACATCGAGAGCGAAAGAATTTCCATGGTAAACAAATATTTTTCCTTCATAATGAAAATTACCTGAATAATTTGGGGATCCAATTATAATATCATCAAAATTGTCGTTGTCCATATCCTGAATCCCGGAAACAGAATTTCCGAATCTTCCATCCTGTATATTATTTTCTAAAATTAATACTGGCACGGAATTTATACCTGTGGATGAGCCTAAATACACAAAAACACTTCCTTCATAGAGTTCACCATTTGAATAGTTTGGTGCACCGACAATTAAATCATCAAATCCATCATTATTAATATCACCGCCACCTGCAACGGCAAAGCCTAATTGACAAATAGCCTGATTACTTTCTAAAATTGTTGCGGGACTTATGGCAAGTCCAGATGCTGAACCATGATAAATATATACTCTACCCTCATTATAATGCCCGTTATTAGATAAAGGAGCGCCAACTGCAACATCGTCAAAGCCATCTCCATTTACATCTCCAGCTGAGCAGACATCATATCCGAAATGCTCACCTGATAAAGTTCCATTGATTATCAAAGGAGAATTAGTAATTCCAACTGCACTTCCGTAATAAACATAAATTCTCCCTTTACCGCTATTATACAGCGAAGCCCCGACTATAATATCATCGTATCCGTCATTATTAATATCCCCCGCACTGGAAACTGAATTTCCTAAACCCAAATCTGACATTGAACCCTCGATCTTTAGATTTGGAATTGCAGGTAAACCTGTACTTGAACCATAAAATATTTCAATTTTCCCTTCTCTATAACTTGGGTTATCAAACAAAGGTGCTCCAATTATAATATCATCATACCCATCATTATTCACATCTCCTGCACCAGCTACACTACCGAAATCACTATCAGATTGGGTATCGGATCTTACGAATGAGGGTACTAATTGTATCCCATCAATTGAGCCATTAAATACCATAGCTATACCCATATTCGGTGTGTCAAAGTCAGGTGATCCAATTATAATATCATCAAAACCATCACCATTTATATCACCAGCTTTTGAAACATCATTAACAACTCCATCATCTGCGATACTAAGGAACCCATCAAATTGAAAATTTAACGATTCATCAATAAATCCATCGCAATCATTATCGTAGTAATCCGGTTGCTCCTCAGCATCAGGATATTTTTGATTATTATTATCATCGCAATCGCTACCACCAAGAATATTAAACGTATATCCTAAACCAGGAGAGCTACATTGCGTTAAAATAGGTATTGCATCATTATAATAAAAATCCTCATCTGCATCAAAATACCAAATTGTTAATGGATGCTGTAAAGAATCAAAATCGTTACAATCAGAATTATCCAAAACATGTCCATCAGGTAAATTACAGGTAATTGCACTCAAAATTGAGCTTCCAAAACCATCGCCATCATGATCTGGATAAAATGTTGAAGTTGGACAGTCATTTCCATGAAATACATAAATTCTTCCTTCGTCTGAATCCATGTTATCGTAAAAGCTTGCTCCTATGAGGAGATCACTAAAACCATCATTATTTACATCTCCGGCAAAAGAAATTGATTTTCCAAAAGAAGATGATTCTTGATTAGATTCGAATGTAGCATCCGGAATTGCATCAATTCCAGATGCAGAACCTTCATAAATATATACTTTACCTTCATTACTGCTACCTCCATCAAAATCTGAAGCTGCAACTACTATATCAACATAACCATCTGCGTTATAATCGCCTGCTGAAGTAACTGCCTTTCCAAAATGTGCAAAGTATTGTTCATTGTCAATTCTAGTTGAAAAAGTTGTATTCACTCCGGATGCACTGCCCAGATAAATGAAAACACTTCCTGCATCAAATTCTAGAAAGTCTGCTTGATATTCACCAACTATTACGTCATCAAAGCCGTCATTATTAACATCTCCCGCTCCGGAAGTTGAATAACCAAAATATGTCGAATAAAAACCTTCTTCGAGTATTGTAGCTGGTGATGTAATTAAACCTAGTGCATTTCCGTGGTATAAATAAGCAATGCCGCCATCACTATTTAAACCTTCGCCATCAAATTTGTAAGCACCAATTATAACATCATCAAATCCATCTGCATTTACATCTCCGGCATCTGAAACAGAAAATCCAAATTGCGAATTCCCCTGAAAATTAGATAACGTTGCGGTTTCAACCGTATCAATTCCATCAGACGAACCCAGATAAACATATGCCTTAACAGATAAATTGGCGCCCACAATAACATCGTCAAATCCATCAGCATTTATATCGCCTGCGTTCGAAACTGCTATACCGAAATTTGCTCCTACAACATCACATTCTAGGGTGGCATTGGGGATTGGATTTATACCGGTGAGCGATCCAAGATAAACAAACGCTCTACCTTCATTTGATTGTCCATTATCGAAAAAATTTGCACCAACAATTACATCGTCAAATCCATCATTATTTACATCACCGGCTGTTGAAACAGAGGCACCAAAATTTGCACTTGCTTGATTACATTCTAAAATCAATGCGGGACTCGTGTTTATTCCAAATTCTGAACCATGAAAAATGTATGCTACACCTTCATTTATTTGCCCATTATCATACATATATGCTCCGACAATCACATCGTCGTAACCATCACCATTTACATCTCCCGCATGTGAAACAGCATTTCCAAAATAAGCGCTAGATTGAATTCCCTCCACAATACTCTCTGCATCAGGTGTTTGACAAAAGCATTTGAAAGCATTGAAGATGATAAGCGAAATAAATAAACTGGGTTTCATATTATTTTAATTTATTTTCATAAATTTTACTGTTTCTATTTCATCATTTACCCGTATAGTAATAAAGTACATTCCAACCGGATAAAAGGAAATGTCTATTTCAGATGAAGATGAAACGTTTTCAAAGGAAGTAATTATTTTCCCAGTGCAATCAGCAATCGTAAGTTGAGAATTACAATTTGTTAATTGATTAATCGAAATAAATACACTACTTGTTGCCGGATTTGGATAAACATTTATTATACTATTATTCGTGGGGTCTTCTTCACGACACGGAACAGATACCGCAATCGCATTCGAATTTTTATAACAACCTGTTGCAGCTTTGGTAACTCGACATTTATAATTACCTGAGGTAGTTGCCGTATATGTTAATGATGTTGCTCCTGCGATTGGTGTTGCGCCTTTATACCATTGATACGTACATCCTGCAACAGCAACTTCGGTTAATGCCACACTGCCACCTGCACAAAAAGTAGTTGGGCCTCCGGCAGAGATACTTGCGTTGGGGTTTTTAATTACGTTGACGAAAATGGGTGTGGATTCTACAGTATCGCATGCACTGGTAGTGACACAAGAATAATTGCCTTTTGTAGTAACATTATATGTTGCGCTTGTTGCACCGGGCATATTTGTGCCATTCTTTTTCCATTGAACTGTTGCACCTGAGTAGGTGGCAGTGAGCAACACGGTACTGCCCTGACAAAAAGTTATTGGTCCACCTGCGGAGATGGAAATTGTTTCGGTGATGGCATCGTCGATGAGGCCGTTGCAGTTGTCGTCGATTGTATTACATAATTCGGCAGCAGGTAAACATTCAGGGGCTAATTTAATTATCCAATAATCATACCAACCCTTTGATTCTTCGTCTTTGTCGCCTCCAATACCACTCCTCGAATATCCCCCTACTATATAACCTTCATCAGTGGTTACGCTAATTGCACATGCATGATCAAACGTCATTCCGCCCAATTTAGTTTGCCATAGGATATTCCCTAAACTATCAAGTTTTAAAATCCAGTAATCAGATTCACCTTTATTCGTTAAAGTTATATCACCACTGATAGGACTATTCGAATATGCGGCAATAATATATCCACCATCAAATGTTTGTTCAATACCATAAACATCAATATGTTCTGAAGCAGAGCCACCAATTGTATTTTGCCAGGTGATATTTCCACTAATATCTAATTTTACTAACCACAAATCATTTGATCCATTCGTATTTTCAGTTTTAATTCCTGAAATACCACTTCCACTTGATCCAGAAGCGAGTGAACCTCCATCTGCAGTTGGAATTACAGCATACAAATAATCAAACAAACTACCACCAATAGTTTTATCCCAAACTATTGTACCTAAACTATCTAATTGTACAATCCAGTAATCTACGGTACCATAACCAGCAGTAGTTTTATCTCCACTTATACCACTAAATGATTGTCCTCCTAATATATATCCCCCATCTGTTGTTTCATAAGCTGTGTATAAATATTCGGTCATTAATCCGCCGATATCATTTTGCCATATAATATTTCCGATTGAATCTATTTTAATTACCCAAAAATCGGAATTACCAATACAGATTTCAGTTTTATCACCACTGATTCCTGAATAAGAAATTCCAGCTAGTATATATCCACCATCAGAAGTTGGTTGTATACTCTCTCCCTGGTCATGTTGATTTCCACCATAACTTTTATCCCATTCAACTACACCATTCTCGTCCAGTTTTACTACCCAATAATCGTAGCCACCTTTATTAATTGCTGTTTTATCACCAACACCAGCTTCACTTATCGAATAACCGATAGCAATAAATCCTCCATCAGGGCATTCCACAATTGAACCAAACCTTTCTTCCAATCCGCCACCAATCGTATTTTCCCACACTAAACTTCCTACACTATCAACTTTTAAAATCCAGAAATCGTAATTACCCAATGAGTTTTCGCTTTTATCACTACCCATATTACTCATTGATTCCCCACCTACAATATAGCCCCCATCAGATGTTTCGTGGATTGTTCCCAAATATTCATTTGAATTAGACCCAAGGGTATTCTGCCATTCAATTGCAGGAATTTGGGCATTGAGAAGTAAACTTCCCAATGCGCCAAATAGCAATAAAATGAGGTGCTTAAACATAATTATTGTTTAATAAAATTATTTGATGTTATTATACCATTTTCAACAATTTGCACAAAATATACGCCTGCAGGTAATTGTTCAATATTCATTTGTAATACATTTTCAGTTGTAATTTGCGTTGCTATTACGCTACCAAGTGCATCAATTAAATGAATTGTTTTTTCATTATTGTTTTGTGTAGAAATGGTTATTACTGTGCTTGCCGGATTTGGATAAACTTGCATATTATTTTCAACAAATTCACCTTCTTTACAAGTAACACTTACCGGAATCGGGGTCGACATTTTGACACAACCTGTTGCCGCTTTGGTAACCCTGCATTTAAAATTGCCGGATGTTGTTGCCACATAATTTAAACCTGTTTCGCCTGCAATTGCACTTGGTCCCTGGAACCATTGATACATTCCACCTGCTACAGGTGTCACACTTAATGTCACCGATCCACCTGCACAAAATGTAGTTGGTCCGCCTGCCGTAATAACAGCTTTAGGATTTTTATTTACAGTAACTGTTGTTCCAATTGATTCTTCTGTTGAACAAGACCCTGTTGTTACACAAGTGTAAACACCTGCTTTATTTGCTGTATATAAAGCGGAATTAGCGCCCGGAATATTGGCACCATTCTTTTTCCATTGTAAACTTGTTCCATTATGAAAGGCTTCCATGGTAACACTGCCGCCCTGACAAAAAGTAGTACCTGAATAAACAGTTATATCGATATCTAAATTATTATCGTCAATAATACCATCACAATCGTCATCGATATCATTACAAATTTCTTCAGCAGGCACACAATCGCCGGCTAAACGAATAATCCAAAAATCGGCATCACCTATGGCATCTTCATCTTTGTCGCCACCTGCGCTGCTATAAGAAAAACCACCAACAATAAATCCGCCATCGGTTGTTGCACTAATGGCATTGGCATAATCGCCGGAAACTCCGCCTAAAACAGTTTGCCATAAAATACTGCCTGTGCTATTTATTTTTAAAATCCAATAATCCCATGAGCCTGTATTTGCTTCTGTTTTATCGCCGCTGATTAAACTTTGCGAATAACCTGCAATGGCATACCCACCATCAGATGTTTGGTCAATAGCATTTACAAAAGCATAATCGTTGCCTGTTCCACCAATTGAATTTTGCCAAGTGATATTTCCACTGTTATCTAATTTAACTACCCAATAATCATATAATCCGTTGGTATTATCAGTTTTATTACCGGTTAAACCACTTTCGCTCATACCGCAAGCAATAGAACCACCATCGGCAGTTGGAATTACAGCATATAAATAATCGTTTAATGTTCCGCCTATAGTTTTATCCCAAACTACAGTTCCGGCGCTATTTAATTTTACAATCCAATAATCTACAACACCATAATTGCCGGCAGTTTTATCGCCACTGATTCCACTTGTTGAAGTACCACCTAAAATATATCCGCCATCAGCAGTTTCATAAGCTGAATATACGTTGTCGAACATTAATCCGCCAATATCATTTTGCCAGATAATATTTCCGGAAGCATCGGTTTTAATTACCCAATAATCGGAATTACCTACACGATTTTCAGTTTTGTCGCCACTGATTCCCGAATCAGAAGTTCCTGCAATAAGATATCCGCCGTCAGAAGTTGGTTGCACATTATACAACTGGTCGTTGCCGAGTCCACCATAACTTCTATCCCATTCCACTACACCATCTTCATCGAGTTTTACAATCCAGTAGTCGTAACCACCTTTATTACTTTCTGATTTATCGCCCCAGCCACCGCCGCTTAGCGATTGGCCACCAACAATATATCCGCCATCGGGCGTTTCTTCTACTGCATATAACTTGTCGTAGTTGCCACCACCGACAGTATTTTCCCAAACGATATTACCTGCATTGTCCATTTTTACAATCCAGTAATCTTCGACACCCCATGAATTTTCACTTTTATCGCCGCCAATATTACTATCGGTGTAACCACCCATAATATAACCTCCATCGGAAGTTTGGTCGATTGTGTTGAGGAATTCATACGAAGTGCTGCCAAGGGTGTTTTGCCATTGAACTGAAGGAGCTTGTGCGTTGATGTTTAAGGTTGATAACAATAAACCGGCACTTAATAAAAAGGGTGTTGTAATTTTTTTCATTAGGTTTTTTAAAAAGATGAATGAATAGGATTAAAAAGATGATTTTTTTATTGTTTTATAATTGTTTTTGTGTTATAATAACTGCCATTCAAAATAGAAATTTGATACACCCCATTTGGAAAAGCTATTAAATTAATGATTTGAGTATTTTCGAGTTGTTTAAAATTCGACACTTCATTGTAGACAATTTGTCCTAATGAATTTGTAATAATTATGCGAGTCAATTGATCATCAACTACCGGTAAATTACTTTGAATGGTTACATAGCCATTTGTAGGGTTTGGGAAAATAACAAACGCCTCGGTTGAATTTAATTCTTCAAATTCTTTACAAGGAACTGTAACTAAAACAGGATTAGATATTGTACTACAACCGGAAGCTGTTTTGGTAACTTTACAAGTATAAGTTCCAGGTGTTGAAGCGGTATAATTTATAGCCGTAGCTGCGGCAATTAAGATATCATTTTTATACCATTGATAAGATAAACCGGCGCCTGTATTTGCAGTAAGTACAACATTACTTCCTGCACAAAAAACTACCGGACCACCAGCCGTAATTGCTGCTGTAGGATTTTTAGGAACTGTCACCACAATATCGGATGAAATTGCGGAGCCACAATCAGTTGTAATTCTGCAGCTATAAGTTCCTTTTGTGGTGGCTTTATAAACTGCATAATGTGCTCCTGTTATATTGTTGCCATTTCGTTTCCATTGTAATGTTCCGTTGCCGGTATAAGTTGCATACAAGGGCACATAACCACCTTCGCAAAATGTTGTAGTATTTGTTGCTTCTATTGATATACCAGGTGCTGCACCTTCATCAATATTGCCATCACAATCATCGTCATAATCATTACATACTTCCGTAGAAGGCACACATGAATCGCCGGCCAATCTAATTACCCAATAATCGTCCCTGTTCGTACCGTCATAATATTCAAATGCATTTTCGGTTTTATTTCCAGAAATATCTGAATTTGAATTACCTCCCATAATAACACCACCATCTTGCATTAATTCCAGGGATGCGAAATTCTCATAACTTAATCCGCCATATACATTTTGCCAGGTTATATTGCCAATGGCATCTAACTCTAATAACCAAAAATCGCTATACCCAATATAATCAACGGTTTTTTCAGCACCAATTCCCGAGGTTGAATAACCTGCAAGAAAATATCCGCCATCAGGTTTTTCTCTTATTTGACAAGAAGCATCTGTTTGCGTTCCCCCAATTGTTTTTTGCCAGGTAATTGCACCACTGGTATTTAATTTAATTACCCAAAAATCGTCCATTCCTCTGCAAGGTGATGTCTTATCTCCGGTAACATTCGATTTTGAAGTACCTGCAACAATATATCCACCATCCATAGTTTGTCGTATGCTTGTAACAGCATCATCGTTATTCCCACCAATGGTATTTTGCCATTCCGGATTTCCTGTTGCACTTACTTTTATTATCCAGTAATCAAAGCTGTTGTTAAAACACGCTTCTGTTTTTTCTCCGGATATTCCTGATTTAGAATAACCTCCCAAAATATAACCACCATCAGCAGTTAAATCTAAACTGGTCAATTTATCTTCATTTACACCATCGATGGTATTTTGCCACATAATATTCCCAACTGCATCAATTTTTACAATCCAATAACTCGAACCCCCAATGTTAAATTCAGTTTTATCACCGGATATTTTTGAAAACGAATATCCACCTAAAATATAACCACCATCAGGCGTTTGTCGGATTGCCTGAATATAATCGTCGCCAGTTCCACCGATGGTATTTTGCCATTCAATGTCACCGGTCGAATTTAATTTCACAACCCAATAATCTTTGGTATGCACACCACCGGGCGTTAAAAAACAATTTTCGGTTTTATCGCCACCAATTAATGAACCTGAAGAGCAGCCAACAATACAACCTCCATCCGGAGTAGCTTCAATACAATCAACGTCATCACTGCTCAAGCCACCAATTGAATTTTGCCACAGGATATTTCCAGCAGGATTTAATTTTAATACCCATGCATCACCATATACCAATAGACCTCCAACCTGGTCTTCAGCTTTATCGCCATACGCTGCGCCACCTGATTCCCCTCCAATAAAAATATTACCATCTTCAGCTACATCTATGGCATATAAATAATCACCGTCTCTTGAACCGATGGTATTGTCCCAATAAATGGATGGTAATTGGGCGTGTATAATATTAGTGCTCAGTAATAAACCAACAACGCAATTGAAAATATTTTTCATAAGCTGATTTATTGTTTAAATATTTTTTTAAAAAAAGTATTTCCATTTGCTGAAACAGCGATAAAATAAATACCGGAATGTAATGATGAAATATTAACAGCTATTCCTGATAATTTTCCGGATAATATCACCTTACCATTTAAATCACTAATTGTATAAGTTCCTGCTGCTATATTTTCTTGTGAAAAAATAATTATACTATTTGTTGCAGGATTTGGAAAAACCATAATTCCTTCAGCGTTATCACTTGCCTCACCTTCCAATTTACAACTTGCTGTTGTGAAATTTTGCAAAGCGGAAAATTCAGAAAATTCACCACCGCATTTTGTTCTTATTTTCCATTCATAATCTGCATCACAATTTAACCCGGTTATGGTTCGCTGTTTTGCATTACCGAGTACATTTAATTTAGTCCACCCTCCTACACCAACCTGGCGATACCACAATTGAAATTTATCTGCTTCCTGATTTGGTGCCCAAAGCAGTTTCGCTGAACTTGCCGTAATATTTGTAACACCGGCTATGGAAGGCGGATAACAACCTCCTGTAGCGCCTGCTAAAATTGGAGCAAGGTTACTGGCATTATATGCATAATCGTGTATTGTTATTTTATCAGCCACGCTGTCAATACTTACCCGTAGCCAACCATAATATTTATTTGGTCCCACTTTTAAGCGCAATGCAGCAAACTGATATTCCGTATCTAAAAATTGTCCATCCGCAGCGACCACATTTTCAAAATTCCAATATGCCATCCACGGATTAACACTATTGGTGAGGTCGATACCCGGGCCAATATTTTGAGATGATGTAAATAAATCAACAAATCCATCATTACCACCCACAAAATTATCGTTGTAAACAAACAATTCCATTCTGTTGGTATTGTAATTCGATGGCCAGATACTCCAATAAGCTACTTGAGCCATGATGCCAAAATCATGATTACCATCTGCATTAATATCCAATTCGTAAAACAAAAAATCGGAACAATAAAACTCCTCACCCGGAACAGGAATGCAGGCTGGTTCAGGGTTAAGGACAATATCCGGGTCTAAATCGGTGTACACAACCTGTCCTGAGAGATTACCTCCCAAAATGAGTGGCACTGCCATTGCTGAGTAGGCCACTAGTTTAGATTTTCGCCGATTGGTTACATACATTACAGCTTTTAGTTTAATTACTCTTTAACTAATTTTTCAGTAACTATGTTACCATCCAAATTTAATGAAATTATATATAATCCGGAAGTTAAATTATTGATATCAATGGTGGTATTTGCCCCTTCCAACACCTGGCTGTAAACAACTTTACCGGTTATGTCCATAAGCACCACCATTCCATTCACAAATGTTGTTTCAACACTTACCATAACATAAGCATTCGCCGGGTTCGGATACACCTCTATGAATGAACGTTCATTCATATCAGCTTCACGTAAGGTTAAAGTCGTAAAATTGTTTAATGCTGTAAACTCCCCAAATTCACCATCGAGACATTTTGTTCTGATTTTGTATTCGTAAGTAGTTTCAGGTGTTAATGATTTTAATACTTTAGAATTTGTTGTCGTTGTTTTTTTCAACCAGGTTGGTGAACCTACAGGGCGATACCAGATTTGAAATAATTCGATACTTGGTATTGGATTCCAATGAACGGTTGCTTTAATAGCAGTGATATTATCTGCATAAGCGCCAAAAGGAACAGGACAAATTTCAGGTAATAATTTGATGGTCCAGAAATCGATACCACCAAAACCAGCAACAGATTTATCGCCATTAATTCCGGTACTGCTATAACCACCAAGCTTGTAACCATTATCTGCAGTTACCTGCACATCAACCAAATTATCGCTTTTATTTCCTCCGATAGTATTGTCCCATGTAATAACACCGAGTTCATCGATTTTTACTAACCAATAATCATCTAAACCCATAGATGCTTCTGTTTTATCGCCGCTTAAAGGGCTTGCTGAAGTTCCTGCAATCATATATTCACCATCGCTGGCTTGCATTACTTTATTTACGATATCGGAACCGGTTCCACCTATGGTATTTTGCCATTCGATATTTCCGGAAGCATCTAATTTAATTACCCAATAATCGTTACCGCCCACAGCAGCTTCTGTTTTATCGCCACTAATTGCAGAGTTAGATTTTCCTCCAACGATATAACCACCATCTCCTGTTTGAACAATACTTGCAGGAATATCTTCAGTGCTGCCACCAATGGTATTTTGCCATTCGATATTTCCGCTGCCATCTAATTTTAAAATCCAATAATCATTACCTACAGCAGCTTCTGTTTTATCGCCGCTAATACCACTTGTTGATGAACCTGCAACGATATAACCTCCATCACTTGTTAAGCTGATATCAAATAAATTATCAGAACCACTTCCGCCGATGGTATTATCCCATTCGATATTTCCGGTTGCATCTAATTTTACTATCCAATAATCGATAAAACCTTGTCCGGCTTCTGATTTATCGCCGCTCAATCCGCTGTCGGAATAACCACCTGCAATATATCCTCCATCAGGTGTTTGGTGAATGATATGCAAATAATCATATGCATCACCACCAATAGTATTTTCCCAAACAATATTTCCGGAAGCATCTGTTTTTACAATCCAGAAATCCTGCGCACCATTTTTATTTTCCGATTTATCGGCAGTGCTATCGCTGAAAGAAGTACCTCCTAAAATATATCCGCCATCTGCAGTCGGTTCCACATTATTTAGGTAATCGTTTTGTGTTCCTCCAATTACATTTTGCCAAACAATATTTCCGGCGCTGTCGGTTTTAATTATCCAATAATCGTAAAGGCCAATTTTGTCTTCCGATTTATTGCCATTAATTCCGCTATTGGAATAACCACCGATAATATATCCGCCATCTGCTGTTTGGCGTGATGAAGTCAAATAATCTGAAGCGGTTCCTCCATAAACCCCCTGCCACTCAATGCCGGGTGATTGAGCATTCATTAATTTATTGTTGAATAACAATGTTGTGCTTAACATGATAGTTAAGGCTTTTCCTGCGTGTTTTGTCTGAAACATAGTTGAACGTTATTGATGAATAAACTGAATAGTCTGTATTGAGTTTGTATTTTTTATTGTGATATAATACATACCTGAAGGTAGTGATGATACATCCAGTAATTGTTCGTTGCTATTTGATGTGCATTTCATTTGTTGCACACATTTTCCTGTTAAGTCTACAATTTGTAATTGTGTTTGACCAGAGAAATTACCGGTAATTATTAATTCATTTATGGCAGGATTTGGATACACTTGATAATCAGTTTCAAGTAAATCATCACCTGCTCTCACAGCTAAAGTGGTGAAATTATTAATCTCAGAAAATTCGCTGTAATCGCCTGGGCTACAACTCGTTCTTATTTTATATTCATAAGTAGTTGCAGGCAACAATGATTTTATTGTTTTCACATTTGTTGGTGCCGATTTTTTCAGCCAGGCACCATCACCAATTGGACGATACCAAATTTGATAGGATTCTGCAGCGGTGATATTATCCCAATGTAGTGTTGCTTTATTTGGTGTAATATTATCAGCGTACAATCCTACCGGTGCAGGGCAAATTTCAGAAGCAAGTTTAATCATCCAAAAATCGGAGCTGGTTCCTCCGACATTCGCTTCTGTTTTATCTCCTGAGAGACTTGAAAACGAAAATCCACCCAGTAAAACACCGCCACCAGCTGTAAGCGGCATTTCTAATACATAATCGTCGCCATCTCCGCCAATTGAATTTTCCCAGATAATATTTCCATCGCCGTCTATTTTAATGATCCAAATATCTGTTGTGAATTCAAATGTGTTGGTTGTTTTATTACCGGAAATTTGTGATGAGGAATTTCCACCAATTAAAAAATTACCATCTGGCAAGGCGGTTACACAGGTGGCATAATCGCCACTATCGCCTCCATAAATTTTTTCCCACAACACATTACCGTTAACATCTAATTTAATTATCCAATAATCATCATAACCAAGTCCCCCGAACGCAGTTGTAGATTTTTCACCTGAGGCATCAGACGACGAGGCTCCACTAAGGAGATATCCTCCACCTGGAATTTCGGTTATATCATTTAAATAATCCGGATTATTACCCCCAATCGTATTTTCCCATTCTATATTTCCGGATGTATCTAATTTTACAATCCAATAATCGTATGTGCCATAACTGCCCTCCGATTTATCCAGACCTGCATTTGAATAGGAATAAGCACCTATAATTAAACCACCATCAGCTGTGACTTTCATTTTTTGAAAATATTCACCCTGCAATCCGCTTATGGTTGATTGCCAGATAATATTTCCGACGCTATTAATTTTAACAATCCAAATATCATTGGCATAAGAATATTCTGCTTTATCAATTCCGGCTTCTGAACTTGATTCACCACCTAAATAAAATGTACCATCTGCATTTTCAATCAATGAAATCAGGTGGTCATCAAAAATACCGCCTATTGTATTTTGCCAAATTATTTCTCCAGATGCATTGAGTTTTATTACCCAATAATCGGAATAAAATGGAGGTCCGAGTCTGCCTTCCGTTTTATCACCTCCAATGCCTGAAACGGAATACCCACCGGCAAGATAGCCCCCATCGGCGGTCTGAATTACATCGCGGAGCACATCATCTTTATTACCACCAATTGTATTTTCCCATTCAATATTGCCTGCTGCATCTGTTTTTACAATCCAATAATCAGTTGTAGCAGATAAACCCATGTTATTTTCTGATTTATCACCACTACTTGCAGAAGTACTTGTTCCACCTAAAATAAAACCACCATCTAAAGTTTTTTTACAACTATAAATTACATCTTCCTTATTTCCACCAATGGTATTTTGCCATTCGATATCCGGTGCCTGTGCAAATATGTTTGCACTACAATATGTGAATATAACAATGAGGGATAATTTTCTCATACATTTATTTTTAATTTTTAATAAAATGCGTGCTGTTTTGTCCATTTGCATTTTGCAATAAAACGCTATACATACCCGCTGGTAAATTGCTAATATTAATTTCTAATAATGTTGCTGTAGTATTCATTTGCATCACATTATTTCCAACTGCATCAATAATGGTGATGGCATTTTCACCAATAAAATTGGTTAGGATAACAATATTTTGATTAGCAGGATTTGGATAAACAGTCAATTCATTTTGCGATTCGTTATTATTTTCCTTGCAGGTAATAGTCACCGGAATTGTATTCGAATTTTTATAACAACCAGTTGCTGTTTTGGTGACACGGCATTTATAATTTCCGGCAGTGGTTGCTATATACGCTGTTCCGGTAGCACCTGCAAGCAAGCCGGCACCTTTATACCATTGATAAGTGCAACCAGCTACAGGAGTTACATTTAAAGTAACACTTCCTCCTGCACAAAATGAGGTTGGACCCGCTGCCGTAATAGTAGCCGATGGATTTTTATTAATAGTGACACTAACCGCTGCTGAGGTTGCAGTGCCGCATAAATTAGTGGTAACGCATGCATACAAACCAGTTTTGTTGGCAACATAATTTATATCTGTTGCACCGGCAATATTTACGCCATTGCGTGTCCATTGAATAACATCACCGCTAAATTCGGAGGTAAGTTCAACAGTTGTTCCCTGGCATACTGTTGTGGGACCAAGTGGAATTGCTACTGCATACATGGCCATTCCATCGTCTATCAGTCCATTACAATCATCATCAATTTCATTACATACCTCTTCGGTAAGTTCGCAATCGGTTTCCAATTTAATCACCCAAAAGTCAGAACTTGCTCCACCAACATTCGCTTCAGTTTTATCGCCTGAAACAGTTGAATAACTTTGAGATGCAATTACTACGCCTCCATCATTAGCTAATACCATTTCAGCAGGGAAATCATAACTATCGCCACCCATACATTTTTCCCATAATTTTACGCCAGTGGTAGTAATTTTTATTACCCAAATGTCATAGGTGCTAGCGTAGGTATTAGTTGTTTTATTGCCACTAATTTGTGAATTTGAATTGCCAAGTAATAATATATTGCCATCAGTAGACAGCATTACACTTGCAGGGTAATCTTCCCCATCACCGCCATAAATGGTATCCCATAAAGCATTGCCATCTTCATCTAATTTAATCAGCCAAAAGTCGTTATAATTCATAACGCCAAATGCATTATCTGATTTATCGGCAGACATGTTGGATTGAGATGCACCAAGTATCATATAGCCACCTTCGGGTAATTCGATAACATCGCGCATATAATCACTAATTGTTCCGCCAAAAGAATTTTCCCATTGTATATTACGAGCTGCATCCAATTTAATTACCCACAAATCATTTCCACCGTGATTAATTTCTGTTTTATCGCCACTTATTCCGGATAAAGATGAAGCACCAATTAACAATCCTCCATCTGAAGTTATTTCCATTTCAACAAATCGGTCGGTAGATGATCCACCAATTACTTTTTGCCAAATTACGGTACCTAAATTATCGATTTCAACCAGCCAGATATCATGGTTAGTAGAAGGGATTGTTTTATCGAAATCGGCAGGTGAATAAGATGTCCCACCTAAAATATAAGTTCCGGATGCCGTTTCTTCAATGTCGTATAATTCATCACTTTTAGTTCCACCAATCGTATTTTCCCAAAGGATATTGCCGTCTAAATCTAATTTCACTACCCAATAATCTCCATAACCGGCACCACCAATTCTGTTTTCAGATTTATCGACGCTGATATCTGAATCGGACCATCCGCCTAATAAATATCCACCATCAGATGTTTCGATTAAACTACGTAAATCATCCGATTTATATCCACCAATGGTGTTATCCCATACAACATTACCGGAGGCATCAACTTTTACTACCCAATAATCATAAGAAGCCGCAATGCCTAAATTATTTTCCGTTTTATCTCCGGAAATAAATGAATTCGAATTGCCTATTAATAGAAATCCACCATCGCTTGTTGCAAGTGCATTATAACATAAATCAGCAGAGGTACCACCAATGGTATTCTGCCATTCGATATCCGGTGCCTGTGCAAATATGTTTGCACTACAATATGTCAATAAAACAATGAGGGATAATTTTCTCATACATTATTTTTAGTTTTTAATAAAATGCGTGCTGTTTTGTCCATTTGTATTTTGCAATAAAACGCTATACATACCTGCAGGCAAATTGCTGATATTAATTTCTAATAATGTTGCTGAAGTATTCATTTGCATCACATTATTTCCAACTGCATCAATAATGGTGATGGTATTTTCACCAACAAAATTGCTTAGAACAGCAATACTTTGATTAGCAGGATTTGGATAAACAGTCAATTCATTTTGCGATTCGTTATTATTTTCCTTGCAGGTAATAGTCACCGGAATTGAATTAGAACTTTTATAACAACCTGTTGCTATTTTGGTGACATAACATTTATAATTACCGGGTGTAGATGCCACATAAGAAGTTCCTGTTGCGCCAAATATTAAACCTCCGCCTTTATACCACTGGTAGGTGCAACCTGGTACCGGGGTAACATTTAATGTTACGCTTCCACCTGCACAAAACGAAGTAGGTCCCGCGGCCGTTATAGCTGCACTTGGATTTTTATTAATAGTAACATTAATTGCTTCGGAAGTTGTTGTGCCGCAGTCGTTGGTTGTAACACAAGTATACATACCGGCTTTATTGGCAGTATAACTCATACTGGTTGCTCCGGCTATATTTACGCCATTGCGTTGCCATTGGATATCATCACCATTGTAATCTGAAGTAAACATTACTGTATTTCCCTGACATACAGTTGTGGGTCCTAAAGGAATTGCTGTAGCATAAATAATCATACCATCATCAATTAGTCCATTGCAATCGTCATCAATTGCATTACACACTTCTTCAGTTGGTGTGCAATTAGCAACTAATTTTATTGCCCAAAAATCGGCGATGCCATAAAATGGTGTCGTTTTATTTCCTGATATGGGCGACATAGAAGTGCCGGAAATAATAATTGATCCATCAGGTGTAATATCCAGTCCACCGGATAAATCTTCACCATTTCCACCAATTGTTTTTTGCCAAATTAAATTACCGCTATTATCTAATTTTAAAATCCAATAATCGCCATAAGAAAATCCGCCGTAGGTAGCCTCGGTTTTATCTCCGGAGATACCTGAAGGTGTATAACCTGCAATTACATAACCATTATCTGCCGATTGATGTATTCCGGTTAAAACATCACGTCCTGTGCCTCCGATAGTATTTTGCCAGGAGATATTTCCTGATGGGTCCAATTTAACAATCCAATAGTCATCGGAGCCTAAATTTGCTTCTGATTTATCGCCGCTAATTCCTGAAGATGAATAACCACCTAATAAATAACCGCCGTCGTTGGTTTGAATTACATCGCTTAAAGCATCCATATCACTTCCACCGATAGTATTTTGCCAGGTGATTGTGCCTGTTGAAGTTAATTTCATAATCCAATAGTCGTAAGCGCCATTGGAATTTTCACTTTTATCTGCAGAAGCATTGGAAATTGAAGAACCACCAACTATGTAACCACCATCGGTAGTTTGGCGAATAGTCACTAACATATCAGTACCACTTCCACCAATCGTTTTTTGCCAGCTGATATTGCCAAAAACATCCAATTTTAAAATCCAAAAATCGTCGAGGCCCTTGCTAGCGGTGGTTTTATCGCCATTAACTCCGCCCGAAGAAAAACCACCCACAATATAACCTGCATCGCTGGTGGGATGAAGCGAGGTGCACATATCATTTTTGTTGGTACGGAGTGAATTTTGCCATTCAATTGTGCCGGTGCTGCTAAGTTTCAGCACCCAATAATCCTGTTCACCCAAGTTGCTTTCGGTTTTATCGCCGGAAATGCCTGAGCTGGAGTACCCACCGATGATGTAGCCGCCATCGGGTGTTTGGTGGGCATCGTATAACACATCGTAAGCAGAGCCGCCGATAGCATTTTGCCATTCAATAGTGCCATTGGCATCCGTTTTTAATACCCAAAAATCGGTTGCGCCGTTAGAGTTTTCCGTTTTGTTACCTGTGATGGAAGAATATGAATCCCCGGCAAAAAAATATCCGCCGTCGCTAGTGCTGAGCGCCACATTCATAAAATCGGCTTCAGTGCCGCCATAACTTTGCTGCCACTCAATTGCAGGTGCTTGCCCAAATGCGGTAAGGTTTAGGATTATACATGGGATAGATAAAAAGGTTGCCCTTTTCGAGAGGAGAAATTTAATCATAATTGTGTGTGTTTTTGTTAAAAAAATCCAACATTTCTCCAGTTTTCATGCGCAGGGAAATAATGCTGTGTTTCAGTACTAAAAGTAATCAAGTACCTGCGCTTTACCAAAAAACGAGTTGAAAAAACGGCATTTTGTGACATAATCGCTGTAAAGGCTTGATTGGTAAGGGTTTGGAGGGTGTTAATTTTGTGGTAGTAAGATTTGAGGTAGAGGGGAAAACAGCCGAAACCGGAGTGGGAAATCAAAGAGAACAGCCCGCGAAGGGCGCAGAGTCGATTATAATTAAGTTTTATTGTGGATTGCATCGGACGGAGTCCTGCAGCGGTGCTGTTGAATCAGAGATTTAGCAGAGCAGAAGCAAAATTTTATACCATTTTATTTTGTATTATTTGCGTGGGTTCATTTTGGCCCTATGTGGTTTCGGCTGTTGCTGGAATTTTTCATGCTACGTTTTTACTTTAATAGCTGTATTGGTTAATAAATGTTTAACCAAAAAATAAAATGAAAAATAAATTAGCGCGGAATTTCAATTGATAATTATGAATTAGTTGTTTTTCCACATAGTTACTTTACAAATTGCCCTAAAATCATCAACTTTGAGGCAATGAAGCAACTGCTACTTGTGTTTGTATTGATGTTTGCAGTCCATAATTTTTATGGACAATCTGCCTCATTAAGTGGCAAGGTAACAGATGCTACCACAGGTGAAACGTTGCCAGGCGTAAATATTATCCTTACCGGAACTACATTTGGTGCCATTGCCGATTTTGATGGGAACTACGTGGTAGCTGATATTCCTCCCGGCGAATACAATGTGCAGTTTACTTATATCGGCTATGAAAAAACAGTTTTTACCG
>Ga0209812_10000768_pt1 | contig 26317 bp, 13 predicted proteins | sample JI71714BDNA_FD_187502 | JGI IMG/M metagenome (GOLD analysis project Ga0209812, IMG submission 187502) | Wastewater effluent complex algal communities from Wisconsin, to seasonally profile nutrient transformation and Carbon sequestration -... | ecosystem: Engineered > WWTP > Effluent > Algae...
CGTCGTGGCCCAAGGCGGCTGGAAGGCCCTTCACCGCACCCCAATCCAGCTGGATACCCGGGCACACGAGCAACTGGTCATAGGTGAGCACGCGTCCATCCTTCAGGGTCACCGAGTTCGTTTCCGGTTGAAAGGTCTCGGCTGCTGCTTTGATCCACTCCGCACCCTTGGGGATGAAGTCTGCCTCGTTCCGCTCGGTCTTCTTCACATCGAAGGCCCCACCACCCACTAATGTCCAAGCGGGCTGGTAATAGTGCTTCTCCGAGGGCTCCACGATGCCCACGGAGGTGTTGGGTGCTTTCAAGAGCAGGTGGGCTGCGGCGGAGAGTCCGGCATTGCCACCACCGATGACGAGAAGTTGGAAATGGTCCATGGGTCCTTGGTTCTGGATAACGAACCTAGTGGCTCTGTCTTTGGGTCTCGGTGATGTTCCTCACCGTATTACCGAGAATGAATGGTCACCTTTGGTATCTAAAATCCAGAACAATGAAACCGAACATGGGATCCACCGATCGTATCCTGCGCACCGTTGTTGCAGTAGTGATCGCGTTCTTGTACTTCACAGGCGTCATACCGGGCACATTGGGTATCGTGCTGTTGGTCCTGGCCGTCGTGTTCCTGGCCACGAGCCTGATGAGTTTCTGCCCCTTGTACGCACCCTTCGGGATCAGTACATGTAAGACGAAATGAAACGCACTGTCCTCATCACCGCGTTGGGTGTGGCCATTGGCGCTGGCCTGGGTTGGTTGTACTGGAACTATTTCGGGTGCACCAATGGATGTGCCATCACCAGTAGTCCGGTCAACAGCAGCTTGTATGGAGCGCTCATGGGCGGCCTCATGGTGAACACCTTCAAACGGGAGGAGCGCAAGTCCTGAGCGGTGGTCGCACCCACCTGAACTACTAGAACTTCTAGCAACCATGAGAACCTTGTTGACGAATTGGGACCTGGCCCGTGTGATCAGGGCGTTGCTGGCCTTGGTCTTCCTGGCAACGGGGATCATGCGTGAGGAGCCGGTGGCACTTTTCGCGGCTGCACTGCTCGGGGCGCAGGCCGTTCTCAATATCGGTTGTTTCGCCGGCGCATGTGCACCTGCCACTAGAAAGGGCGTTGATGTTGACAACACCGAGATCACGTACGAAGAGATCCACGCGAAATGAGCACACAACGCACAAGCTTCCAGGAGTTGATCAATGGTGACACACCCGTATTGGTGGACTTCTTCGCCGAATGGTGTGGGCCATGCAAGATGATGGCACCCATTCTTGATGAGTTCAAAGGCATGGTGGGTGATCGTGCTACGGTGATCAAGATCGATGTGGACAAGAACCCAGGGGCCGCACAGGCTTTCGGTGTTCGAGGTGTACCCACCTTGATCGTCTTCAAAGGCGGACAACCCGTCTGGCGCCGATCGGGTGTCATGAGCGCCGCGCAGTTGCATGAGGTGATCACACCTCACTTCTGAGGAACAAGGCGGTGCCGCGGTAGCAGCGGTACGAACGATCGTTGTTACGGCCCGATCGAGTGGTTCCCTACGCCATCACGCGCTCCGGGTGCACCTCCACGGAACCCCGGCCCAAGGTGACCAATCCGCGTGCTCTAAGCTGTTGCAGCAAGCGCGTGACCACTTCGCGTGGCGAACTGAGCTCGTCCGCGATCTGCTGATGGGTGAGATGAAGCGTATGCTCACCGGTGGCCTGGGAACGTTTCATCAAGTAAGACCATAACTGGTCATCGAGCTTGTGGAACGCCACTACCTCGAACGCTTCCAACAGTTCTTGGAAACGTTGGGATTGGGTCTCGTTCACGTATTTGCGCCATTCCGGATGTGACATCCATTCATCCACGTAACGTACCGGCACCAGGATGAGTTCTGCATCCTCCTCCACCACGGCACGCACTGAGCTTTGCCGCTTCGAAACGCAACAGGTGAGCGAGGTTGCGCAGGATTCACCGGGCAGGATGTGGTAGAGGTAGCGTTCGCGGCCTTCGCTGTCCTGGGCGAGGATGCGCAGACTACCTTTTTCCACAATGGGGATATGCGTGATGGTATCGCCCACCCGCATGATCTCGGTCCCAGCAGAAATGGCCTTGCGGATGATGACTTGGTCGAACTCCTTGCGGAGGGTGGGGTCAACGAACATGGAGCCAATATAGCATCCTGCTCACTGCTCCTGCTCGCTCACTACGGGTCCTGGTCCAGACGGTCTCTTGTACTTGAAGAAGAGATTGGCCCAGATGATCTTGCTGAGCGCGTAGAACAGCGGGGACCCCAGGATCAACGTGGATAGGATGGAGATCACCAGCGCGGTGGGCGACATATCCGGGAAGAGCACGGCTGTGGCCACCCATACGGTGACCACGGCAGCCACCCCGATGGCGTAGGAAACGTACATCGCGCCATAGTAGAAGCCCGGTTCGATGTTGAAGCGGCCCTTGCACTTCGGACACGTATCGTGGGTGTCACCCGTGTGTTTGAGGTCGTACGGATGCGAAATGAAGAAATCGCCCTCGTGGCAATACGGGCATTTGAGCCCGAGGATGCTATAAAGCATGGTGTCTTTCCAAGCCATGGCACGAAGTTCCTGTTATCCATCAGGTCCGCTGGTGAGGATCATCACCATCTTCGGCGGGTGTGGGGTCGGGAACAGCCTTTCTGCCATCGGCTATGCTGGAACTGACGAACGTCAGGCAATAGGGTGTTGGACTCCGGTAGGTTTGCCTACCATGTCGGCCCTACGCGAACCCATGACCAGCGCTCCGATACTAAGTGTGGGCGAGCTCGTACGCGAGCTCTTGCGCGAGACCGACCCCAGGGATTTCGGCCGTATCCTGGAGCGCTACACGTTCCCAAGCCACGACCTGCTGCCCTACTTACGCTGGAACCAGAAGCATTACACACGCACCTGTGTGGTCAGGAACGTCCGTTTCGAGCTCTTGGTGATCTGCTATGAACCGGGGCAACGCACGAGCATCCATGACTACGATAGCACATCGGCCTGGGTCCAACCGTTGATGGGGGAGGTGATGGAGGAACGCTTTCAGTCCGATCCGGACGGTGGCATCCGCTTGAAGCAGGCTTCGCGCTTGAGCAAAGGGGTGCCCACAGCATTGCCGCGCGACAGTTCCATCCACCGGTTCACCAACGCGGGTGCGGAACGCGCCATTACCCTCAACCTCTATGCCCCGCCCATGAGCCAATGGCGCGTGTACGATGAGCACACCGGAGAGTCGCGGGTGCGCGAAGCCGGGCCACCCCGGTAGGCATGGCACCACCTAGGAATTACCTTGCCGCCATGTCAAGCGGTGGTGATCAGGCGTTCAGGCCTGAAGATGTGGCGCGGATCTGTCAAATGCTCTTCACCACAGCGGCGGAAGGATTGGTGGTAGTGGACCCTACGGGTGCCATTCTCATGCATAATCCGCGGTTGTCGCAGATGTTCGGCTATGTGGAGGGTGAGCTGTTGAGCCAGCGCGTGGAAGTGCTCTTACCCGATGCCATGCGTTCGCGACACGTACAACACCGTGCTGACTACCACCAGAAACCTGTGCAGCGCTCCATGGGCATCGGGATGGACCTTCGTGGCCGAAGGAAGGATGGTAGCGTGTTCCCGGTGGAGATCAGCTTGAACCATTTCATGTTGGACGAGCAGGCTTATGTGATGGGGTTGGTCACCGATATCACCTTGCGCCAACGGGCTGAAGCCGAACTCCAGCGCACCAATCAGGAATTGGAGGATCGTGTGAACCAACGCACCGCGCAATTACAGGAAGCTGAACGCAGCGTGCGCGAGGCCTTGGAAAAGGAGCGTGAACTGCACGGTCTGAAGAGTCGGTTCGTGGCCATGGCCAGTCACGAGTTCAGGACTCCGCTCAGCACCATCATGAGCAGTGTGGATCTCCTGGCGCGCTATACCGAGGCACAGGGCGACGAACGTGTCAGCAAACATGTGGCGCGCATCCGTGGTAAGGTGCGGGAGATGACGGCCATGTTGAACGAATTCCTCTCGTTGGAACGCATCGAACAGGGCCAGGTGCTTTGTCAACCCGCTGAGGTCGATGTGGTACACCTGTGCATCGAATTGATCGAGGAACTGCGCGCGCTCACCAAGAGCGGCCAGACCATCAGCTACGACCATGATGGCGAGGAGCGCGGTGTGACCTTGGATAGGCAGATGCTCAGCAACGTCATCACCAACCTTGTCACCAACGCGGTGAAATACTCGCCCGAGAATCGCCCCATTTCCCTGCGGACCTCGATCACGGGCGGGCGCTTGCATATCGCCACCACGGACGAAGGCATGGGCATACCCGAGGAGGATCAACAACACCTCTTCGAGCGCTTCTTCCGCGGAAGCAACGCCACCACCATCCAAGGCACAGGACTTGGTCTGAACCTGGTGAAGCGCTACCTTGAACTGATGCACGGATCCATCGATTTCACGAGCGCGCCAGGACATACCGTTTTCCAGGTCGAACTCCCCCAACACCTCACAGCATGAAGACGATCCTGCTCATCGAAGACGACACGGATATGCGCGAGAACACCGCGGAGATCCTCGAACTGGCCAACTACAGGGTGATCAGGGCCGAGAACGGTCGACGTGGGGTGGAAGCCGCGCGGAAGGAAGTGCCTGATCTGGTGCTTTGCGATATCATGATGCCCGAGCTCGACGGCTACGGCGTATTGCATATGTTAGGCCGTGATCCGGCGACCGCCGAAGTGCCTTTCATCTTTTTGAGCGCTAAGGCCGAGCGCGGCGATGTGCGCAAAGGGATGGAACTAGGTGCCGACGACTACCTCACCAAGCCCTACGAGGAAAGTGAACTGCTCAATGCGATCGAGGGCCGCTTGAAGCGAAGCGACCTCTTCCGCAAGGGATTCGATAAGGGCTTCGAGGGTTTCAATAAGTTCCTTGATCAGGCCCGCACATTGGATCCGTTGAAGGACCTGAGCCGCGACAAGAAGGTGAGGAACCTGAAGAAGAAAGAGGTCCTCTTCCATGAGGGCGATGAATTGCGACAACTGCCCTACGTCGTGCGCGGCAAGGTGCGCACCTTCAAGATCAACAACGACGGCAAAGAACTGGTGACCGGCCTGCACGGTGTAGGTGATCTCGTAGGTTACATGGGGCTGCTCGAAAGTGGTCGTGCCATGGAAAGTGCCGAGGCATTGGAGGATTCCGAGGTGGCCTTGATCCCGCGAGAGGACTTGCTCGCCTTACTCTACAAGGACCGTGATGTGAGCATCCGCTTCATCAAAATGCTGGCTGGTGATGTGCGGGAAAAGGAGGAGCACCTCCTGCAATTGGCCTACTCCAGCGTTCGCCAGCGGGTAGCCCAAGCGCTGTTGCGCGTGCATGCTCGGTACAATGCCGGCGGCGATGCCGACCTCGGCTTGCACATGAGCCGTGAGGATCTCGCTACCGTGGTGGGCACGGCCACCGAATCGCTCATCCGCTGCCTTACGGACCTGAAGGAGGAGAAGCTGATCGATACGCAGGGTCGGAGCATCCGGATCGCCGATAAGGCTGGATTGGAGCGCCTCGCCCGAGGCTGAGTGCGGCGCTGCTAGGGCTCCATCACCTGCACGGTCCCTTTGGCGGGCGGCGATCGGATGTGGGCTGAGCCAGCCTGATACGAGCCCGCGGTCCATGCCGTACGCCGGGCCGAAGCCGTTGCGCAAGACGGTCGGATCCCTTAAACTCAACAGTACCTTGTGCGAAAGTGCGGCCCATGCCCTCCCAAGCACCGGAATACCGCCGTCTACCTTCGGCTCGGCCGTATGTGTATCCATATAGGGTCGTTTTGGTAGCGAACATGCGTTCAGTACTCCTGCTGGCTTTGATCACCTTGGCCCGCCCACTTCTCGCCCAACCGCCCAACAGCGATTGTGCTACTGCGGAGCGGCTTTGCGCGCACACCCGCGTGCAAGGGGATAACACGGGCGCCAGCATCGTACCGGGATTCTGTCCCAGTACGCTGGCCATGGTCTGGTACACCTTCGTCACGAACTCCGTGGGCGGCCCCGCCACCGTTTCCGTCGCATTGGGCGATTGTATCGACGCGGTCGGTTATGACGATGAACTGAGCGCGGTGGTGCTCAGTGGCGATGGTTCCTGTGTGCTCACTTCCTTCACCGCCGTCTCAGCTTGTGAGGTGAGTGACATCGACTTTTCCGTGACCACCCAAGCCCTACTACCGAGCACGACCTATTGGGTGGTGGTGGCCGGTGCCATGAACAACGGCACAGTATCGCCGGCCCAATGCGACTTCACCATCAACGTGTCCGGCCCTGGTGCGGACATCATCGGAGTGGATATGAGCGCGGGTACCGATCGCACCATCGGCGAAGGCGAGAGCACTCAGATCGATGGTTTCACAACCGGAGACATTGAGTGGACGCCCACGGCTGGGCTGAGCGAGAATGGCGTACCAGACCCCATCGCCGCGCCCGAGACCACCACCATCTACACCTTGATCAGTGAGATCGAGGACTGCATCTATCGGGATACGGTCGTGGTGGAGATCGTACGAAGGATCGACCCCCCCAACACCTTCACGCCGAACGACGATGGTAAGAACGATACCTGGGAGATCCCCGGCATCGCGGATTACCCCGGTGCCGAAGTGGTGATCCATGATCGATGGGGACAGATCGTGCTACGGAGCAATGGCTACAGGGAGCCGTGGGATGGTACCAAGAACGGGCGCCGGCTTTCAGTCGGTACGTACTACTATCACATCCAGTTGAACCAGCTCGAAGGGCGCTCACCGCCTTACACGGGCTTCGTCACCATCATACGATGAGGTACGCCTGTAGCTTCCTCCTCGTATTGCTCTTTGGCATCGGCAATGCCCAGCAGTTGGCGCAGTATTCCCAACACGTCTTCAATCAGTTCAGTGTGAACCCGGCTGTGGCTGGTAGCAAGGACTGCCTCGACCTACGTTTAGGATACCGGCAACAGTGGGTGGGGTACGATGGTGCGCCGACCACCGGCTGGATCAGCCTGCATGGCGTGATACGTGCCAAGGGCAAGCCATTCCAGCCGAATAAGCACGGTGTTGGTGTCTTCATCGAAGCGGATGAGGCGGGGAATTATGGCTACACCAGCTTCCTGCTTGCTTATGCCTACCACATGCAAATGAGCCGGAATTTCTACCTCTCCATGGGGCTTTTCGCCGGTGTTCGCCAGGTGAAGCTCGCGGTCGGAGAGGTGACGCTGGCCAACTATGATGATCCTGTCATCGGCAGCCAGGCCGCAGCGCTGGTCTACCCGGAGATCACCCCCGGGATCTGGTGCTACAGCAAGACCGCATGGGCAGGCGTTTCCGTGCACCAGATGCTCGCCAATCGCATCGGCGATATCGGGGTGGAGTCGCGCTTCGTCCGCCACATCATGTTGAGCGGCGGATACCGTTACCGCATCGGACGCAAGACCGCCTTCGTGCCAAGTGGGTTGTTGAAATTCGCCGGTGGTGCGCCACTGGCTTTCGACCTCAATGGCATGGTGGAGTGGAACAGGGTCTACGGCATCGGCGTGGGTTACCGCAATGGCGATGCCTTCGTGGCCATGATGAAGGTCGGCTTCCTGAAGTTCTTCCAACTCGGCTACAGTTACGATATCACCACCTCCCGCTTGCGTACAGCCAGCTCCAATACGCATGAAGTCATCCTCGCGATCACTCCATGCCGACGAGAGGATGCCGGTAAACGCATGATCAGTTGTCCCGCGTTCGACTAGATGCTCGCACCGTGAATAGAACCTACGCCCTGCACCGAAAGCTCCTACTGTTCACCGCTGTGGTGCTTGCGCTGGCTGCACAAGCACAGACCCGCTATTGGGTGGGTGGTGATGGATCTTGGTCCGATGCCGCCCACTGGAGTGATACGCCTGGAGGTACCGGTGGAGCAGGCGTCCCCGGTCCTGCACATACGGTGGTAGTAGCGGCGTTGACCGATCTGCACATCGTGTTGGATGCTCCTGCAAGTTGTGGAGCACTTAGCGTGGATGCGGCGAACGCCAGCCTTTCCTTCTCCGGAACAGGAAGAGCGCAACTCTCCATTGCCGGTGCTTGGAGCAGTCGAGGCGATGTGAGGTTCAACCTCCATGCCCCCATCAACCTGACCGTGCGTCGGGTGGGGGTGGAAGTGGACCTGCGTGGTGCGGATATCACGGGGGATCTTGTACTCGATGGTACTGGATCATGGTCGGTGATCAGTGACATGGACATAGCGGGTGATCTGCAACTGGTTCAGGGCACGCTCATCGCCAACGTCGCCCGCATCACGGCGCAGCGCGTGGTAGCCGAAGGGTCCCAACGCGGTTCGATCCTGGCCGGCCGTTCCATCTGGGTGCTCAGCGAAATGCCTGAGGGACGGCCCTTGCGCGATCTGCTTCAGCCCACCACCACACTGGTCGTAGGTGGAACCCTCCAACGACCGAACGGAGAAGCTGGAGCCGGCACCGATCGAGGGCTGAACATCTGCGGGACAGACCCCGGGCAAGTCCCATTCACCATCGATGCACAGGTGGTCACCAATTACAACACGTTCGGTGTGAGTTGCCGAGGTGAATGCGATGGCACGGTAACTGTCCTGGCCTCCGGTGGAAGCGGCAATTTCGCGTATAGCTGGTTCAATGGTGGCCCTACCACGGCCACATGGACCACGGCTTGCGGTGGCCCTCAGATCGTGGTGGTCACGGATGTGGCCCAAGGCATCTCTTGCCCCGTACAGGTGAACGTTGCGGAACCACCTCCATTGGGTGTCATCTTCTTCGGCCAAGGCACGCCACCCACCTGCGCGGATGTTTGTAATGGGACCCGTACCGCATTGGCGATCGGTGGCGCTCCTGTAGCGACCTACAATTGGAACAACGGCGCCGGAACCAGCTCCTCGTTCTCCCAACTCTGCGCAGGCCTCAACACATTGCAGATCCGCGATGCCAACCAGTGCACCTTCGACACCACCTTCTTCTTCAACATCCAACCCATCGTTCCGAACCTCACGTTCACCGATGTGAATTGCTTCGGGGCGTGCGATGGAAGTGCGACTGTAGCGCCCAGCGGAGGTACAGGCACCTATACCATCACCTGGACGCCAACACCTCCGGTGCAAGGCGGCCTGAGCGTCAACGGCCTTTGTGCGGGCAACTACAGCGTGCGCATCGCCGACAGCAACAGCTGTGACACCACGGTGACCTTCACCATCGCTGAACCGGCTCCCTTCACGGTCACCAGCGCATTGGCCCCGGCAACGTGCGCAACGACGTGTGACGGTAGCGCAACGGTAACGGTCACCGGCTCCGCTGGTCCATACTCCTATGTGTGGGCGCCGGCACCAGGCGCTGGCCAAGGCACCAATGCCGCCACGGGTCTCTGTGCTGGCACCTACACCGTTCTCGTCACCGATGTACCAACGGGTTGCGACACGCTGGTCAGTCTGGTCATCAATGCACCACCGGCGTTCTCCATACAAGCGACCGTTACGGACGCCTCCTGCTCGAACACCTGTGACGGTGGCGTTGGCCTTACGGTGAGCGGCGGAACACCGGGCTACACCTTCCTCTGGTCGCCTGCGCCACCAATTGGTCAAGGCACGGCCAACATCTCCGGCCTTTGCCCAGGCGATTGGTCGGTGACCATCACCGATGTCGCTGGTTGTGATTCAACCCTCAGCTACACAGTAGGTGCACCGCCACCGCTCATCGCTCAATTGTCCACGGTCGATGCGTCCTGCGCTGGCACCTGCGATGGTGAGGCGAGCATAACGGTGAGTGGCGGCACACCGAACTACACCTTCCTCTGGTCGCCGAACCCGCCCAGCGGCCAGGGCACCACGAGTGTTTCCGGTCTTTGCGCAGGGGCCTACACGCTTCTCATTTCCGATGCCAACGGATGCGATACCACCATTGCTTTCGTGATCGAAGAGCCACTGCCGCTCACGGCGACGCAGAGCCAGACCAACCTCACATGCGGCACTACCTGCGACGGTACTGCATCGGTGGTGGTCTCCGGTGGAACGACCGACTACACCTACCTCTGGACGCCAGCACCTGCTAGTGGACAAGGCACGGCCAATGCCACCGGTCTTTGCGCGGGGAACGTTTCCGTATTGGTCACCGATGCGAACGGATGTACGCTTACCGTGCCATTCGTGATCGACGATGCCGTGCCGCTGTTGTTGTCCTTGCAACTCACCCCGGCCAGCTGTCCGGGTGAATGTGACGGTGGTGCTGGTGTGATCGTTACGGGCGGTGTGCCGAACTACACCTATGCGTGGAGTCCCGCGCCCGGCGCAGGGCAGGGTACCGCGAACGCTACGGGTCTCTGCCCACAGGCGTACAGCCTGACCATCACCGATGCCGTCGGATGCGATACCACCATCTCGTTCACCATCACGGCACCATTGCCCATAGAGCCGAACGCCATACAGACCGATGTGACCTGTGCAGGGGATTGTGATGGCACCATCAGCTTGGCTCCTACGGGGGGCAGCGGCACGTACACGTATGCCTGGACACCGGCGCCACCGACTGGTCAAGGAACCGCGAACGTATCCGGCCTCTGCGCAGGCGACTGGAATGTGACCATCACGTCCGGTGCATGTGATACAACGCTCACCTTCACGATCACCGAGCCGTCGCCGATAACCGCAGCGATCACCACCACCGATGCATCTTGCCCGGGGACCTGCGATGGCACCGCCACGGTGGTCGCATCGGGTGGCACTGGCGCATTGAACTTCCTCTGGACACCCGCCCCACAAACAGGCCAAGGCACTGCGAACGCCATCGGGCTTTGTGCGGGAACGAACCAGCTCACCATCACCGATGCCGCTGGATGCGACACCACGATCACCTTCGTCATCAACGAGCCCGCGCCGATCACGGCCACTTCGACCCAGACCGATGTGAGTTGCGGCAGCCAATGCGACGGTACGGCGACCGTCGTCGTTTCGGGTGGCGTGCCGGACTACACCTACCTCTGGACGCCAGTGCCTGCGACAGGACAAGGCACACCAGCTGCCACCGGTTTCTGTCCCGGTAACGTCACGGTGCTGATCACGGATGCCAACGGTTGCACACTACTGGTACCCTTCGTGATCCAAGAGGCCGCACCGCTGCTGCTTTCCCTACAGTTGACCCCCGCAAGTTGCCCAGGAGATTGTGATGGTACCGCAGGAGTGATAGTCACCGGCGGCGTACCGAACTACACCTACGCTTGGAGCCCCGCGCCCGGTGCAGGTCAAGGCACGGCTAACGTCACCGGGCTTTGCCCACAGGCTTACAGCCTCACGGTTACGGATGCCGGAGGATGTGACACGACGATCGCCTTCACCATCACAGCGCCGTTGGCCATCGAACCCAATGCCACGATCACCGATGCCACCTGTGCGGGTGAATGCAACGGCATCATCGTTCTGGCACCCACTGGTGGCAACGGAACGTACACGTACCTGTGGTCACCTGCTCCGCCCATTGGTCAAGGTACTGCGAACGTGGCCGGGCTGTGTGCCGGTGATTGGAGCGTGACCATCACATCCGGCCCGTGTGACACCACCATCACCTATACCATTGCAGAACCGCTCCCGATCACAGCTGATCTGATCACCACTGATCCGTCGTGTGCCGGCGAATGCGATGGGACCGCATCGGTCAATGCCGCAGGTGGCACGGGTGTGCTCACCTACGTGTGGACTCCGGCTCCGACCAGTGGGCAAGGCACGGCCAACGCGGTCGGTTTCTGTCCAGGTCCTCACCAGGTGTTGATCAGCGATGCCGCTGGGTGCGACACGACGATCACCTTCACCATTCTTGCACCGTTGCCGATCACGGCCACGCTGACCACCACACCAGAGACCTGCGCCGGACCCTGCACGGGTACAGCCACCTTGGCGGTCGCCGGTGGTACCGGTGCGATCACGATCGACTGGCAACCCGCACCAGGAGGTGGGCAAGGTTCGCTTACGGCCACCGGTCTCTGCGCAGGCACCGCCTATTCGGTCTCGCTCACCGATGCGAACGGCTGCGATACCACCTTGACCTTCACGATCGATCCCAGTGCGGTCATCGTTCCGAACATCAGCAGCACACCGGTTTCGTGCAACGGTTTCTGTGACGGCACCGCTACGACCGGGCCCACCGGCGGAACACCACCGTACACCTACACGTGGTCGCCACCACCACCAGTGGGTCAAGGCACACCAAGCGTCTCTGGTCTCTGCCCTGGAACCTATCAGGTTTCCATCGTGGATGTTGCAGGTTGCACGGTCGTGGCCGAGGTCCTCATCACAGAACCGCCTCCCATCATCACAGACGCCACTGTCGTCGATCCGCTCTGCGCGGGTATCTGCGATGGCTCCATCACCTTGAGCACAGCGGGTGGTGCGGGTGCTTTCACTTATACCTGGTCTCCGCAGCCGCCCGCGGGACAAGGGACCAACACGATCAGCGGTCTCTGTACGGGCACTTGGAACGTGGTCGTTTCCGACGCTTCAGGCTGTTCACAGACCGCCAGCTTCACCATCACCGAACCTGCGCCGCTCACGCTCAGCGTGGTCACCACTCCGAGCCAATGTCAGGTATGCATCGGCACGGCCACGGCCACCTTCGACGGTGGAAGCGGGAACTTGACCGTGGAATGGTTGACAGCCTTGGGAGCTGTCGTGGGTAGCTCCGCCACCGCCACCGATCTCTGCGCGGGGATCTACCTGGTCACAGTGCGTGATGCCAATGGTTGCACCATCCAGCAGCTGGTGCCCATCACCGACTCGAACGGCGAAGTGCTCAACATCACAGATGGCACTACCAGCTGTCCGAACACCTGCGACGGAACGGTGGCCGTGGACTTCGTGTGTGCTGATCCGGCTTGCACCATTCAATGGAGCGACGCTGATGGCAACGTCATCGCCACCGACGTGAACAACGTTACGGGTCTCTGCCCAGGTGAATACTTCGTCAGTGTCACCAACGGTTCTGGGTGCATCAGCATCGATACGGCCTCGGTGGTCGCACCGGTCGTGCTCACGTTGAACATCAGTTCCTCGCCCGCCAGTTGCGCCGGTGAGTGTGATGGCGATGCGACTATAGGCGTGGCGGATGGAACGCCGCCGTACTCCTTCCTCTGGACGCCTACTCCACCTGTTGGTCAAGGGACCCCTGTGGCATCCGAGCTATGCGCCGGTGTGTATGAAGTGGCCGTAACGGACGGCAACGGCTGCGTGACGACAGGTCAGGTCCTCATCACCGAACCTCCACCCTTGTCGCTCTTCAATTCCATCGTCCTTGGCACTTCCTGTTCGGGTGATTGTGATGGGAACATCACGCTGGTCGTTGCGGGTGGATCGGGTAACTACCAGTATGTCTGGTCTCCGGTGCCGGCTTCAGGCCAAGGTTCCTCCGCAGCCTTCGGTTTCTGTGCGGGTAATGTGGATGTCACCATCACCGATGATCAAGGTTGTTCGTTGCAACGCACCTTCACCATCGATGAACCGCAGCCGCTCGCGGTCACCGCCATAAGCACTCCGAGCACATGCCCGGTCTGCGATGGTACGGCCAACGCGACCGTGACCGGTGGTACCGGTACCTACACCTATAGCTGGGTGCTCGGGGGCACGGAGGTGAGCACGGATCAAGCGCCGACCGGCCTTTGCGGTGGGATCTATTCCTTGACCGTGCAGGACCAGTTCGGTTGCCAGGTGCAGGCGGTCGTTCCTGTCCAGGACTCCAATGCCGAGGTGCTACAGACCGTGGATGGACAGAAGCTCTGCGCGAATGTCTGCGACGCTGTGGTCAGTGTGGATTTCACCTGCAGTGCACCCACGTGTAGCATCGTTTGGACCGACGTGGATGGTAACGTCCTGGGCCAGGATGTGAACCAACTGACCGGTCTGTGTGCTGGTGTGTACACTGTGCAGGTCACCAACGCGAATGGCTGTGTCAGCATCGCCGATGCGGTGGTTTCGCCTTCTTCGTTGATCATTCCGAACATCACCAGTTCACCCGTTTCCTGTGCGGGTGAATGCGACGGGATCGCCACGGCCGGCCCATTCGGCGGGGTTGAACCCTACACCTTCGTCTGGACCCCGCAGCCCGGTGGCGGACAAGGAACGCCACAGGCGACCGGCCTATGCCCAGGTGTGTATGAGGTGTTGATCACCGATGACTCGGGTTGCGATACCACCGCTCAGGTGCTCATCCTTGAACCGCTCCCGCTCACGGCTGCCGCCAACATCGCGGATGCGAGCTGCCCGGGCACATGCGATGGTTCCATCGTCCTGAACCCGACCGGTGGCACTGGTGCGTACACCTTCACCTGGGACCCAGTACCGCCCAACGGCCAGGGCAGCAATGGCGCATTCGACCTTTGCGCGGGTACCTACGAGGTCACGATCACCGATGCGAATGGCTGCTCGATCACCCAGACTTACACGATCGGAGAACCACCACCGTTGGTGCTGTCGGGTTCCACCATCTCCAGTGAATGTGGTGTGTGCAACGGCCAGGCATCCGTGTCGGTCTCCGGTGGCCAGGACCCGTACTTCTACGTCTGGACGCTCGGCGGTGCCATCTTCGGCACGAGTGATACACTAAGCAGCGTGTGCTCCGGTCTTTACTCAGTTGAGGTGACCGATGATGCCGGATGTGTTGCCACATTGCTCGTACCCGTACAGGATCTGAACGGAGAGGTCCTGACCACATCCGCAGACAGCACGAGTTGCCCGGGGATCTGTGATGGTGCGGCTGAGGTGCAATTCGTCTGCGCCACACCTGCGTGTACGGTCGCTTGGTACGATGCAACAGGTGCCGATCTCGGTCTTGACACTGAACAGATCACGGGTGTTTGTGGTGGCACCTACATCGTCACCGTCACCAATGGCATCGGTTGCTTGAGCATCGATACGGCTGTGGTGGCCGAGCCGGACCCGATCATCGCGAACCTCAGCACCACACCCGTGATCTGCTTCGGCGAATGCAATGGAACTGCGACCGTCGGGCCTACCGGTGGTGTTCCGCCCTTCACCTACGTGTGGGATCCCGTGCCGTCCAATGGCCAGGGAGGTCCGCTCGCGGAAGGCCTCTGCGCAGGACCAGCCCAAGTCACCATCACCGACGATTCGGGGTGCAGTGTGGTGGTCCCTGTCCTCATTCTCGGACCTCCGCAACTAACCGCCACAGCCGATGTGATCCCCGTGAGCTGCAATGGGGCTTGCGATGGCACCATTGTGATCACACCGCAAGGTGGGGTTGGCACGTTCACGTATGAATGGACCCCGGTGCCTTCGAACGGACAGGGTGGTAACTCCGCCCTCAACGCCTGTGCGGGCCAGTGGATCTGCGTGGTGACAGATGGCAATGGCTGCGATACCACCATCACCATCGACCTCGCCGAGCCTCCTGTTCTCGACGTGTCGATCAGCACCACGGACAATGCTTGTTTCGGATCGTGCGAAGGCACGGCCGGGCTCTTTATCAATGGCGGTGTAGCGCCATACACGATCACATGGACCGACGCCACGGGCGAAACGATCGCACCGGATACCACCGAAATCGATCAACTCTGCGCGGGCGCCTACAATGCACTGGTGACCGATGACAATGGTTGTTCGGTGAACGTGCCGTTCGCCATCACGGAAGGAGCACCGATCGTGGCCAACCTGGTCTTCACCAACGAGACCTGCGCAGGCCCGTGTGACGGAACTGCTGCGGTGTCACCGACAGGAGGATCCGGCTCTTTCACCTTCAACTGGCAGCCAGAGCCCCCCACCGGACAAGGCACTGCACAGGTCACCGGCTTGTGTGCCGATAATTGGTCCGTCACCATCACCGATGCGCTGGGGTGCGACACCACCATCACCTTCACCATACTACCCTACACGCCGATCACCGATAATGCAACCATCACCGAGGTGCAGTGTAATGGTGCCTGCGATGGTACCGTCGTTACGGCGGCTTTGGGGGGCATCGGTGCGCTTACGTACGTGTGGACGCCCGAGCCCTCGATCGGACAAGGTGGAGTTTCGGCCACGGGCCTGTGCCCTGGTGATCTCACGCTCGTGATCACTGATGCGGCTGGTTGCGATAGCAGCTTCACCTACACCATCACCGAGCCGCCGATCCTGGAGTTCACGGTGAACACGCTTACGGATGCCAGTTGTGCTACAGCTAGTGATGGTGCGATCGCTACCACGGCCTTCGGAGGAGTTCCTTCATACGACTTCGCATGGAGCGGCCCAGGTGGCTTCTCAGCCATCACCGAGGATATCACCGGACTCGCTCCCGGTGACTACGACCTGATCCTCACCGACGCGAACAACTGTGTGCTCGATACCACGATCACCGTTGGAGCGTTGATCTCCGTGGTGGCCGATGCGGGGCTCGATCAGGAGGTGTGCGCTGGAACAGGCCTCGTCCTCGATGGTTCTGCTAGTACCGGTGTCGTCACGTGGTCATGGCGCGATGCCAACAGCGTGGAGCTCGGGAATGCACCCACGCTCACCTTGCCGTCGCTGCCAGCTGGTGTGTATGTCTTCACGCTCGTGGTATCCGATGGTCCTTGTACCTCCACGGATGAGGTGATCGTGACATCACTGGCACTGCCCATCGCGGATGCCGGCGCGGATCAGACCATTTTCCTTTCAGAGACCGCCACCTTGGGCGGCTCGCCTGCTGGTCCACCGGGCTCCACGTTCACGTGGGCCCCTGATAGTGTATTGACAGATGCTACGGCGCCCAACCCGATCGCGGATCCGAGCATCACCACCTGGTTCACGCTTACCGTGGTGGCACCCAATGGATGTGTGGACACCGATTCAGTGCTGGTCACGGTGGTGCCCACCATCGTCATCCCGAACGGCATCACACCCAATGGCGACGGGCGGAATGACACTTGGCAGATCGATTTCATCGACCTCTTCCCCGAATGTGAAGTGGAGGTTTACAACCGTTGGGGAGAGTTGCTCTTCCGAAGTGTGGGCTACACCCAGCAATGGGATGGTCGATACAACGATGGCCTCGTGCCGGTCGGTACGTACTACTACGTGATCGAACTGAACGACGAACGTTTCCCCGAACCGTACACTGGACCGCTCACCGTGATCCGTTGATCCGAACACCATGCGCCATCTACTCCTGTCCTGCCTGGTCGTGTTGGTGATGAACGCCAACGGCCAACAACTGCCGCAGTTGACGCAGTACCAGTTCAACGACTACATCTTCAATCCCGCCATCGCCGGCAGCCGCCCGTTCTTCGAACTGCGCAGTGGCCATCGATACCAGTGGGTCGGTATCCAGGATGCACCGCGCACCTTCACCTTCAGCGGCACCACACCGGTAGGGGAGAAGATGGGGGTCGGTGGCTACCTCTTCACGGATATCGTAGGTCCCACCCGACGCACGGGCTTCCAGCTCTCCTATGCCTATCACCTTCGCCTGACCGAGGATGTGAAGTTGTCGCTGTCCGTCTCAGCCGGTCTTCTCCAGTTCTTGATCGACGGCTCCAAGATCCAGTTCCACGATCCGGGCGATCCGGTCCTCGACGATCAACTCCGCGGGGAGCTTGTGCCCGATGCCAAATTCGGCTTCTACCTCTACGGCGAACGCTTCTGGTTCGGAGCAACAGCCCCGCAACTGCTGCGGAACAAGGTGACCTTCCTTGACGAAGCAGATGAGACCCTCAGCCGCATGGAGGACCACTACTACGCCATGGGTGGTTACCGATTCCCTTTGGGTGAGGATTGGAAGTTGGAACCTTCCTTCTTGGTGAAGTACACTAGCCCGGTGCCCGCCAAGATCGACCTCAACGCGACCGTACGCTATAAGGATACCTTCTGGCTTGGTGCTGGCTACCGCACGAACGACGCCTATTGCGCCATGGTGGGCTATTGGCTGAAGAAGACATTCCAATTCGGCTATTCCTACGACATCATCACCTCCAACCTGCGCAATTACAGCACGGGTACACACGAGGTCATGCTTGCCATCACCTTGGGAAAGGAGCCGGCGGCACCAGCCGCACCCTAGGATTTGGACCGCTTGGGGCAGTTCCGATGTGACCTCCGGTAGGGGATCACGTCCTTAATTGGTCGACGAAATCCTTGTGGCCGTCGATAGTTGCCCGAAAACCCACGTCGATGGTGGCTTTCAGCCTAGGATCGGCATAAATTGCACGTCCCTCTTACCGGGGTGTATCAGTCCTTAGCCGTGATCTTATCCGCGATCCGTTCATTTCTTGGTGCCCATGCCATACGGCTGGTGCTGCTGCTATCGGTCGGCCTGCCAGCCTCTTTGTGGGCCCAAGTGGTCGCCATTACCGATGGTGGCGCTTACAACCAATGCCAAGGCATCATTTGCGATCCTGGTGGTCCGAACGGCGGGTATCCGAACGGTACGTCCGCCGTGGCTACACTTTGCCCAACCGGTGGTGCTGGCGCTGGTCCACATACCCAGCTGCGGTTCGTGGAATGGAGTGTCGCACCGGGCCCCGGTGATCAACTGCGGATCTTCCAAGGTACCGAGGCCTTGGGTGCGCCATTCGTTGTGGGTTCGCACTCGAACTCGTTGTTTGATGAGGTGGTGACCTCTTCGCATGCTTCGGGATGCCTCACCCTCAGCTGGCAAACCGATGCCGTGGGGAATGGCAATGGCTGGCGCGCGGTGGTGATGACCGGCCCGCAAGCTGGCGCGGACGCCACTGCCGATATCGCCACGACCGCCCCCCCTTTCCAAATGATCGATTCGCTCTGCGGCTTTCCCGAGCCCGGTGGTTCCTGGGTAGGCCCTGGAGGAGGTTGCGATGGCACGTTCGATCCCGATGATGATCCCTATGGGGCCTACATCTACAGCGTGCCGGCTCAGAATGGCTGCCCCGCTCACTCCGCCCAACTATTCGTTCAACAACCCCAAAGCGCGAGTGCCGGGACCAACGGCGTTCTGACCCTCTGCACCACGAGCGGCGTGGTGGACCTCTTCGATGCACTGGGCGGCAACCCGGATCCAGGTGGCGTTTGGACCAACGAGGACGGCGATCCGGTCAGTTCGACCTTTGATGCGGCCGTGGACCCGTCTGGTGTCTACACCTACACCGTGCCATGCGATCCGCAGCCTTGCGTGGATCCGACAGCCACCGTTACGGTCACGGTGAACCAACCTCCTTCCGCCGGTACAAGTGCCAGCACGACCGTGTGCAGCAATGATGCGGCCTTCAACCTGTTCGCCGTCCTAGGCGGTTCGCCACAACCCGGCGGCGCATGGATCGGACCTGGCGGTGCACCGGTATCGTCCACGTTCATACCGGGTACTTCAACGCCTGGCGTGTACACATACACGGTCCTCGGTGCTCCGCCCTGTGTGAATGCCTCCGCGACGGTCACCGTCAATGTGGTAACCGCACCTAACGCAGGTACGGGCACGACCTTCACGGTTTGCAGCAATGCGCCCTCTTTCGCCCTTATCACCAGGCTCGGGGGTACGCCCCAACCGGGTGGTTCATGGACCGGACCGGGTGGTCCGCACGGGCCCACATTCGTGCCCGGTACGGATGCGGCAGGGGTATACACCTACACGGTCAATGGCACGGCCCCGTGCGCCAATGCCAGCGCCTCCTTGACCATCGGGGTGCAAGCTGCGCCTAACGCAGGAACAAACGCCAATACGACTGTTTGTAGCACCGATGCGAGTTTCGCGCTCTTCGGGCTGCTCGGCGGTAGCCCAAACGGTGGCGGTAGTTGGACCGCACCTGGAGGCGGTGCATTCTCCGGTACGTTCGTTCCGGGCTCGAGTGTGGCGGGCACCTATACCTACATGGTCGTGGGTGTGCCACCCTGTGCGAACGCCTCCGCAACGGTCACCGTGGCTGTGAACAATGCCCCGAACGCAGGGACCAATACCACGGTCACACGGTGCTCCACCGATGCACAGTTCAACCTGTTCCCCTTGTTGGGTGGAACTCCTGCACCCGGCGGCTCTTGGTCCGGACCTTCCGGAGCGAGCAACGGGACGTTCATCCCCGGGACCAGCGCACCTGGCGCATATACGTATACCGTTGCAGGTGTTGCTCCTTGTGCGAACGCCACGGCCGTGGTCACCGTGAACGTGATCACCGCGCCACGTGCTGGCACGAACGGATCAACCACCGTGTGCGCCTCGGATGCACCGTTCTCGCTGTTCGCTTTGCTCGGTGGATCGCCTGATGCCGGCGGTACTTGGACAGCTCCTGGTGGCGGTGCGAATAATGGGACCTTCGTTCCCGGCACATCGGTCGCCGGTGCCTACACCTACACGGTCGCTGGTACATCGCCCTGTGCGAACGCGAACGCGACGGTGACGGTTAGCGTGGTCCAGCCGCCCAACGCGGGCATCAGCGGCAGCCTTACCGTTTGCAGCAATGGCCCGGCTGTGAATCTATTCAACTCGCTCACCGGATCACCTGCGGTAGGAGGCACATGGCAACGGCCCAATGGTACCAGCCACCCGGGCCTCTTCGACCCCTTGGTGGATGTGGCTGGAACCTACACCTATACCGTGGCGGGGACATTGCCGTGCGCATCGCGGTCAAGTACGGTACAGGTGACGAAAGTGCAGGCACCCGAGGCAGGTACCAACGGTTCCATCACCGTTTGTAATACCCAGGCTCCGTTCCAACTCTTCACCGTGTTGGGTGGAACACCAAGTGGAAGTGGTACATGGCGCACTCCAGCGAACGCCCCATTTTCCGGAACCTTCACGCCTGGGACCACCCCAGCGGGCATCTACAAGTATGTGGTGCTAGGCAATGCCCCTTGCCCCAACGATACCAGCTTCGTGACCGTGGTGGTGAACACCGCACCCAATGCCGGAACGAACGCCACCTCGACGGTCTGCAGCGACCAAGCCACATTCAACCTGATCACGCGTTTGGGCGGAACGCCGAACACCGGCGGAACTTGGACAGGTCCGGACAACCAGCCTTTCCCCGGAGGTGCTTATGATCCAGGGGTATCGCAACCTGGCGCTTACACCTACACGGTCGCTGGGCTCACACCCTGTCTCGATGCGAGCGCGGTGCTGGCCATTACGGAGAATCGCCAACCGGTAGCTGGTACCAACTCATCCGTAACGGTTTGCAGCACGGATGCCCCCGTGGATCTTTTCACTTCGTTGGGCGGCACCCCGGATCCGGGTGGCATTTGGACCGCCCCCGGAGGCGGATCCAGTTCCGGTGTGTTCTTCCCCGGCACCAGTGCGCCCGGACTATACACCTACGCTGTAACAGGTACGGCGCCGTGCACCAACGCCTCGGCCACCGTAGCGATCACGGTGAATGAAGCGCCGGACGCGGGTATCAACGGTGTGGTCTCTGTATGCGCCGATGGTGGTGATGTGGACCTGTTCGATGCCCTTGGCGGAACGCCAGATGCTGGCGGAACATGGACGGATGACGATGCAACCGGTCAGCTCAGCGGTGGTAGTTTCTCGCCAACCGGTCTGCCCCCGGGCGATTATGACTTCACCTACACGGTACCCGGTAATGGTCAATGTGGCGCCGATCAAGCTACCGTGCGTGTCACCATCGTGGCGGCATTGGATGCCGGCACGAACGGCTCTGGTGCCTCCTGCGGCTCCAACAATTTGATCGACCTGTTCACTTTCCTGGGTGGCACACCACAATCGGGAGGCACTTGGGTGGACCTCTCCGGCACTGGCGCGCTCACCGGTCAGTTCTTCAATGCCACCTTGGTCCCAGCCGGCACCTACAACTTCCGGTACGAGTTGAGCGGATCGGCCTCGTGCGCCGCTGATCAGGCCATGGTCAGCATCACCGTGGTCGCACCGCGCAGGCCCGGGAACAATGCGAGCACCACCGTATGCAGCAACAGCGGGCAGTTCAACCTCTTCACGTTGCTCACAGGTAATCCACAGAATGGTGGAACATGGAGCAATGGTACCGGCACCTACAACCCGCCGACCGATAATCCCGGGGTGTTCACGTACACGCTCACGGGTACTGCACCTTGCCCGAACGCGAGCTCGACCGTTACTGTTACGGAAGTCGCGGAGCCGAATGCGGGGTTGCCTGCGACCACCACGGTGTGCAGCACGGACGGCCCGTTCAACATGACACTCCGGCTCGGCGGTTCGCCCCAGCCGGGTTCGTGGACCTTTGGTGGCGTTCCGCACAGCAACATCTTCGTACCGGGGGTTGATGCACCCGGTGTCTACATCTACACGGTGACGGGTGTGGCGCCCTGTGGTCCAGCCACCGCCTCGCTCACCGTGAACGTGAACCAGGCTCCGAACGCGGGAGGAAATGGTGATACGACCGTTTGTAGCATCAGCAGTTCATTCACGCTCTTCGATCTCCTCACAGGTACGCCAACGCCAGGCGGTACCTGGACCAAACCCACGCCGCCCGGTGGTTCGCACTCCGGATTCTATCAACCTCCGGTGGACATTCCCGGCGACTATGTGTACACGGTGACCGGTGTAACACCATGCACCTCGGATATCGCCATCGTGACCGTAACGGAGAACCCAGCACCGAACGCAGGGACGAATGGCGACACGACCCTTTGTGCAGGTGGTCCCGCTGTCAACCTCATCACGGTGCTCAATGGAACGCCGAGCTCCACTGGCTCTTGGACGGGCCCTGCGCCTTCGACGACTTCCTTCAACGGGTCCTTCATCCCTGGAGTCACCACTCCCGGAACCTATACCTATACGGTCGCCGGCATTCCGCCCTGTGCAGCAGCGACCGCTCAGGCCACTGTATCCGTGGTTCAACCGCCGAACGCTGGCTCGAGCCGCACGATCACGATCTGCGATAACGCCACTGGTTTCCCCATGGTGGATAGCTTGGGTGGTGATCCTGATTTCGGTGGGGCTTGGACCTTGCCGCCGCCGGGTGGTGTTTCGAATGGATTCTTCACGCCCGGAACATCAGTGCCAGGTGCCTACACCTATACGGTCACGGGAACTGCGCCGTGCCCAAGCGCAGTGGCCACCTTGAACGTGAACGTGAACCCTCGAGCGAACGCAGGGAACGACGCTAACCTGAGCGTGTGCAGCAACGGTGGCGCACGTCCTTTGTTCCCGCTCCTAGGTCCTTTGGCCCAGCCCGGCGGTACTTGGCGGCTGCAGTCTACCGGTGCCACACACAGCGGTGTCTACCAGCCGGGCGATCCTGCGGGGGTTTATGTGTACACCGTTCAAGGCCCCATCGGTTGCCAACCGGATGAAGCATTCGTTGCGGTTACGGTCAATCAACAACCCAATGCAGGCTTTAACGGTCAAACGATCGTATGTGATGATGATGATCCGCTTCAGCTGGTCCTGTTCCTGAACGGCTCGCCACAGTTCAATGGCTCTTGGATCGGACCGGATCTGGCGAGCAACACAGGGATCTTCATTCCTGGGTCAAGCCTACCTGGCGTCTATACATACACGGTACTCGGTAGTATGCCCTGTACGAACGCCACCGCTCAGGTGAACGTGATCGAGAACGACCGTCCCGATGCCGGGAACAATGGTGTCCGCACCGTCTGCAATTCCGATGCGACCTTCTCCCTGTTCACGGCACTGACGGGTACACCCGATCAAGGTGGAGCTTGGACAGGGCCCGGTGGAACGGCCGTGGGAAGTGTCTTCACTCCGGGTAACTCCGCGCCTGGGACCTATAAGTACCGGATCCAGGGACTTTCGCCCTGCGAATCCGATTCAGCTACCGCGACCATCATCGTGAACGATGCCGCGAACGCAGGCATCAGTACTGCGGTGCAGCTATGTTCCTCGGGAGGACAGGTGCCCTTGATCACACTACTTGGCGGTACACCAGGTACGAGCGGATCATGGACCTTCAATGATGAGGAACACTCAGCGATCTTCGATCCGGAAGAGGATGTGAGCGGAGCCTATGTGTACCGTGTTACTGGTCTGGCACCATGTGCCAACGCGGAAGCACAAGTGCAGATCACCTTGGTGCAACAGCCGATCGCCGGTTCGGATGGGACGCTGGCCGCTTGCGTGGGCGATGACGCGATCGAACTGATCACGGGACTTACTGGTTCGCCCAACGCCGGGGGCACGTGGAACGATGATGATGGAACAGGTGAGTTGAACAATGGACAATTGGATGCCAGTTCACTGGCGCCAGGAGTCTATCACTTCACCTACACGGTGGCGGGTATCGGGCCTTGTGGTCCCGCAAGCGCAACAGTAACGGTGGAACTCACCGACGATCTGGATGCGGGTGAGGATGCCCAAGGGACCATCTGCGAGAACGAACTCATTGAACTCTTCACCGTGCTCGGTGGATCCCCGCAAGGTGGCGGTACATGGACGGATCTCGATGGTAGCGGTGGTCTTATCGGTGGTGTCTTCAACGGTGGACAGGTCGGTCCCAATACCACGTGGAGATTCCAATATATCCTGCCCGAGACAGCGACCTGCGAAGGAGATACAGCAGTTGTGACCATCCTTGTGGAGGAAGGACCTTATGCAGGCTGTGATGGCTTCAAGGCCTTCTGCTTGAACGAGGCGCCCGAGCAGCTTTTCAGTGCGCTCAGTTGCAACCCGGATCCCACTGGTTTTTGGCTTGATCCCTCCGGTGAACCGCACGACGGCAATGGCATCTTCCAACCGGCCACGGATCAACCAGGCTTCTATAGCTATGTCGTTCCTGCTGTAGGCGGATGCGGCGCGGACACGGCTCGAGTGGAGGTGGTGGTGCGCCAGCCCGCGAATGCAGGCCAGGATGCCACCGTATCCATCTGTTCCACGGATGCACCAACGAACCTCTTCACGTTCCTAGGTCCCAACGCTCAACCGGGTGGCACATGGACCTTGAACCTGGTGAACGTCACCGGCATCTACAATCCTGCCGTGGATGCACCCGGCAACTACATCTATCGCGTACCCGGTCAGTTGCCCTGCCCTGCCGATGTGGCCATCATCACCGTGACAGAACCGCTTGCGGCCTACGCGGGCGATGACCGGACCATTTCCGTATGCTCCTCCGACGCCCCGTTCAATATGCGCGGGCAACTCGGAGGACTGCCCCAACAAGGTGGAACTTGGTACGACGGTAGCGGCACCGTACACAGCCAATTCTTCGATCCCGCCGCGGATGATGGAGGAGTCTACACCTATGTGGTCTTCGGCACTCAACCCTGTGCCAACGATACGGCTCGGTTGACCGTGAACCGCGCGATCGCGCCGAACGCAGGTGCTAGTGCCACTGTTGAGGCGTGCGCAACACAGACCGAGGTGGATCTTTTCGAAGCGTTGGGAAGTGGCGCGCAGACCGGCGGTGTATGGACCGACCTCGACCTTTCGAACGCGCTCACCGGTGATGTGTTCAACCCATCGGTGGCTGGGAATGGCACCTTCGAGTTCGAATACGCCGTGGTGGCACAGGCACCCTGCCCCAACGCGGTAAGCATCATTACCGTGGAGGTGGGCAGTGGCGCCAATGCCGGGGAGAATGACACCTTGACGATCTGCGGCGCGTTCACCGACTTCTCCTTGTTCGACGCCCTCGGTGGTGACCCCGATGAAGGCGGCACTTGGACCGATCCTGCTGGCACTGGTGCCCTGCTGCCGAGCGGTCTGTTGAACGCCACCCTTCTTCCTCCAGATGGGCAAAGCGGATTCGTTTATACCATCGTTGATCCCGGGTGCGGAACGGTGCAGGCCACTGTGCTCATCACCACCGTGGATTACCCCGACCCAGGTACCGCTGAAGCCTTGATCTTGTGCAACAACGCTGCGCCCGTGGTGCTCTTCGATGAACTTGGCGGTACACCCGGTGTCGGCGGAACGTGGACTGGACCCGCGGGACCGTTCGATGGCACACTGGACCCTGCCACGTTCGCAACAGGTGAGTATACCTACACCTTGGCGGGCAATGCGTTCTGCCCGGACACCAGCGCTGTGTTCGACGTGACCATCAATGCACGACCCAATGCCGGGCTTGCAGGGCAGGTGGTGCTTTGTGATACCCTAGTGGCCTATCCCTTGTTCCCCGCGTTGAATGGAACACCCGATACCGGTGGTACATGGGCACCGGTGAATGGCGCCGGTGGACTGAATGGCGCCAACCTGAACACCACCGGACTTGAGCCCGGTGACTATGAATACCAGTACACCGTGCAAGCTGCGGGCTGCCCTTCCGGATCCGCCCTTGTCAAGGTGGAAATAGTGAGCAGCCCTAATGCAGTGGATGTAAGTACGATCTGCAATGAACAGGACCGTACCTACGTGGTCTCGTTCATCATCGAAGGCGGTGACCCGCTGTCGTATACGGTCGTCGGCGATAGTGGCACGATCTCCGCCACGG
>Ga0209812_10000769_pt1 | contig 26315 bp, 13 predicted proteins | sample JI71714BDNA_FD_187502 | JGI IMG/M metagenome (GOLD analysis project Ga0209812, IMG submission 187502) | Wastewater effluent complex algal communities from Wisconsin, to seasonally profile nutrient transformation and Carbon sequestration -... | ecosystem: Engineered > WWTP > Effluent > Algae...
CAAATATTAAAAAATAAAGTCCATTAGACAAGTTAAACAAGGAAGTTTAAGATATTATTAAATAAATTTGCAATGTTTAGGTACTTAAAACGTTAGAATAATAAAAAAGATTTGAAGAAATGGATTAAAATGATGATCGATTTTGTGAATAATGATATTTCAGACTGTTTAAAAAATAAAATTTTATTATGAAGCAATATATTATTTATTTAGTGTTGTTTTTAACTTCTTCTATTGCACAGGCGTCGTATGTGCTAGTGCCTATGGAGCATGATAAACAAACCAACCACCTTAAAGCTTACGGAATCGCCTACTGGGTGATCAATCAAAATGTGGAAGCTTATTGGTTGCTCAATTATCGTGGGGGAAGTTTTGCTTTTGCATATTCCAAAACTATAGAAGCCGAATGTAAGGTCAGAGGTGTTAGTTATCAAGTCATATCAGATGCACAGTGGATTTCTATCAGAAACCAAATCAGCAATCCTGAAGTCAATCAAGAAGCTATAAAGCTAGAGAAAGCGCCCAAAATAGCGGTTTATACGCCAGATTTTAATCCCAAAGGTAATCGTATTCAGCCTTGGGATGATGCTGTGACTTTAGTCTTGACGTATGCTGAGATACCATTTGACAAGGTGTATGATAGACAAGTTTTGGAAGGTAAGTTAGCTGAGTATGACTGGTTGCATTTACACCATGAAGATTTTACAGGACAATACGGTAAGTTTTTTCAGAGCCAAGGAGGTACGCCATGGTATAAACTCAATCAACAGAAAACAGAAGAAATCGCAAAATCATTAGGTTATGCCAAGGTTTCTCATTTAAAATTGGATGTGGCCAAAAGAATCAAAGAATATGTAGAAGGTGGTGGTTTTATGTTTGCCATGTGTTCGGCAACAGATACATATGATATTGCACTAGCAGCTGAAGGTTTGGACATTTGTGCAGAAATGTATGATGGGGATGGTTTTGATTCTAATGCACAATCCAAACTTGACTTTACTAAAACATTCGCATTCAGAGATTTTGAGTTGAACCTTAATCCTTTGCAATACGAGCACTCAGATATTGATAGCAAAAATAGGAATGTGGCACCCGAAGTGGATTACTTCACGCTTTTTGAATTCTCAGCTAAGTGGGACCCAATTCCGACCATGTTATGTCAAAATCACACCTTAACACTTAAAGGATTTATGGGACAAGCTACAGCATTTAAAAAGTCGCTTGTAAAACCTGATGTGTTGATTCTAGGCGAGACAAAATCTGCAAATGAGGTAAGGTATCTACATGGTTCCCATGGTTTCGGTACATGGACCTTTTATGGTGGTCACGACCCAGAAGATTATCAGCATTTTGTGAATGATCCAGAAACAGATCTTAATTTACATCCCAATAGTCCTGGATATAGATTGATCTTAAACAATATTCTATTTCCAGCTGCACAAAAGAAAAAGAGAAAGACATAGATGTTTAGCAATGGTTTTGGTGGTGTCTGACCTGATCATTAAAAATCATTTCTTTGAAGCCTCTTTTCAATAGATAAAAGAAATAGGACATCTATACTTGATAAAGAAACTGAAAGGATAAGATTTCGTTAAATATAAATAAATGCGGTTTCAAAAGAAGGGCTTAGGAATTTAGTTACATTTATATATCTTACTCTGCCATTCATGCAATCATCTCAGTCCATATCATTATAGTTATTTGTTGCAACAAATATAATTTGTTAAAACGTAACCCAAATGGGTTATAAAACGTTTATTAAAAATAAATATGTGAATAAAATGTGCTTTTTATTTGTTATTTTAAAATAATACACCTTATCTTTGAATCGAATTAAAATTTTTTCTTAAACATGATGGTGCTGTCATACAACCTAAATTAAATTATTCCTAAAAACCGATGCTAGCTAAAAAATTAGGATAATGACTATTCCGGCAAATTTCAGGATTATCAAAAAAATTATCTAAAATGATAAAAAAAAGTATTAAAGTAATTACGAATTACGAATTACGAATTTTCGAGGCTTAGACGCTTTAATTTTTTCCTTATTGCGATGCTTATGGCTATTTTTCTAAAACCTGATGTGGGATGGGGGCAATGTGAATCAGACGATTGTGATGAATTTATATTAAATGATGATTTAACTTATTCTGGTCCAGGGTTCCCGGATGGAGACAATTCAAGAACATTTTTTAATGGTGGTGTTCAGAATTGGTTCAGTTCAAGGTATACTGCTCACCATATAACAGAAATGCAAATAAATGTTGATGGAACTGTTCAATGGTTGTGTAACCCAGGATTTACTACAAATTGTTTATTTGCATCAAATCATGATGGATGGTATGAAGGTATTTTCACAAATGTCAATTTTGTCCCTGATCCTAAAATTACATATGAAATAGAATTTAGACGGCGTTTATTAAGATGTGGAGTAAATTCTGCAAGTATAGAGTTGCGTGCAAACAATAATTTAATTAATAACGATGGTCCCCCATTCCCTGCTGGAGTTATAGAGGATTTCGAAGTTATAACTACAAAAAATGTAAACGGTTATAATTTTGCCAATGAGAAAGTATGTTATAAACCAAGCAGGGCTTTTACTCAGTTAGAGTTCATCGCTAATAATTCTGTAGCAGGTGTTATTACATTACAAGATATCAGTGTAAAATGTACCACTGAAGCATTATCAGATATTATTTTAAACCAAAATGAGAATGTAATCAACCCACTTGCTTTAAATAGTTCTTCAATTTCTACGTTTGTAAAATATGAATGGAATTTTGGTGACCCCCAAAGTGGACCTTTAAATATTAGTACGAAGGTTGATCCTGAACATACTTACTTAGAATCAGGTACTTATCGTGTTTGTTTGAAAATTACAGACAATAATGGGTGTTGTTCGACACGATGTGAAGATGTAGTGATAGAGTGTCCCATTATTTCAGCGGACTTTACTTATTCTGTTAATTGTGCTGAACTTAGTTTTACACCGACTAATCCGAGGCCTGGATATTTTTATCAATGGACATTTGGAGATGGAAATATATCAAACATACAGAAACCTGTGCATAGTTATTTATTAAATAATAGTTATGAAGTTTGCCTTACGATTGCAGATGTGAATGGTTGTACCGAAACATCTTGTGAAACAATTATCATAAACTGCCCTGGCTTGGACTGTTTATGTCAACCACCTGCTGGTCAAAATTATACTAAAATATATGCTGGTACAGGCACTAATATTAGTTCTCTATACCCTAACGTAAATAATGTAACTTACACCAAATTTATAGTTTGTGGTAAATTGATAATCGATAAAAATTTTAGATTTACGGGGTGTGAATTTCTTATGGATGAAGGTTCAGAGATATATTCAAACTATGGGGTATCTTTGGAAATGACGAATAGTCCAAGCATAGAGGGTTGTGCGAAAATGTGGAAAGGAATTCACGTAGGTGGTATAGGTATTTTTAATAATAATGTTATAAAGGATGCAATGCATGGTATAAATATTGGTTCTCTAGGTCAGTTATTTGCGATGGGAAATACTTTTGAGAATAATTTTATTGGTATTAACGCAACTTCTCTAAGGGCAAAAATTTTACTATTTGATGCAAATACATTTACTTGCTCTGGTTCATTAAAGCCAACTTTTGTTGGATTTGAGTACAATAGCTTTCTTACATCATCCAATACTACATGGGCGGGCGTAAGAATGATCGATCAGAGTAATATGAGACTCGTTGCAAATACAAAGAATTTGCAAAATACTTTCCAAAACATTAGAAATGGCGTGGTAGCTGTGAGGTCAAGTTTTGATCTAAAGCATGCTACTATTAAAAATTTAATATCAGCTGGTTCATCACCAATATCTAGTTATGGAATCCATGCTTTTAAATGTACTAAAGTAAATGCACAATTCATAAATGCAGAAAATATGTCGAAAGCCATATTTATTGATGGTGGGGACATCAATGATCCTACGTTGACTAATGGCATTACCATCACTCAAAATATTTTTAAGAATATTAACGTTGTTCCTGATGGAATTGGAGCTGTGCACATTGAATACTGTACAGGAAATAATTTTCATGTACAAGACAATCAGTTCTTACAAGTAGTTGGTAATCCAATTTGGCTTATTGGACTAAAAAATTATGGTGAACTTATCGTTATGAATAATGAAACAGAGTTCAACAAGATGAATTTCTTAGGCATTGGAATAAAACTCAACAATTGCAGCAGTGACGTTTATGGCCTAGTAGAAAATAATTTTCTAAAATCTGATGTTTCTGCTAGTGGGATAGAAGTTTCTAATTCTGAAAGAATATCTATTAAAAATAATGACATAAATATTGGGATAACGTGGCAACCAACCTCCACTTTAGCAGGTATAAGTTTATCAAGTACAAAGGATTCTGAGGTGCGCGAAAATAATGTAATATTCACAGGGGCATCGAGTACATCAGGAGTGACGGGAATCAATGTACAGTCTAGTCCAAATGTATTGTATTGTTGTAATACTGTATCAAATGCTAGGGATAATGTACGATTTTTTGGTATAAGTGCCATGACAAGATTCAAGCAAACCACCATGTTAGATGCAATAGATAGAGGGCTGAAACTTTTTGGTACTGCAAGATTAGGACCACAGTATATAACTAATGCTAACGATGTAGTTACAGGCGTATATGGAAATATCTGGAGAGGTAATGTGAAAGCCCAAGTTGTAAATGGTTCAGGAAATAATAGTCGATTTAGAGTTGACCCAACTGATTCTCCACCTAGCGGAGGGACTTACAAGCCACTTGCGGATCCGTTGAGTTGGTTTTTGGATGCATCGCCAGCTATTATAACACCTAAATGTGACGATCATATTGACTGTAGTGAACAATTATACCAAGGAAATGGCCCATGGGTATGTGGTGTGCCAGTCATGATGTCGCATCTACAAGAAGGGATGTCAGGGTTGAATACAATCCCATCCTTTGTAGATCAGACAAGCTGGACGTACCAAGATTTGGTTTATAATTATATGGAAGCAAATCCAACAGTATCAAATTTTAATACTTCATTGGCGAATTTTTATAATAATGTGCCATCTGCACTATACAATTATAACCGATTGGAAAATGCAATAGACCACTTGTGGGATCTTACCCCTACAGAACAGTCTCAATGGGATGCTGCTTTGGTTTCATTACAAACATCGCTAACTGACTTGGATGCCATAATAAGTGTAGTCACAGAAACAAACATTGCTACGTATCAAAGCCAGATAGATGCTTTAAATCTGAACATAGAAGCACAAGAGAGTATTTTTGATGCAATACAAACGCAATTAGAAGCTAGAATCATTACTAAGGCAACACAATTCAAAAGTGTTGTGAATCAATTGCCACTTACTTATGGTTTTATGGCAGAATATAAAACAATACGCAATATTTACTTAGATTTGATATTAGAAGGCCGTAGTTATGTTTTAAGTAATCATACCAATACTATCAACAATATTGCATCTATGTGTATAGGCACACATGGAAATTCTGTTGAAATAGCTCGTGAATTGCAGTCCTTAATTCTACTTCCTGTGACGGATGGAGAGGGAGACTGCTCTTCTGCTACCAATCCTAGGAGTATCAGTGTTGAGTCCAACCTGGTAGGAATATATCCAAATCCTTCAGATGGTAAATGGAATATTGTGATGGAAATGAATTCAGGTGATAAAGTTATAAAGTATCAACTAAAGGATATCACTGGTCAAGAGGTACTTTCAGGATCTACACTTTTAGTGAAAGGCCAAGAACATGTTATAGATGCTAGCAACTTACCGAATGGCATTTACTTCTTGCAACTGCGTGAAAATGGTGAAGTATTTCATACTCAAAAACTTATAAAAATAGATTAGTAAGATTTTAGGCGGCCAGAATTATTTATATTCTGGTCGCTTTACTATTCCTTTTATTGTTTTATTCAAGAAAAAACATCAGAAAATGCGTCTTTGTATTTTATTTTTAATTTTGAATTCTACATTTGTATCTTCCCAGCATGGGCATGATCATGTATGGCCGATAGGCTACCAAATGTTGACTGAAGATCCTTATTATCAAACGGAAGAGGGTATGAGAAAGTGGGGTTATTATAGTTTTGATTTTAATGATGAAGTTTTGCGTATAATTCGTAATGATGCTAGACTGATGCCTATGCACTCCACAATTACTATGTATTGTGATAGCTTAGGTAACATGTTATTTTACAGTAATGGGCAAAGACTTAGAGATAGTACATATCAAAAAGTTGTTGAAAAAATTGGAAATAATAATGAAAGTTATTGGAATGAGTTTTTGGGCACGGGTTATAGTGCTCCGCAAGCGATCTTAATGTTGCCATGGCCTGGACGTGATAGTCTTGCAGTTGTTTACACCCTTGGGAATTTGGAGTTACCAGAGTTTGTTTTTGATGTGTTTTCTCATACGATTGTAGATATGAGCGACCCTAGTGCCTACAAAGCGGTCTTGGTCGATAAAGTATTAAAAACGGGTAGCTTTAAAACTGGCAAAATCACAGCAACACGTCATGCCAATGGACGAGACTGGTGGATCATTTTTCAAAGTTATAATGGAGTAGAACTATACACCTATCTATTGGATAAAGAAGGATTACACGAGCAGGCAGTACAGAAGGTAGGGAAGCACCATAGGGGATATGATATGGGGCAAGCATATTTTTCTCCCCATGGAGATCAGTATGCTACTATCGATGCCTTATATTGGGACTCAAGCACTTTGGTTAGTTTATACAGATTTGATAGGTGTACGGGACTATTAAGTAATAGAAGGACTGATACGATTACAAATTATATTGGTTCATTGGGAACCGGTATTTCATTTTCGCCATCTGGTCAATATTTATATGCATGTAATGATTATAATTTATATCAATATGATACAAAAGCTTCCTCATTTGTAAATAGTAAAAAGATAGTAGCGAGATATGATGGATTTATAAATGACCCAACATGGGCGGTTGAAACTGTATTTGGAGTTTTTGCTTCAGGCCCTGACGGTAAGCTATACAACTTTACTGGGCAAGGTTCTAGTCTGCATGTTCATCAAATGGATTTTCCTGACGAAGCAGGAGAAGCTTGTACATTTAAGCAACATTTTGTTACTGTTCATAATCAAAGCCGCTCTGCTCCCAACTTCCCCAACTATCGCCTAGGCCCAATAGATGGCTCCCCATGCGATACCCTTGGTATAGACAATCATCCCATTGCAAAATACCGCTACGAGCCAGATACCATAGATCATCTACGGATACGGTTCACAGACTTGTCGTACTTTAGGCCTGAGACATGGAGTTGGGATTTCGGTGATGGTAGCCCACAAGTCAGTATGAGACATCCATATCATGGCTATGCTGCAGCAGGCACGTATAATGTATGTCTCACGGTGAGCAACGAAAATAGTAGTAACACTTCATGTCGCACCATCACCATAGGTACAAGTAATGTAGATAACGGCACAACTACAGCAGTAGCAGATATCACGTTATTTCCTAATCCTGTGCAAGATTACCTCCTTGTTACACTCGGGGAATATATCCCTCAGCATGGGCAGATTATGATATTTGATATTTCAGGTCGTCCTGTACATACACAGCGCATCTATTATGGGCAAAATAATGTGGATATGACGGGGCTTGTGTCGGGTATGTATCTCTTGCGTATATCGGATGGGAATGTTGTCATTAAAGAAGAAAAAGTTATTAAGATGTAAAATATCTTTTATCTTGCGATAAATAAAAAACACATTTCAAATGCTAGAAATAGGGTATCTAAGTTACATTACTTGTGACGCTTCAGCGTTACCTCGATAATCGGATTACTATATAACAAAAAAGCCTTCCAAAACTAATTGGAAGGCTTTTTTTATCTTCATTACTTTTAGCAACAATTATATTTTTATAAATCGTTTTGTTGTTGATGCATCTACATTATTCTTAAGCAAATATTCTCCAATGGGTAATTGTGATACATCTGCGGTATATACTTGTGTATCTTCATTCTTTTGGGTTTGAACGGTTTTGATGATTTTGCCTTGAAGGTCATAAATGTTCCATGTGATATCACCTTTATATTCTGCATTCATACGCCATTGCAAGGTATTACTCAATGGGTTAGTTAAAATATCAATCGTGTTAGGAGTTAAAGAAGTAGTGGCAGAACTACTTGTGCCATCTGATATTTTAAAAATTCTGCCTGAACTGAGACTTGCTACATACAATTCACCAGAAATATCTTCTCCGAATGTAGCATAATGGAAATTTTGTAAATCAGCAAGATCATCGTTTTGCCAGTTTCCATTCGAGTTTTTGTATAATGCCCAAAATCTTCCTGTACAATAGTCAGCATAAACATACTTACCAAACAAACCAGGATTTTGTGACCCACGATAGACATATCCACCTGTGATAGAACATCCTACATCAGATTTATTGTCATAGACATGTATAGGTGCCACAAAAGGAGTACCATTGTCACACTTGCTAAAATCATACTCTTGTAATCCTTCATAGCATTTCCAACCATAATTTAGACCACCTTGACCAGCGGGTTCTATATTTACTTCTTCCCATTTATTTTGTCCTACATCAGCTATCCACATATCATTGGTCTCACGATCAAAACTGAATCTCCAAGGATTTCTCCAGCCCATAGACCAGATCTCTTGAAGGGTATCTACATTGTCTTTATATGGATTATCAGCAGGTATCAGGTAAGGTACATCTTCGGTGTTTACATCAATACGCAAAATTTTACCTAACATGTTTTTAGGGTTTTGAGCTCTATTGCCAGGATCACCACCACTACCACCATCACCCATGCCTACATACAAATATCCATCCTTTCCAAAGTTGATTTCTCCACCATTATGGTTGTCAAAAGGTTGGACGACTGTAAAAAGGATTTTCTCTGTGGTAGGATCTGCTTGGTTGTCATTATTTGGGCTTCTTGAGAACCTTGAGATTACGGTATTTCCATTATTATTGGTATAGTTTACATAGAAATATCCATTAATGGCGTATTCAGGATGAAAACAAAGACCCAACAGACCTCTTTCATTAGATGTCGAACTTACTTTATTATCAATATCTATAAATGGGGTAGGAAGTACTGATCCCGTTTCATCTATGATCCTTATTTTTCCGTCTTTTTCTGTGATAAATAATCTTTTGTCATCAGGTGTACCTGTGTTGGAAATGTCAACAGGTTTATTAAATCCAGAAGCTACATCTTTTAATGTGAATAATTGAGCTTTGACATTACTAGTAATGATGGATACACAAAGAAGTAAAAGTAAATTTTTAAAATACATATGATCTAATTTGAGGTGAAAATAAAGTAATTTGGAGTAAATAAAATGATACCACTAATAATAAGGATGACTTTATTAATAATGGTAGGTTTTTAATGGTAAATATTGATTGGAATCAAATGATTAACAGCCTAAGAAGATTTTTGTTTTTAAAGGCTTTGATTATAGTAATATGGAAGAAATAAAAAAAAAGAGTGTAAAAAACACTTGCTCCTTACACTCTTTTTTTAGATATTAATAAACTCAGATTAAAGCACTGTATCTACATTTGTGTATTCTAGCCCGAAAGCATCAGCAACTCCTTGATAAACTACTTTACCATTGACAATATTTAATCCTAATTTCAATTCATTATTTTCGCGACAAGCTTTTTGCCATCCTTTTTCAGCTAACTGAAGTGCATAAGGTAATGTTGCATTTGTAAGCGCTAGGGTAGAAGTGTAAGGAACTGCTCCAGGCATATTTGCTACGCAATAATGTACTACATCATCTATAATAAAGGTCGGATCGTCATGTGTAGTAGGTCTACAAGTTTCGATACATCCACCTTGGTCTACGGCTACATCTACGATGACTGTTCCAGGACGCATGTCTTTAAGCATTTCTTTTGTTATAAGATTTGGTGCTTTTGCTCCAGGTATTAATACTGCACCTACGATTAAGTCATGATTTACGATAAGTCTTCTGATGTTCATCTCATTTGAAAACATTGTGATGACATTGGCAGGCATGACATCATTTAGATATCTTAATCTCTTTAAACTTACATCCAAGATAGTTACGGTAGCTCCAAGACCAGCAGCCATTTTAGCAGCTTGTGTTCCTACGACACCACCTCCTAAGACTAGTACTTTTCCTGGAGAAACACCAGGTACACCACCTAATAATACACCTCTACCTCTTTGTGGCTTTTCTAGGTATTTTGCACCTTGTTGAATGGCCATTCTACCTGCTACTTCTGACATTGGCACTAAAAGGGGTAATGATCTATCTGATGACTCCACAGTTTCGTATGCACAACAAATAGCGTTGCTTTTGATCATAGCCATAGTTAATGGTTCGTATGATGCAAAATGGAAGTAAGTAAATAATAATTGATTTGGCTTTATGAGGCTATACTCTTTTTCTATAGGTTCTTTTACTTTTATAATCATCTCTGCTATACCATAAATATCTTCTATAGTAGGCAATATTTTTGCACCTGCATTGATGTATTCTTCGTTTGCAAAACCTGATCCTTCTCCTGCATTACTTTGGATATAGACCGTATGTCCTCTTTTGGTAAATTCAAGTGTGCCTCCGGGTGTAAGTGCAACACGGTTTTCATTTGTTTTGATTTCTGTTGGAACTCCAATGATCATTTGAAAGGGTATTTATTGATATTGTGTAAATAAATTTAAAATCAGTGCGAAAATATAAAGGATTTTCTTAAAAATCATTATTTATACTAATAATATTCTAAAAATCAACTTGCTCCATCCGTTAATCAATATATGTCGTTTTCAGTTGGCATAATAATACTTTGTTAATAAATCAAAATATATTGTATTTATTTTGATTTTATGAGTTGCCCACTATATATTTGTTTAAGATTCTATTACATCGTGAAATTATAAAATGTTGTAAGAGACTCATTAAAATAAAATTATATATTTACGTTAACTTAAAATCAATTTATTATGAGAATTAGTATGATCAACACGATTGTCTATTTGTTTTTCGCTTTAGTGTCGTTTGGACAATCTGAAGAACCTGGAAAATCAAAACTTGTCTATCGTCCATTAGAAAAAGTAAAAGTCGATCAATTTTTTGATTACTACAAGAATAAGGAAGGAGGTATGGATGATGTCACTATGATTGCCGCCCCCAAAGGAAGATCTAAATTTTCAAACCTGCACCCAAAATTCAGTCAATCGTACAAAGGGATTGAAGTTTATGGATCGACTTACAGTTTACATTTGAAAAATGGTTTTGTGAATTATACTACAGGTAAATTATATAATGACATTGACATCGATGTAACACCAACTATAAGTGAAGATGCCGCAAAAAGCAATGCTACCCAACATGTTTTAAGAAAATTGAGCAAGGAAAGTGACAAGCCCTTAGGACACGATAAAATGAAATCCGACATTAAAGGTTTAGTGGTCATTGATGTTTCATATCCTGCATCATCTGGAAAATATACTTTAGCTTACAAAATAGAAGTCAAAAGTTTAATGAAAGCTATAAAATATGAAGTTATTGCATCAGCTAAAAACAATACCATCATTTTTGACCAAAATTTAATCAAACATGGCAATGCAAATGGCATTGGTAAGACTTTTTACTACGGAAATCAGAATATTGTAACAGATTCTTTAGCGCCCAATAGGTTTGTACTCCGTGATTTGTCAAGGGGAAAGGGGATAACTACTTTTACAAATGCAAGTGGTAGCTCAAATGAATTAATTGTGAATACCAATAATGTGTGGGATAATGATGAAGTAAATGACTTAGTGGCTATAGATGCGCACTATACTACAGCTGCATTTTATGATATGATGGTGGAGCATTTTGGGTATTCAGGTGTTGATGGTGAAGGTGGCTCAATGAATCCTGTCATTCATGTTGGTGGTGAAGACGACTATCTTAACGCCTATTGGGATGGCGAAAATGCTTATTTTGGCCATGGTAACTGTCATAATGGTCCTTTGACTACACTTTCTGTCGTAGCACATGAGTTTACACATGGCGTGACACAATACAATTCTAATTTGATATACAATGAAGAGTCTGGTGCATTGAATGAATCTCTGAGCGATATCTTCGGAAAGTCATTAGAGTATTTTGTAGATAAAGAAAATTTTAGTTGGGACTTAGGTCCTGAATTTGCATTGAGCAAGTTTGCTAGTACCTTTAGATCTATGTCAGACCCCAATATGCAGGGTAATCCCAAAAGATATAAAGGCCTATTTTGGGAAGATGGTGCAGATGTTCATTATAACAGTGGCGTTTTAAATCATTGGTTTTACTTATTGGTAGAAGGTGTGACAGGTGATAGCGAAGGTATTCCCTATGCCGTAAATAAGGTAGACATAGACGAAGTACTTCAGGTATTGTTTTTGTGTCAAACATCATATCTTACGCCATCATCAGATTATCCAGCTATGTATGAGTTTACCATGCTAGCTTGTGAAGATCTATATGGGGCAGGTTCACCTCAATATGCATCTATGCAAGAAGCATGGAAAGCAGTGGGATTGCCTGTGGAAACTAACACCGAAGATATATTAGATTTACAACTATCAACAGAAAATTTTTATGAAGTTACTTGTATCGCAGATGATTATTATCCATTGAAGATTGTGATAAGAAATGTGGGAACAATACCTGTGGAAGCTGGTGAAGTTATGGAAATTGAAATAGAAGGAGAATTAAAAAGCTTTGAGCTAGCTGTAACCCTCAAACCAGGTGAAAGTGTTGATTTTGTAGTCGACGATGTAGTTTATCTTAATGAGACCAATATTGATTTTTATAGTTTAGGTTTATTTTTCTTAGATGAGAATGCTTCTAATAACGATGCGTCATTCATTATTAACAATTTTGCAGCATCAGTTCCGGAAATTCAAATATTAGGAACACAGGTTGTAAATACGGAATGTGGCTCAACAAATGTAAATCTATTGACATATATCACTAATAATTCATGCCAAGAAGTACCAGCCAACACTGAAATAATACTTAAAATATATGATGGGTCTAATTTGGTCAAAGAGATACAAGAGATAACTAAATCACCCATATTTGCAGGAGAATACTATCCTATATCATTTACGATGGAACCGCAAGCTTATTTTTATGATGTGGAGCTTATTTGTGCCATTGATTCTGATGCATCTAATAATATGGACGTTTTATACATTTCAGAGAATAATACCGTGAATGGAGTATTTGCTTTTAATTTTGATGACGATGAGTTTAACAACACCTTTGAGCTTTCTGATGATTTGAGGAATACTAACTATAAAAATGAAACTTACCTTGTCGCAACAGGTAATTTTTTCGGTAGTGCCCCATGTCCTGATCCTGATAGAAACTTTAAGGATCTAAATTCTGGATCTGTTAATGTTGCTACATCATGTATTGACCTTACTTCTTTCACTAATCCAAGAATATCTTTTGATATGATTCAACTTAGATCAGGTATTTATGATTTTTTTGAAGATCCATTAGTTTCTGCACAAACATCTATGATGAAACTTTCATATTACAATGATGATCAAAGTGTTTCCACTTTTATTTACGACCAACCAGAAGACATTCTTACCAATCACAGTTTTTACTTGCCACAGGGTTTTGTGGGCAAACTTGAACTTAGTTTTTATAATAGTTCTGGTGATGGCTACTTTTCTCCTTTTGATACAGATGGTGTTGATGCTATCTTGATAGATAACCTAATATTGGAAGATGTCAATACTACCACCAATGCTGATCTCTCTAATTTTAAATTACAGCCAAATCCTGTTTCTGATTTTCTAACTTTATATACGGACCCATCCCATGAAACATTGGCTCAAATTTTTAACGCCCAAGGTCAATTAATGAAAAACATATCCTTATCAATCATGGGAAATGAACATAAAATATCAGTTGCCGACCTTAATTCTGGTTATTATATCATGAAAATAAATAACAGTAAAGGAAGTCCAGTAGTTTTACCTTTTGTAAAGTTTTGATGCATACATTTTTATGATGTTTAAAGCATAGTCTTTTCTTTCAAAATTGGATGGATAAGGTTTAAAATAAAAAAACGTGCATTTAGTCAGAAACTAAATGCACGTTTTTATTTAAATTAATCCTTTGATTAGATATGTATATTCTCAACTATTTCTAGACCATATCCAATCAATCCAACACGTTTTTTCTCGTGATTGGTGATAAGTTTTATCTTAGAAATACCCATTTCTCTGAGTATTTGTGCACCTGTACCGAAATCTCTTTGCTCGTCAGACGTCGCAGGATTATTGTAAGGGTTGACATCAAGTGATCTTAATTTGTCAAGAATAGAATCTGTCTTTTCACCATGACGCATAAATAACAAAATACCCTTACCTTCTTTTGCAATCAGTTGAAGAGATTTGGTCAGTTGGTCTGCGTAACCATCAAATAAAATTCCCAAAATATCACCTGTTTCTGTACTCGAATGTACTCTCACTAAGGTAGGTTCGTCTGTATGGAACTGACCTATAGAGAATGCTAAGTGTATATCACCTGTAGTCAATTGTCTAAAGGCTTTAACTGAAAATTTGCCATAAGGGGTCTGGATTTCAGTTTCCATTTCTTTGGTGACCAATCTTTCTGTTTGCATTCTATATGCAACCAAATCTTTGATGGTTATGATTTTAATACCTAAAGATTGTCCTATTTCTATTAATTCTGGCAGTCTTGCCATAGAACCATCTTCGTTAAGGATTTCTACCAATACTCCTGCTGGATAACAACCAGCAAGCCTTGCTAAATCTACTGCTGCTTCTGTGTGACCTGTTCTTCTGAGTACACCACCTTGTTTTGCAATAAGCGGAAAAATGTGTCCAGGTCTAGCAAAATCATGTGCTTTTATATCTGGATTTACCAATGCTTTAATACCTGTAGCTCTGTCGTAAGCTGAAATACCTGTGCTACATCCATGTCCTACAAGATCGATGGAGACGGTAAATGCGGTATTGTGTAAAGCAGTATTTGACTTTACCATCAATTCTAAATCAAGTTCCTTTGCCCTTTCTTCTTCGATGGGTGTACAGATGAGACCACGACCATATTTTGCCATAAAATTGACCATTTCTGGTGTGATTTTTTCTGCGGCACATATGAAGTCACCTTCGTTTTCTCTGTCTTCATCATCTACTACGATAAGTAATTTACCATCTCTTATATCTTGAATAGCTTCTGGAATGGTATGTAATCGGATGTCTTTTTCTACGACAACTTCTGCTAACATGGACTATTATTGTTTGTTTGTGAAAATAGAACTTAAAATCAAGCCATTTTGTTTCCAATCAAAGTTTTGTTTTACAAAGATTTTGGCATTTTGGCTTATTTTTGATCTGAAAAGATCGTTTTTTAGAAGTAAATCAATTTTTTCGGCAAATTGTCTTTCATCATCTGCGAGTAGGATTTCTTCTCCGTCTTTGGCTCCGATCGCATTATTTACGACCGTAGTGGTGATGCATGGAATACCCATAGCCATTGCTTCCAGGATTTTATTTTGTTGACCAGTTCCAGACCACAATGGCGCCACAAATATCTTTGCTTGACCATATGCAACTCTTATATCTTCTATCCATCCTGTGATGGAGACCTTATCTGATTGTAATGCTTTGACTCTTGGTGCAGGACTTGTACCGGCGAGCAAAATAGTTACGGATTGACCACATTTAGGCAAGATGTTGTTAACAAGAAATTCGACTGCTTCTATGTTTGGTAAATATCCCATGTTGCCTACAAAAACGATATCTACTTCTTTAGATTGTGTTTCGAATTCAAAGAATGATGGATCTATCCCATTGTGTAGTATATGTATATCACTAGCTTTGGGGAATGAAAACTGTGCTTTGTCTTGCTCTGAAATAATGGTCAGGTGATCAAACTTATCAGCAATGGTTGCTTCATATCTTATCATACGACTCGCTTCCATATTATAGATGTACTTAGAAAAACCCTTGGCAACGTTAGCCCGACGTTTCATACCTATGCCAAAAGAATCCATATAGTCTAGTGTCTTTGTGACAGGTATATCTTTACAATATTCCGCCATCCTTGTGAGTTGGCAAAAGATGTGATCTGGTTGAATATTTGCTGTAAGGTCTTGAATGATTTGATGTATTTTGGCACTATAAAACCATGCAATCTGATATGGAATACCTGTAGAAAAAGCCTTGATCAATGAGATGATTCGTTCCAAAGAAGCAATTCGAATGATGTGTAATTCCTTTACCAGTGGTCTTATCTTTTCTAAATCTAATTTTGATGGATCATCATCGACTATACTGATAAGATAAACATCATGATCTTTTGAGATTTCCCTAATCTGATAATAAGCCCGCAATTTATCTCCTTTTTCAAGAGGATAGGGAAATCGAGATGTCAAAAAAAGGATTTTCAATGGATGTTGTTTTATATCTGACAAACTTTACTTTTGGTATTGTAAAGAAATGGCAGGTGTATTACCTAAGTTGTCCTGTAGTGAATAAGCAGTGGCAATTCTATAACTATCTTTGATATTTAATGCCACACCAAAACTAAAAGTTTCATTACTAGGATTGACACCTAGTCTGAGTTGGAGTTCTTTGATGGCTTGATATGATACACCGATTTTATATTCTATATCACGATAGATCAATTTGTCCATTTCTGCCAGAATAAATACTTTATTAGATGGTTGGTATTTGACACCTAGTCTGAATCTAGTGCCTAGTTCTGTACTCTCATTGATGGTGATATTACCAGGACTAAAGACATGGGTAGCCACACTAAAGTCTTTATTTAATCTCAATTGCATTCCAATTTCAAAAGTGTAGATGTTTTTACTACCAAACTGACTGATATTCAGTCTTAGTATATCAAACTGACCTCCAAGTGAAATAGCACTACTCAGTTTTTTAGCATAAGCTAATCCAAATTTCTGTTCACTATAATCACTGTATCCGAAGTTTGATAATAAAAGGCCTACTGTACCGAATTTAAATGTTTTTGCACCTGCAAAAGAAATATTAGTAAGTTCATCCAGATTAAACCTTCGCTCTGCACTAACTTCAAAAGCAAAGTTTTTGACGCCAACAAGTCCTGCTTGATTTAGATAGATGGATTCTATGCCTTCAATGTTTGTACCTGCTCTTCCATAACCCACAAAATTAGCGCCACCTATGGTTGTAAAACCCGATTGGCCCCAAATAACAATGCATTGGAAGACAAAAAAGAAGATTGTTGATATTTTTAAGGCCATCGTTTGCAGATGCTATTTATATTTCGGTCATAAAAGTACAAAACATCATACTTTTGCCATATTATTTGAGTCCTTATTTTATATTTTATGCAACCGACACCAATTATTGCAGCAAACAAAGAAACATTTTATATCAGAAATGCTACTAATCACGACGCTTTGAAAGTACGTGCTATTATCTTTGATACTTTGATTTCTTATGGGCTGCCAGCAGATTCAGCAGATACAGATTATGATCTTTATGATATAGAGCAATATTATGGTAGTGATAGATTTTGGGTTTTAGCGGATGCAAATGACCTTGTTTTGGGAAGTTTTGCCTTATTTCATGTGGATGACAAAACAGTTGAGTTGAGTAAAATGTATTTTCATCCCATAATTCGTGGCAAGGGTATAGCCAATGAAGTTATGTCTTTTGTGTTGGAGAAAGCAGTATCTTTGGGTTATGCTATCATAACTTTAGAGACAGCTTCGGTACTGAAGGAAGCTATAAATTTGTATAAAAAGTATGGATTTACACAAAGTTGTGGTACCACACACTCAGGTAGGTGTGATGTCATTATGCAGCGGAATATCCAAATGTAATATCTAATTGTACTTTGTTAAATTAAATTCAAGCCCGTCAGGCTTGTTTTTTTTTTGACATTTTTACCGTAGGTTACACCTATGGTTATTCAATTTCAAGCCTTTTCAGGCTTAGTCTTAATTGATGATTCAAATCTGACATATTATAATTATGCAGGTTTATAAAATAAAACCCATCCTATATTTTACCTACATCTGATACATTTTCAGTTTGCAACTTTGGAGCTTAAGTACTTCTGACTATTTCAGCACAAGCTACATAAATTACTTTAAACTATCTCAATACCGTAACATCCCCTTTTACATTGTTTTTGCAATATTTGCCTGAACTGTATGTCATGGTAAAATAATATACTTCAGCGGGTGCAGGATGACCATTGATCATTCCATCCCAAGCTTTATTGCCTGAGAATACTTCTTTGCCCCATCTATTTACAACTCGGAGTGATTCTATCCGAAGGTCATCTTCGGAGATCAATTTTGATACAGGTCTAAAAAGATCATTCAGTTTATCTCCATTTGGTGAAAATACATTCGGTACTTCTATGACTGTATTTTCTATCTGATAGGTGTACGTATTGTTTCTACACAATTGGCTATTAAAAATATTTGCACTCAAGAAGCCATTGATTTCACCCAAAATACTAGGGTTGCCACAATTGGTACATGATAACAATCCTTCTGGTATATTAGCACCATTTAAAGTCCAACTGATCGTATCTCCTGCACTAAGTTTAAGATCAAAATTTACATCCCCAATATTATCACATATGGCCAAGTACTCGAGTGAATCGATATTCTGTATGTCTGAATGGTTTATTAAGACATTTTTTAAAGTCACACATCCGTTTTGTGATATGGCCTTGATTAGTAGCGTATCAGAACTCAACGCATTAATTTGTAGCGTGGAGCCAACAACCTCAGCTAAATCTGGCGGACTGAATTCGTATGTATGGTTGGGGTCAACAGGTACTGCGTATGTTTCAAAACCACAAATACTTACAATTGGAGCCGTATTAAGAATAGGTTTTGGTAAGAAGCTGATAGTATTAAAGACTGTATCTCTACACCCGAATTCCGTATTGAATATGGTAAGTCTGATAGGGTAACTACCTACACCTAAACTTAAAATCGGACTTTCTTCCTTACTCAAAAGTTTATTGTCTGTAGACCATGTCACTTCATTTGCTCCTAGTGAAAGATTGATGAGTTTGATAGAATCTTCACAAGTGGTGTCTCCTAGAAATGAAGCATTTACTTGACGTATGGCTATAGGTGTAGTGACAACTGTTTCGCATCCTGTTTCTTCTGATTGTAAAACTAATGAAGCTATGGTAACACCTGATTCAGGAACAAAATTATAAGTGTAGTTAACAGGTGAGACATCATTTCCTAATTCCCCTTGACCAAAGTCCCAAAAGAATGAAGAGACATCAACCTGATCTGTAAGTGAAAATATAATTTTTTCTCCTTTACAAACGACGCTTTTGTCTGATAAGATCTTCCCTTCAGGTCCAACTAAAGAAATGGTTTTTACAGCTGAATCTTCACATTGGTAGACTGATCTGACCCTAAGTGTGATATCGAAATCTCCTTTTTTAAATGTTTCTACAGGGTTTTGTCTGTTGGAAGTTTTGTTGTTTCCGAAACTCCATTGGTAAACAACTATATCAGACGGATCTACAATCGATTGATCACCAAATAATTGGAGCGTTTTTGGAAAGCAATAAACAGAATCTTCTAGCCCTGTGATGACGGCTTCTGGATTACCTATGACTTTAAAAGATACATCATATTCATTTTCACATTTTGTTTCTGCTTCTATTATTTTCAAATTCATATAATGTGTACCTGGCTCTAGCCCTGAAAATGTAAATGTATTACTTTGCCCTGTTATCATACTATCTAGTGTCCAAAAATAATTCAGATTAGAGCCTCTGACGGTAAAATCAGATGCTACCATGGTTCCTACATTAGATTCACATAGGATAGGTGGAAAAGTAATTTTGGATGTAGGTTTGTATATTTCGAAAGTTTTTATTTCTGTACTTTTGCATCCGAGAACATCAGTAACTGTCAAGCCAATCTTTATAGAATCTGGATCATTAAACTCCGTGAAGACATGGCTTATTTCTGGTACATTACTGGTCGGATTAAAACTCCAAGCAAACTTAACCAACGTGGTATCGTGCGTGGTAATCTCTTTAAAATTTGCTAAAATTGGCGTACAAAATGATGTCCTATCGTGGGTGAAGTCTGCCTTAAGTTCCTTGATGATGACTTCTGTATAAGCAGTATCCCTGCATCCATTGACATCCCTAACTTCTAAGCTTATCTTATGATTTCCTACTGGTAACGTCGTCTCTACAGTATCTTTGTCAGAAATGATATTTCCTTTTTCTAATTCTTTAGGGAAGCTCCATAAGTATCCCATTTTGCAGCCAACGACTTCATCTTCTGAAGGTGTACTGATTAGTTTGTTTTTAATACCATTACACCAATATTTATCATTTACGATCCCAGCTTTTATATCACGAAGCATGATGATTACAGTGTCTTGATCTGGCTCACAACCATCGATTTCGTTTTCGGCTATCAAAATGACTTCGTAATCACCTTTGTCAGGGAATCGATAATTGAAAGTATCTCTACTGATCGTATCACCTTCTATAATCCAAGTGATCTTAGTGGCATTGATACTTTTATTTTCAAAGAATACATTGTATTTGTCTACACAATTGACTTGGTAATCAATCACAGCTTTTGCACCGATGATATTGATAATTTGTGGAAATCCAAACTCATAAAAATGACCACCATTTTCCAAAGTAAGACCTATTTCGTACGTGCCAGGATTTTCATTCATTACGCCTCTTACCGCGGGTATTGACTCGCAATGAGAAAGTGTATTGCCGAATTCTATATGCACAGCATCCATTTGACTAGGTATGTTAAGAATTGAAAACATAAAGGGTTCATTTACACATATCCTAGGTTCTGCACCACCTGTACCACTGCACATGGGCGGATCTTGTTCTTCTGGTAATTCGTGAACGGTGATCCAAGCGCCATAATGATAATCAGCACAACCAATCTCATTAATAACCGTAAGATTAACATAGTATTTTCCTGCTTTTTCGTACATGTGACTAGCACTCCCTATCGTATTTTGATCATATTCTGATGATGTCCCATCTCCCCAATCATAAATCCACTTTACAATTGGCAAAAGTGACTCTGAGTAATCTGTAACTACAAGTAGAAATGGCTCTTCACCTTCAAAAGCATTTACAGTAAATTGTGCATTCGGTATTTGTATATAGTTTTCACTTTCAAATATTCCTGTACATCCATTGACTGACTCAACAGTGAGTTTCATTTTTAAGGTATCCAAAGTATTATAATAAAAGGTATCTCTTTCTATATCAGAAAAACTAATGGTCTTGGAGGAGCTACCTTCTTCGCTATTCCATTTGTATTTGACATGATTTGGATTGTTTGCTGTATAGACAAATTCTGCGGGTAATGCACAAATAGCATCCGGATCGACTTTAAATCCTGCATCAATGACTTCTGTAGAAATAGTAAAAACAGTATCTTTTATACATCCTGCATTCGTAGTCATTCTGAGACTTATTTCATGTACACCTTCTGTAAGAAATTTAATGCCCATTGGCACTTTATCTCCTGATGTCGATGGATCTGCATTGGGACCGAAATTCCAGAAGTGTTCCTTTGCATTACTTGCATTAGTGAAATTGATACCTTTATTATTGCAAATGGTGTCATTAAAAGTAAAATTGATATTAGGACTAAAGTTAATCATGGTAGTCTGAGCGATCTTACTATTGCATCCCACATTATTATCGACTTGTAATTCTATTCGATGGGCCCCTTCTGAATTGACTATAAAAGGTAACGGCTGTGTCAATGAAGAAGTTACTACGTCATTCACTCGCCAAGTGTAGGTATAAGTAGGGTCTACAATGCCATTATAGGTGACAAAAATAGAAGTAGGCAAAACACATGATGGTGAAACTGAATCAATTTTAAACCCAATATTTTGTTTTCCAGTGGTATTGATCAAGTCTTCAAAAGTTTTGGAAACATTACATTGTGGAATATTGGTAGAAAGATTGAATGTGACATCATAGTTGGAAACGTCAAAATAAGTATGTGATGGATTCTGAACATCAGAGCCTGCACCGTCTCCAAAATCCCATAAATAACCTGTTATTTGAAGATTGGCAGGAACTTCTGTAATGTCTGTAAATCTTATAGTTATAGGCGCACAGCCTTGATTGGTGTCTACAGTGATTTGTGGTACAAGTTCAGGTAAGATGACTATTTTTACTTCTGCAATGACGACATTATTGTTTTTTAAAGTAGCGAGATACGTACCTGCTACACTGAATACGTGACTTGGATTTAACTTGTCTGCTGAAGCTCCATCTTTAAAGTCCCATATCGGATTGCTAAGGTTTTGGTCAGGGCTTGTAAATTTGACCAATAAAGGTACACATCCTATGGTGTCACTTGCTATTTGGGCTTCTGCAAATTGGTAACCCATCATAAAAAAGATGCATAAAAGTCTAAGTATATTCTTTAAGTTTATCATAGTTACCACATTTTAAAAGTTGAGTTTAAATAATTTTTTGCCATGAGTTCGTATTGTTCTCTAGAAAAAAAGCAATGCGCACAGAAATGGTGGGACATATAATTGCCTATCTCTGTTTTATAATAATCTCCGTTAGGATCTTTCAGATTACTGATAAATTCACAAGGTATATTTGGTCCGATATTAGGATCGGCGGGAGTATCACATATAAGGTCTCCTGCAGTGGTACAATTGGATTGATTGACAAATTCAAGACCGAATTTTGCTTCGAAGGTGTGGTAAAGTCCGAAGGTGTGTCCTAACTCGTGCATGAGTCCTTTACCTGATTTTGGCACTATGACAATACATTCATCACTTTTTGTGATACCATTATGAACTGAAAATGAATTTACTCTTTCATCTAAAACCTTGTCTGTGAAATATAGATTTATCCTTCTTTTTTTCTGAAATCTTGATGTGACTAAGCCTACTTCTATTTCATCTTTGATATCGTCAAATGAGTAGTCTACGATAGTATCTATTTTGCAATAATCAAAGGAAATACATATAGGGGCAAAAGCATCATTGGCAGCTTTGAATAGTGAATCTAGACGTTGCAAGGGCATATTAGTATCTCCAACACTATCCACAGCTATATGTACGTAGACAAAAAATGTTCTTTCTACACAAGGTAAGTTTTTGTTCTTTAAATACAATGGATCTTGTCCGAATGTCGAACTCCAAAGGATGGAACAAAAAATGGTTAAAAATATGTTTTTCATCATGTCGATAAATTTATGTTTTTTTAAAGATCGTTTTACAGTCGTGGACAAAATACAATGGGTTTCAACTTTGGTGTATGTGGCTTATATAGAATGTAATAAGCACCCAATTCAATTGCTCCAGGATTTGGAATAAAGTCTACAGTCTGACTTGTCAATACATCAAAACTCAAACTGATATAAAGCTTTTCAGCTGCGTATCCTGTGATAAAATCTAATGATTCTCCCATTCTATGACTGAGACCTACGATGCCTTTCCACTTATTTTTTTTGGCAACGCGCCACTCTGAGAGCATTTGAAGATTGACATTGGATTGTTTTTCTGCAAATGACAGGTAGATCGCAGGTTGAAGAGCAACAACTTTGCTAACTTCTGTTTTGTAGGTAGTATGTATATTAAATCTACTTCCTAAACTTGCATCATTTCCACCGAGTATTTTGTATGTTGGATTATTCAGATGTATCACGGCAAACCCCGCTTCGAATACATTTTTTTTATTGATTCTAGATTTGAAATGAACACCAGAATGGATGGAAAGTGCATTCGCATTAAAGTCATTGAGTACTTTTCTATCGTTGTCAGGTATGCCTAGTAGGGTAGATTCACTACGGTATTGATCGGTATTGGCGGTGAGTGAAAATCTATTGATGGCTGCTCCAATACTGATGACATTATTTTGTTTTTTGTCTATGGGAATATGATAAGCCACGTTCAATCCACCACCTGTGGTTTTAAGTGCAAGAGATCCAGTTTTGTCATAATTCAAATTAAATCCTGCCCCTATCCAATGGTTTTTGTTGATAGGTGATACAAAATTCAGTTCTACACCTGCTACACCATGTTCATATGTTCGTTGATATTGCGTTCTACTAGCGACTTGTAGTTTTAAATAGCCACGAAAGTCTCCTGTTTGTGCTGGATTAAAAAAATTGGTTACGGTCCTGTAATTTGTAAAGTGGACGTCCTGACTCATCAAGCTGCCGAAGCTCAAGATGGATAATAAAATCAATTTTATAGTGCGCTTCATTTCCGATGTTTAATCTTAATACAATGTAAACATACTATAAATCAATTAATGATGTATATACTTTTATAAAAAATGGTAAGAAAAAATAAAAGTAAGTGCGAAGGCGACAATTTGGTAGTTTTTTAAGAAATAGATGATTCTGTCCATATATAACAATTGCAATCCATTTTTTTAACAAATGGATGGTGTGTAAATTATCTACAAGTTTTAATATTACAGGGCTACGCCCCTACATAATGACACGCAGGCATTGTTGTTACAAAGATTGCAGGACTACGTCCCTATACGAATCGATGTTTTTGAGACTTTTAGAAAAAGGAGCGTAGCTCTGACATCTTTGTAGAAAACGAAAATAAATGAAATAAGAGGGGCGTAGCCCTGACATCTTGAATGATTACGAATGTAAAATTTATTTGGACATTTATGTTTGATAATCCTGAAGCTGGAAGCTTCGGCTACACTAGCTTGCAAACAAGTTTACAAGTCCAAAAGGGATCAACGGATAATGGTCACATCTCCATATTTTGAAATAATGGTGCCATCTGTGAGTAAAAGCTGAGCGGAATAGGTGTAAACTCCAAGTGTAAGATTTTTGCCTTGGTATTTGCCATCCCATCCTTGGGTACCTTCGTTGGGTGGGAAGGATTTGCGGTGGAAAACTTGATTGCCCCATCTGTCGTATACTGATAAGTCTTGTATAATGCTGATGCTTGATCCGAATAAAGTGAACTGACTATTTGGGCCGTCAGGACTTATCATGTTCGGGACGTGAATGTCTGTGTCTATGCTGATGGTGAGATAGAGATAATGGATGGAATCACAACGCACATCTGTGCTGAATGTCTCGGTATAGATACCGGATGTTTCGTATGTGGTATTGTTGATGGGCCACAAGTAGGGTTCATTTGTGATGATGGTGTCTCTGTATTCAAACTCTGGATGGATGGTTACATCAAGGGTGATGATGGAATCACAGCCTTGACTAGTGCGAAGGGTGACCGAGTGTTGGCCGCTTTGCGTATAGGTTTGGTTATTGAGTGACCAAAGGTATTTTGCACATGCTTCTGTTGTTGTCTCTTGATTATATTCGGGATGGATGGTGAGATCTAGACGATAAGTCGAGTCACAACCTAAAGCATTGGTGTACATGGCTTGGTACGTGCCTGATTGTGTGTATGCTTCACCTGTGACTGACCAAAGGTAGGTGCCACAAGCAGATTGTGTGTTTTCGTTTCTATCTGCGGATATGGTAAGGTTAAGATTTATGATGGAGTCACATCCATTTTTGCTTTGTAAATCGAAGGTATAAAAACCACTTTCTGTGATCGTCTGACCTTGGTAAATAAGGCTGTCACATACGGTGGTGGTGATATCTATGTTGCTTTCTGGATGGATGGTGAGATTGAGTGTGATGGTTGAGTCACAACCGAAGGTATTTTGGGTTTTGTAGGTGTAGACGCCACTTTGGTCATACACATTTCCTTGCCAAACGAAACTGCCACATGCTGTCTCTGTAGTGGCTATATTTTGTGATGGATGGATGGTCAGGTTAAGCGTGCTGATGCTGTCGCAGCCAAAAATATTGGTCGCTGTGGTGAAGTATGTTCCACTTTGGTCATATGTTGTGCCGTTCCAAGTGTAGGTGTCACATGCTGTCTGAGTGGTTGTATTGTTGCTATTAGGATGGATGGTAAGGTCGAGCGTTGTCGTACTATCACAACCAAACATGTTTTGAGTTTTGTAGCTGTATGTACCGCTTTCTGTGTAGGTGGTGCCATTCCAGAGATATGGATTGCAAGAGCTGTATGATATTGCTTCCTGACTTGATGGATGGATAGTAAGGGCTAGTGTAGCGATAGAATCACAATTTAGGACGCTGAGTGTCTGATAGTCATAACTACCTGACTCCGTATAGGTGGTGCCATTCCACGTATAAGCATCACATTGCGTCTCTTGGATGGT
>Ga0209812_10000773_pt1 | contig 26278 bp, 23 predicted proteins | sample JI71714BDNA_FD_187502 | JGI IMG/M metagenome (GOLD analysis project Ga0209812, IMG submission 187502) | Wastewater effluent complex algal communities from Wisconsin, to seasonally profile nutrient transformation and Carbon sequestration -... | ecosystem: Engineered > WWTP > Effluent > Algae...
TTTCACATATGGCACTATTGTACAGCGTAACCGATGAATAGATTAAAGGAACATTGTTTGTTTTTTCAGATACCTGCATGGTTTTTTCATCCCATCCAAGTTCTAAAATCGTTTGATGCTCATCTACTAATATCAAAGTAAAAGGTTCCAATCCACTCGGATCAAATTTACGTAAAAAATTATCTGTGTTTAATGCACTAAAGAACTGCGGGATAATGTTACCTCTACTTGATTTGTACATTGGCTTCTTGATATGATTTTCTTTAAAACCATTTAGAATTGCTGCCACTCTCACACCATCAGTACCTATCCATGTACCACCTGAAAGACTATCTTTGGGCATCCATATTTTTTTGCCATTGACAATTAAATCCTGGACATGAGATGCATCAGATTGTCTGGACCACTGTTCATCCCGGTTGTGCGTGATGACCATTTTATTGGTTTCGGTTTTAACTATGGTAAGACAACACATATAGCTACAACATTAATGTTGGTGAATTAATTCCGATTCTAAACTCATTTTGTGTTTTGCTGTCGAATATGCAACACCAAAATGATGTGGAATTTCCACATTTCTAAAGCGGCTTCGCAAAGCAATACCAATGATAGCATAATGGTGAATGCTATGTTCGATTAAATATATCAATTCTCTTCTTACTGAGCTATTCGCCACTACATCAACGCCATTAAATTCTATCGTGTTGGTCAAAGGCGTTTCCGCTATTTCATCACAACAAAACACCATGGATAATTCATTTATTAATCCAATGGCATAATAAGGATTATTCTCGATGTTAAGATTTCTAACACGTTTATCGTAATCTACCTCTCCAGTTTTGATACCTTCTGACAGACAAATATAAAACTCCAATATGTGCCTTACGTGCTGGCCTATACTACTACCATTCAAAAGTTCTAGTTTTTCAGTAAACTCTGAATAATTTAGCTGATGTATGATTGTACGCAATTGTAAAAAAGTATCTGAAGTAATATTGGTAAGCATAAATTGAGTTTGAGACTTTATTATAAATTAATTCTTCAGTTCAGCGCTACCAAATACCTTTGTGAATCTTTTACACCATATCAATGCAAACTTGTGTTTCTTGAAATCAATATTGTTTGGAATATCCAAACTGTACGTTCCATTTTTTGGCTTTGCTACGATTTCAATATTATTTTGAGAAGTTATAGTTTCAGATAAAACCAAACGTAAGTCAGGGCCACTATCAGATTTTAAATCTTCAATATGGAGTTTTCGTACACCATCCGAATCTTCCACTACACTAATCTTTCCACTTGTAGGATTTGATCCATTCTTAAATTGTCCCGTGTAAAGTACTTTTACATTGGTGGTATCAATTTCTTCATTAACTGTTTCTACTTCACTTTTTGTACATCCCAAACTGATGATCAAAATTAAAAAATACATAAATTTTTGCATATTAAATTATTTATGTGAGTGATTAATATTACAAACATACTATCCAAATATCACAGAATTATCACACATATCCTATTTACGGATTAAACACCAAAAATAGATTTCCAAAAAGACCATGCGTCGCTTCTTTTGTGACCAAGCTTATAGTTTTCGCGACCTATATCATACATATATTGATAATGTTTAAAACAATCCCGATAGGCATTCCATAAGCCTGTACTTTGGTCATAAATATGTACTGGCTCAGAATTAATCCCATTTAGCTCTACAATCTTAAAGTTTATGCCTAACTTCAAATCTTCCAAACTCTTAAATTTCAGGTCATATCTTCCGTAGTAAAATTCAGGAATGTTCTTTGAAATAGTATCAAAAACGTCTACTATTTCTTTTGAAATCAAATGATTGGAATTAATAAATCGGGTGCCACGATTATGATTGCCTATGGCTTCTATTTTTACTATTTCGTTTTTTAATGGTACACGTGACAGAAATTCGGGTTTTTGTTTTGCTATCTGTAATCTCGCTCTAAAAGTTTGGCCCATGAGCTGTCCAATATTATTATGACCATCACCTTTGACACACAAAAATTCTTTTGTGGTAAAAGAAGTGATCCTACCTGATTTTTCAGATGGTTTACGTACATAAAAGATAGCTGCTTCATTTGGAAAATCGCAATAAGATTGAATAATGAAGTCTTGTTTTATTTGTGATGCATATATTTTTAATGTCTCCATGTCATGTATAAGCGAGACACCTTTTCCTCGCTCACCCATATCAGGTTTAGCAATCAATGGAAAGGAAAATTCATTATAAACGTTGTCTAAATTATCACCTATTTTCACCAAAATACCATGTGGTTTATATGCTTCCGATATATGTGCGAGCACGCCAAATTTGCTATATCTAATGATACCACTGTCTTTGATACAAGGGTTTACAGAAGTAAAAAAAGTAACAGATCTAGCTTTAATAGCTAAATAAGTGATATATAATCCAATTGGAATGTAAAATAACCAAATGGGCCAATATTCATAATTTACTATCTTTCCTAACCAAATGGGCGTTTTGTTTGGTTTCCCAAATGCTATCCTATTATCTATTAATGGCGAATCAACCATAGTGCTATAAGCTTCTAATGTACTTTAAAAAAATCTACTTTTTAGCGTAATTTACATCCGCTTTTTTGATGTATCCTTCTCTATCTTTATCCCAATCTTTTTGAACACCTTTGCTATAATTGAGATAAAGTTTACTATCCACGATAGCCCAAGCATTAGGGTCAATTTTAACAGCATATCCTTGTGCCCATCCGTAAGCACAGTAGCCGCCATATTGCGGTGCATACTTTTCCGGATTGGCTACGAATAGCTTTTTATTGGACTCAGAAGCAAAATACCATGTGGATCCTTGCCGACTATGTGAGAATGTTTTTATTCCTTTTTCTGGCTTACCTATTGTAAAATATGAAACTGGATCATACCCTTTGATAGCACCTTCTTTGGTAGTAAAAATTTGTGCTTCTTTTGTTGTTTGAGCAGTCAAACCCAAAGCAAAAAGCATGAATACTGAAAAAATGATTGATTTCATCTGTTTATTTTTATTTTTTTAGTGAAAAAGTATTCAGAAAAGTAATGATCTCATTCTTCTTCAAGGCTAAAACGCCAATGCTACAAATAATAACGATCATAGCTAATAGAAATAAATTGCCACCATCTCCTTGCACTTCTATACCTAAAAACAAAATATGTGACAATATAGCTCCGGCCATAATGCCAAATGCAAGTACAGCGCCATATAAAGAAGTACGTGGTATGAAAAGTAAAACTCCAGCAATAAGCTCCATTACACCTGTTCCGATTCTACCCCATGGTTCTATACCTAAAGTAGAAAAAATATGAACGCTCACAGGTGCTGCAGTAAATTTAAAATACAATGTTTGCAAAAGTATGATTGCTGCAACGATACTAAGCAATCTTTCGATGTAAAAAATGGTTGACTTTGTCATGATTAAGTTTTGTTTTGTTGGATAATATGCCAAAGATGCTATCCAATTATCACAAAGCTATCACGAACGTCAAAACAATGAAATATATCATCAACTTCAGCAAAAAACATAACCTATTTAAGCATCAATCTTGCCTGTAAGACGCACAAATCGTAATTATCTGCTTTTGGCATGAACAAAATAAAATCAGAAATGACCAAAGCTCATTAGTTGTTGAAACATATTAAAAATCACCAAAAACAGCGAATGAAAGCGAAGGTGTTGCTTGAACATTTCTAGATGTTGCACTAGCGCCTGCTCCTCTCAAAGCCAACCCAAATGTAGGTTTTATATAATACATCAACTCTATAGCTGGAGAAAAATAAGCTACATTATTGGAAAACAATCCGGTTCTTGTCAACGCGGCAGATCCATTATCCAAAGGAGAAACCCCACCAAATTTCAACATAGCCATTAACTTATTTTGAAAAAATTTGTATCCAAATTCTGCATCGAATCTAATTTCATCAGAAAAATCTTTGCTTCTATTGTTAAATCCAACGCCGCCTTGAAGCCACCAATTACCTTTACCTAGACCTGAAGCTAATTTTACGATTTGATTAAATTCGCCGTCACCAGTATAAAGCTCATTGACATCTTTATTATCTCCAGAAGGAATTCCTAGCATTACCGTCACCGTCAAAGGAAATTTCTCCTGTGAAATTGCATACCTAAATCCCAAATCCACGTCTCCAAATCCTGCATTGGAAGCTTCTGGACCTAATGCTGATTCTTTTAATGAATTGCTTTGTAGAATGGGAATATAGCCGACCGCTGTAAGTTTATTGGTGATGCCATATTCTCCATAAAAGCTCACAGTATTAAAGCTGTAATCCTGAAAATCTACAATTTCAGATTTATCATTAAAAAGTTGATTGCCAGTAATGGTCATAAAGTCTAGTTTGAGAAAACTTTTGCCCTTTTCTTTTGTCCATGCTTGACTGAATGCAGTTGTGAAAACAAAAAGTGATAAAGTCAAAATAAATAATGATCTCATTTTTAATAATGTTTAATATTATGAAGCGAAGATATGATATATTTTAAAACTGCAATACTAAATTTAAAATATCACAGAAGTATCACATCTAAACAATCAATCATGATATTTTCAAATGTAATTTCAATTCTAAAAAAATTCAAGTTACAGACTGATGGGGATTTTATTAGCCGCTACTCTCTGAAACTACTATAAAAAAGATAGATTTTACATTAGATATCAATTAATAAAGTAAACTTGAAATAAGTATTACGCACCTTAAAAATGGTATTTTATAACTTTTTAGTTATATTTACATTCTTTTAAAAAAAGTAGTCTTTTAAATAGTCCAGTCTGAGTTTGTAAACCAAAGCATATTTAATTCGAAAATTAAGAACTTTGAAAACAAAATATTTAAGAATAATGGTAATGATTAAAAATAAACCATTAGTAAGCAAAGCGGTAGCCTACGGAAAAGGTTTGTATGAGAAGACCATAGAAACAAATGCCGAACTTAAAGAACAGTTTTTCCAGTTTCTTCCCTTTATCATTGCGTCTGTCATCACAGGATTTATCGCATTTTTATACAGTAGGATTTTTACTTATGCCGAAAAACTGTCTATCTATGTTTATGATCAAAACAAACTTTTTATTTTCATTTTGACGCCCATAAGTTTTCTTACTTCCTGGTGGTTGGTAAGGAGATTTGCACCATATGCAAAGGGAAGTGGCATACCTCAAGTTATGGCTTCGATTTCGTTAGCAAAGCCTGAAACAAAAAAATATATAAAGCTATTCTTAAGTTTTAAAATAATTATTATTAAAGTGTTAGCCAGTAGCATAAAAGTAGTTGGTGGTGGAATTTTAGGTAGAGAAGGGCCAACTATTCAGATATCTAGTTCAATTTTTAATATGATTTATAAATATCTACCTAAGTGGTGGACGCCAATTTCTCAACAAAATATTTTGATAGCTGGCGCTGCTTCAGGTTTAGCTGCAGCATTTAATACCCCATTAGGAGGAATAATTTTTGCGATCGAAGAATTATCAAAGTTTCACATAAAACACTACAAATCTCCACTATTTATTGCAGTCATTATTGCAGGTCTTACAGCGCAGGGATTTGGAGGTGCTTATTTATATTTAGGTTATCCTAAAACTGGTTTCCACGGATGGAGTGTCATATTAGGAGTCGTCATCACAGCCGTCATAGCAGGTTATTTTGGTAGTAAAATGTGTGACGTTTTATTAAAGTTCATTGTTTATATTAATTCACTTCGTCAAAAAGCCAAGCAAATAGGCATAGTAGTACTTTGCGCATTATTGGTAGCCACTACTATATATTTTTTTGGTACAGAAACCATGGGTTCCGGCAAGGAATTGATGGTAAGAACCTTGTTTACAGATGATAAAACTGTTCCATGGTATTTACCATTTCTAAGAATGAGTGGTTTAATACTTTCATTTGGATTCGGTGGAGCTGGTGGCGTCTTTGCTCCATCACTGAGTTCTGGTGCTAGTTTAGGCGCATTGGTAGCAGAATTTATGAACTTAACCGGACCAAATGCCAATTTGATTATCTTGATTGGCATGGTCTCTTTCCTTACGGGAGTGACCCGAGCTCCCTTTACTTCTGCCATTATTATTTTTGAAATGACCGATCGACACAGTGTGATATTTTACCTGCTCTTAGGCGCGATATTATCCAATATTATTGCTAATATAGTCAGTAAAAAATCATTTTACGATCATTTAAAAGAAATGTATATAGATGATGTAAATCGTATTATCACAAATAAAACTTAGCCATTTAGTTATCCAATAAGAAACGAAAAATAACAAAGTAGAAATGTTTATTTTTACTTTGTTAGGTTAATTCATATTTTCCATTGCCATAGCAAAACCAACGGTATCGCGATACATTTGAGGAGATACATCTGCATTGTTTTTAAAAAATCTGCTGAAGTAGTGTTCGTCATCGTAGCCTAATTCGTAAGCGATTTCTTTTACTGCTTTATTGGTCAAATACAATTCCCTTTTTGCTTCTATGATTATGCGCTCTGAGATCAGATCAGTCAGGGTTTTATTAAAGTGAGATTTGGTGATTTTGGCCAGGGCTTTGGGTGATATATTCATCAGTTCTGCATATTCGCTTGCTGAATGTTTGGTCCTAAAGTTCGACTCAATATTGTCTTTCAAATCCTGTAGGATAAACGGTTCTTTAGATGATGTTTTAAATGGAACTTTACCTGATTGTTGTTGCGCCTTCAGTCTAGAGGCTGTGATCAGAAATATCTTTAAATAAGAAACCAGCAATTCGTATTGTGCTAATTCAGGGTTTTGCATTTCTGACCTCATTTGATCAACCAACATTCCGAAAGTGGACTTTGCCGTTTCATCTACCATCACAAACGGAGGGTCATATATGTTATTAAACAATAAACCGTTACAAGCCACTTCTTTATGGTGTTTGTGAATGCAGAAAAAATCAGGATGAAAATTTAAAACCAGTCCTGATATATTTTCATCTTCTTGGATCATGAATGGTTGATACGGAGCAAAAGCAAACAATGCATTTAAACCAAAACTGTACTCGGCAAAATCTGCTTTTACTTTACCCTTACCATGTTGGATCCAGATAAGCGAATAATAATTAAGTCGCTGAATGTGGTCAAAATGACTATTATCATCAAAATTAAAAATCTTAAAAGCCAGTGAACCACTTTTAGGGTTGATGAGTGTTAAAGCGTTTAATTTTGTCATGTTTGATCTTTGTTTAAAATACAATCTAAATATCTATATTATAACTATTAATGGCCCTTTAATTTTTTCAATTCTGATTCGAGTTTGGCAATATATTCCCTTTGTGGTGCAAGCGCACTTTCTATATCTTCAACTGTATATCTGGGTGTAATGTGTTGCGGACAATTCCAGTCATAAGCTTCGATGTGGAATATTATCATTCGCTCTGCCTTAAAATTGTAATCAACTAGTGAAAGCGAATCATATAATTCCATATTATCTATAAGTTCGACTATCTCGGCTTTGGCATATATTTTTAGCCGGGCTCTAGATGGATAGTCAACCATAATCAAAGCCACATTTTTATTGGTGACAAGATTTCCTATCGAAATATATTGCTTATTGCCCGTAAAATCAATGAAAGCAATTCTTTTTGGATCCAGCACCTTCAGAAAACCTTTTGGTCCGCCACGATGCTGGATATAAGGAAAATCACTGGCACCAAAGGAAGCCATAAAAAAACTATCCTGATTCCTTATAAACTCAATTTCATTGATTGAAAGACTATCAATGATGTTGAGCTTTTCCATTCTTTCGTATGCTTTCCGGCTCCCGTACTTTTCCTGCATCTCTTTAACTGCATCCGTAAAAGCAATTTCTGCAAAATTTACAGCCATACTATTTCAGTTTTCTATCGGACTCATTGATAGCCAAATCATTGATACTTGCATACCTTTTTTTCATCAGACCATACTCGTCAAACTCCCAGTTTTCATTGCCATAAGCTCTCCACCACTGGCCGTTTACATCCTGATATTCATACTCAAAGCGTACCGCCATTCTATTTTCTCTAAAGCCCCAGAGTTCCTTTTTTAACTTATAATGCATCTCTTTTTCCCACTTTCTAATGAGAAATGCAACCACTTCGTCCCGACCATTGATAAATTCCGTTCTGTTTCTCCACTCGGTGTCAACTGTGTACGCTTTTGATACTCTTTCAGGATCTTTACTGTTCCAGGCGTCCTCTGCCATTTGTACTTTTTGCAATGCGGTCTCCATAGTGAATGGAGGTAGCGGTGGTCTCTGATTTTCCATTTTATAAAAATTTTATTTCGTGCGTGATATTAGCTGCTTTGCTTAGCATTTCATGTACACCACAATATTTTGTCAATGACAAATGTACAGCTTCTTTTACTTTATCCATGTACTCAGGAGCTACCTTAATTTTATAAACTATATGAATTTTATGGTAATATTTTGGTTGAGTCTCTGTAAGCTCCCCGGTCACTTCCAAACTAAAATCTGAATATGCTACTTTGAATTTTTTATTGAGCAATGCCACCACATCCATTCCTGTACATCCTGACAAACCACTTAAAAGTATTGTCTTCGGACTTACTCCGTGGTGGTGGTCACCTGAAATGGATGTTGCATCAAAGTGGACTTCCTTTCCATCCAGTGAGGAAACGAAGTGAAAATCATGTTCCCATGTTGTTTTTATATTATGTGTCATTTTAATTTATTTGTCATCCTGTTTCAGCAACAGCTTTCGCAGAATGGTTTTTGTAAATCTAATATAATTGTTCTTATATCTATCAAAACCTATATAAACTCTTTTATTTCCATAGGGACAAAGATGAGCTTCAGGGTCATTGACACGCAAATCATACCGACTTTCATCCATTTGGTAAAATTCAACATCAACAACCCTCAAGCCTTGTTTCATTCTTTCCAAATCACAACTCTGGTGCTACCGGAAAATCAACAGGAATCTTTGTGAGATTATGGAGATAGTTCATAGCAGATTTGTCACTTATCTGGAGAATGAGATCCACCAAATTTTCATTCGAATATCCATGACTAAAAAAATCATCCACTTTTTGCTGGCTGGCGTTTCCCCTGTTTGTAGTGATATCAGCAGCCAATATTACAAGTGCATTTAACTTTGCATCTAGAGAACCTCCTTTTCTTATATCCAAAATCTGTTCATCTGTAAAACCGTTCATTTTCCCCAAAACAGTATGGGCACTTTGACAATACACACAGCCATTTACTTCACTTACTATAAGATTTACAGCTTCCTTCTCTTTATTATTTAGTGATGTTTTAGCATTTTGGTAGGCCAAAAACCTAGCAAGGCCATTATCGGAATAAGCTATTGTGGCGTATAAGTTGGGCACAAAACCCAAGGCTTTTTCCAGATTGTCAAAAATGGATTGATTGGTAGATGATACATCTGCTCTGGTTGGTACTTTAAACTGAGTCATTGTTTTTTGATTTATATTTTTACTTAATTTTCTGAATTCTATTTTTAGTTTATTTCACCTTCTCCCAAGCGCCATTTACGGTGCTAAGGTATTTTTTCTCTTCTTTTTTCCACTCCGTCAAAGTATTGAATGGCTTACCTTCAAAATCTCCGTTGAAAAATAAATACAGTTTGCCATCAGATACAGTAAATGTTTCGGGGTTGATCGAGAATTTGACTGCTTTTTCAGCCACGCCCCATGCACAATATCCATTGCACTGAGGGAGGTACTTGGTTGGGTTGGCTTTAAATACTTTTTGATTTTTTACTGAAGCAAAATGGTAGTTGACACCATCATGTGTAACCGTATATGCAGCATTACCCTTTGTGGCTTATTTGCCGTAAAGTAAGAAACGACATCATAACCGCCGATAGCAAGATGGTCCTTATCTACTGGCTGGACCTGAGCTGAAATCAAATTCGATACAAGTGCAAATACAAGAACTAAAAAAACTAAACTTAACTTCTTCATTTTAATAAAATTTATTGATTAAATAATTTGTCGTTATTGACACTGCAAAGGTATGGGCACTTTTTGGACTGGAAAATGGACATTCTACGCCATGTGGTGGATAATTTTCCCTACCAATAAATAATGAATGAATTTACTTTGAGAAATCGTTGAAAATGATGTGTTGCGTTTGCCAAAATTGATAAATATGTAGCATTTTAGCATAAGGTGAAACTCAAGGGCATCTTCAGTAAATAGTATTTCAATCAATGTAATTTTAAGAAAATAAGGATTCACATAGCGTATTCTTCATCAAATTTATCCAAACGTTAAAGTAATCATAAAATCAAAACATAAATACTGCGTCCACGTTTGTCTAACATTATTAACATAAATATTAAACAAAAATGAAGTCATTAATGATTGTTTTGCTTTTTAGCGTTGTTTCTACATTTGCCATTGGCCAGGGAAAAGATATCGTGGATATCGCTTCCGGTTCTAAAGATCATACTACATTGGTTGCAGCTGTTAAGGCAGCAGATTTAGTAGCTACATTGAAGGGTAAAGGTCCTTATACAGTATTTGCTCCTACCAATGCTGCATTTGCTAAGTTACCTGCAGGAACTGTAGAGAATTTATTGAAGCCAGAAAACAAAGCAACTTTGGTAAGTATTTTGACATACCATGTTGTGAGTGGAAATTTGGATGCAGCTGCAGTAATGGCTGCTATTAAAGCTGGAAAAGGAACGGCAGTTCTTACCACTGTACAAGGCGGAAAATTGACTGGTTCATTGGACAAAGGAAAAGTAAAACTTACAGATGAGAAAGGAAATTCTGTATTTGTTACTGCTACAGATCTTAAAGGGTCAAATGGTGTGATCCATGTAATTGATGGCGTTGTGATGCCAAAATAATTTTTGGTTCTAATCAAACTTAAAAGAGACAATCTGGATAAATTCAGGTTGTCTCTTTTTATTTCAAGAATAAGGATAATAGTATTCATAATTACCAATAAAAATGCTAGAGTTAAAAAATTTATAAATTTCCAAATTGCTTATTTGAATTAAATTTTCATAAAGGGTTTTAATAAATATTCATTCCCATTTTCGATTCTTAAGAAATATAAACCCTCTGAAAAATGCTCTATATTAATTATTTTAACCGAATTAAAATTTTGGATTGTCTTCATTATTTCTCCAGATGTAGAAATAATATCAAACCTAACATCTGAGTCATAACTTTCTAGACATTGAATAAATAATTCTTTATTACTTGGATTAGGATATAAATTGACATCCATATTTCTTGTACTTTGATCAACATTCGTACTAATACATGAAATAAATGACATCTGAATTGGATAATTTATATCTACGTTACTCCCAACCCCTAAAGCTCCATGAAAATTTGCCCCCCAAATCCACATAGTTTCATCATCTTTTATTCCTATCGAATGATGATCTCCAGCTATTACATGTTTCCAATTGGTTTCATTGCCAATCTGAATTGGTGGTTGTATTAACACTTCTGTATTATCTCCTAATTGCCCTTTATTATTGTGACCCCAAGCCCACAATGTACCATTTTGTTTTATCCCAAGAGAATGATAACCTCCTGCTGCAATTTTTGCCCAATCACTTTCACTTCCTATTTGTATTGGTGATAAAATACTTTCTGATCTACCTTTTTCTATCTGACCTAAGTGATTAAGTCCCCAACCCCATAATGTGCCGTCATTCCTTATTAGTAGGGAATGAAACAATCCAAAACTCAAATCTTTCCAATCAACTACACTAGTGATTTTAGTAGGTTGAGAAACATTGTTAATTGTTCCAAGTCCGAGTTGACCATTATTATTATATCCCCACCCCCATAATGAGCCATCTTTCTTCAGAGCAAATGAAGTCCAAGCTCCAGCGTATATGCTTTTCCAATCATTTTCAAAACCTATTTCTTTAGGTATATTACTATCAGAGTTTGTTCCATCCCCTAATTGGCGAAAAGTATTTGAACCCCATGACCAAATAGTGCCATCTTTTTTTAATGCTAGTGAATGGGCAGAACCATTAGCCACTTTATCCCAATTGCCACTATTACCAACTTGATTGGGAAGTTTCCTTATAATTTTTGTACCATCTCCTAATTGGCCAAAAGCATTATAACCCCATGACCAAAGTGTACCATCAATTTTTATTGCCAAGCTATGATAATTTGCAATAGCCATTGTTTGCCAATTATATTCATTGCCAATTTTAGTTGGTATATTTTTATCTGATTCTGAACCATCACCTAGTTGACCAAAACCATTTAATCCCCATGCCCATAAACTACCATCATCCCTTATGATAAAATTATTATCATTTCCTGCAAAAATATTAGTTAAACATTGAGCATGAATATTGGAAAGTTCAATGCATAGAAATAATCCTATAAAAAACCTAAATAATATTCTCATTAATATTCTATTTCTTAAAATCTGCTAAAAATTTTCAAATATAGTTTTCAAATTAATTATCTCAATAACTCTTCATTAAACTCTTCCGTTAATTTTTCAAACCTAATCTTAACCTGAGATCATTTAGACCTAACTTTAAAACAATTAGCATTCTTTTACTTTTAGGTCTTTCTAATACCTAAATTTCAACTTCAGAATTCTAAGATTTGTAATCCTTTTTGACTTTTCGCTTTTTTAAAATTCAAAAATGATCATCATTTATTCCGCATCTTCAGTGCAGTAAGTTCTTATTTTAGAGCTATTAACGATTAATGTGTCCATGAACTATAATTTGAAACAAAAGTAATATTTTTCATTAAAATTCTCAGTTTTAAGTAAATGAATTTGAAACATTTTTTCACTATTGTGTCTTCGGAACTGTAAACTAAAAAGAATTCACATATTCGTTAGATTCAGCCCTGATCGTGCAATCGTGCAACGTACAAATACTTTTTGCGATAGCTAGTCCCAAACCAGATCTTGATTGGTCATTTTTTTCTTTTGTATAATACCTATCAAAAATATTATCTAAATCTTCTTGGGGCATGATCTCGCCAGAATTGCAGACTTTAATCTTAAATTTTTATACTACCCAATAAGTATATTCTTTTATCAAAATTTCAACTTTTTGGAAAATAAATCGTGTTACATTGAAGGAGATAAATTTTAGAATTTATCCTCTATTTTTTGTTTTCGTAAATAACTCCAAATGAAAAATAAGGTGCAATATAGATATTTTGGAAAGGTACAATAAATTCGCCACCAGAAAGTAATGTAGCTGAAAATCCAATTTTCTTATTTATCTTATAGAAAGCTTCTAAACTTAATAAGGTATATGTCGTCGCATCGCCACGCACAAAACCTAATTCTGCATGTTTACTTTCTCCAACAGAAAATTGTGCTTTAATTTTGGTATTTAACCATAGTTCTCCAATCGGATTTACACCTACCTCAAAACCAAATTGATATAGGTCCCTAAAATCTAGTCCTTTGTACTTTGTTCTGTAGTTGTAAGATGTATAAACTGAACTATAGAATTTACCAATCGAGCCAGAAGCTGCCAAAGTTGTCCAAACATTAAATTCGCCGTCCCCAGTTGGAAGATTTATCTTATCTTGTGTATTTATTTTATTGGCAGCAAATGCATTACTCCTTCCTATTGGCAATTCAGGACCAATACTAATGGCTAAAGGAAAATTCTTAAGTAACCTATATTTCAGTTCAAGTCTTAGATCTCCAACTCCATAAACCGATTCTGAAGTCTCAAAACTATTTTTTCTTAATAAAGGCATAGATGCAATCAGTGTCAACCTCTCCTTCCATCCATATTCACCATAAAAATTAATAGAAGTCTGATTAAATTTGGCTGTGTTTAATTCAGTGCCCGAAGGTGTGTAATATTTATTTGCTGAAAAAATTGACAAATCAACTTTCGCAAATAAATCACCTTTTTCTTTTGTCCATCCGCCTTGACCTTCAATCTTTGATAAAAAAAGAAAAAAAATAATTAGAAATTGTAACTTCATAATACGGTATTAATCTATTAGTGAATAATTTAATCGAAAAAAGATGAATGAGTTAATTTTGTAGATTTAATGGACAAAGTACACATACAACTAAGTGTTTCAACTTAATTATATATGTACTTTGTATTTTAATTATTTCAAATTTGCATAGCCAAAAGGAACACCTGCTGTACCACACCATAGTATGACATGTGTAAACTTTGATGGGACTGTTGGATCCATTTTGAAATACAATTCTCCATTCTTTGCAACTGGTCCAACCAATCTTAAATCAGGGTTTCCTGTACCTGGGCTTGCAGTAAATACTGCACTGGTACTTAGATAAACAGAAACAGTTCCTGTGGCTAATACGGTCACAAAATCCGAGCCAAACTTAAGGAACTCTGTCCCTTTTGCATCTTTCCCTAAAGTAATCGTACCTGTAGATTTCGTATCACTTTGTTCGACTATTGTCCCCGACTTAGATGCAACAAATGCACCTTGTGGCAAACTTGAATCAATGATTACTTCATCAGATTCTTTTGTACAAGATAAAAAGGTGAGAAAACTGAAAGCTAGTCCCAATAATAAAGATGATTTCATTTTATAAAATTTAAAAGTTAATAATTAAAAAATGCGTTAATAAAATAATTAGATCAAAGATGAGATAGAGTTCTCACAGAAGTATCACAAAAATTTATTTTATGATTCCTGCTTGAACCCACACCTAAAACACAAGTTGATTGTTAATCAATTTTTTTTTACCTTGACCCTAAAAGGAAACGTTAGATTATCAATATAGTAGAAATGAATGGTTTCAATTTTATTTGAACAAAGGACAGTATGGAGTAGTCTACTACCCGAATAAATAAAACTGAATCTTGTGTGCTATCTCTAGTCGACAATCCAAATATAAAAGAATCAATGAAAGTTAATTTCAAGAACATGAGTGATTTTCATAATGCTTTACTTACTCGTACAAAAAAATTGCAAAAGATATTTGGTATTAAGATAATTCCAAATTTTTATTGTTTATTTCAATTCTCTACCCCAACCTTCGGAACTGTAAACCAAAAAGAATTCACATATTCATTTGATTCAGCCCTGATCGTGCAATCGTGCAACGTACAAATACTTTTGGCTATAGCTAGACCTAAACCAGATCTTGCTTGGTCATTTTTTTCTTTTGTATAATATCTGTCAAAAATGATATCTAAATCTTCTTGAAGTATGATCTCACCTGAATTGCATACTTTAATCTTAAATTTTTCTCCAGCATCTAACATTGATATTTTGATGTAACCACCTTCATCTACATACCTGACCGCATTATCCAAAAGATTTTGAAATACCCTATCAATATACTTTATATCACCGTAAGCAAAACCAAGATTTTCTTGAATATCAAAATTCAAATCGATGTGCTTAGCTTTAATTTTTAGTTCATATTTCTGAGTAATATCAGATACCAATTCATAGATGTTGAATGGTTCTTTATGTATTTTTATTTGTCCAGATTCAAGTTTTGTTAATTCGAATAAGTCCGAAACAAGTAAATTTAGTCTTTTGGATTCCGTATATGCTATTCCTAAGTATTTTTCTCTTTCATCCGTTGACAGTTGATTAGCACTCGTTTTTACAATATCCAAAAAACCTATTATGCTTGATAGCGGTGTACGTAAATCGTGAGAAATATTTGATATCATTTCCTTTCTGAAAAGGTCCAAACTACTTAGTTTTTGGTTAGCTATTGATAATTCATGATTAATTCTCTGAATCTCCATATTTGCATTTTCGATCATAGTTTTGTCCTTCTGTTCTCGCTTTAAAATCTTACCTAATTGCCAAAAAAGTAATAATGCTATCATTATAATTATTACGATAGAAATCAAAAATGTTTTTAACAATTCCATCCTGACGGTAGAGAGAAATAAGTCCAATTTTTCATCTACCATAACCACGGCCACAGTGTTTCCATTAGCATTTTTGATTGGAGCAAACGCTGATAGCCACATTCCAAATTCATCCTGATATGCTGTGATCATTCCACCATTGGCATAGTGTTCATTAAGGGTATTATGATAAGTATTATAAGGATGACGAAAATATGGCTTATCATCAGATGTGATCCCAAATTCATAAAACATGCCACTTTCACTCATAGATATGGTATAAATAGGACTTTTGAGCATGTTTGCTTCATAGTTGGATTTTAGAAGTTTATGAATGACAAAATACTGACTATCCTGAACGTTGGATACAATTTCGTCTTTCGATTTGTATGTTTTAAATAACCTTTCATGTTGATCTCCATCTATCTGCAATGCTAGAGAATTTGCTATTCCTGCGAGTCGCATCAAGGTGGACTGTTCGTACTGAGATACCGTAAAATTGTAGAATAAAACGACAAAAATTCCCCATAAAGCTATGATGGAACCTACCACTAGCATCAAGATTTGTCTGAGCCTTCTGTTTTTCCAAATATTGGTAGCTTCCATAACTTTCCTTATATATTTTTATTGAACTTATACCCTAACCCCCATACTGTAACCAAATAAGTTGGATTTGCAGGGTCGTCTTCTATTTTACTTCTTAGACGGTTAATATTAGAGTTGACCGTGTGTTCAAGCCCTTCAAACTGCTCTCCCCACACTCTTTCTAAGACATCCATTCTACTGAAATTCCTGCCTGTATTAGTCATAAACAGCTTAATAAGGTCAAATTCTTTTGAAGTTAATCTCACCTCGACATTATTTTTGGTAAGGACCTGATTTGCAGTGTTCAGTTTTAAATTTCCTATAGAGATGATTTTATTTTCACTATTTCCAGATTGGTTTTTTACTTCAGATCTTCTTAATAGCGCTTTTGCCCTTGCCAATAATTCCCTATTGCTAAATGGCTTAGTTAGGTAGTCGTCAGCGCCTATTTCCAAACCAGCGATTTTATCGTCTTCTTCGGATTTTGCGGTGAGCATGAGAATGGGAAGTTGATTATTAGATTGTCTTATTTTACGACATATTTCTATACCACTTATGCCAGGCAACATGAGATCCAAAATTAAAAGACGGTAATTGTTTTGCATGACACCATCCAAACCTTTCCATCCATTATCAAATTCATCCATTTGTAAATTCAATTCTGATAAAACGATTTTCAGCAAACTTCGGAGATTCGGATCATCCTCGATAATAGCAATATGCATGTTAGGTTAGTTATAAAAAATAATATTAAATGCAATGAAATATATACAAACTAAACTGCAAATATGCATCAATTTTATCACAAAATTGTCACAAAGATTTAAGTTCTTTATTTGAAATGAATATACTAAACCCAAACATCATAATTACAAAAGTCAGCGCGTTTAAACAATAATCAAAATTAGGGAATTAAAATTAGATCAAGATTCATTTTAGAGGTTGTGTCAACTAACTAGATCTTTTAGTAATATAAAAAAATGATAACTGCCAGATTTCACCACATGGCAAGACCTGACAGCTAACCAAACAACGTATGATTTTTAATCAGTGATATCTACCAATTCCCAAACTTCTTGAGATACCAAGTCTCTCAGTTCATTCAACTTAGTAGTAAAATTGGCGATATCATCCTTTGGATATACTTTTTTGTACTCATCTCCCATTCCCGTTTTTCCACTTGCCCATGACAATGCCTGATCTACGGTAGTAAAGGTAAAACTAACTGTATAGTCACTTTCACTGATATTGGTAGCATAGGTGCGTTTCCATACATTAAATCCTTTTAGTTCCCCTGCTTTTATACACTCTTCAAGTACCGGCTTTAACGTTTCCAATAATTTTTCATAAGCTGCACCGCTACCCTTTTTGACATCTACAAGGTTGAGCTGTACATATTCACCTGGAATAATCTTAGCTCCAACGCCCCACTTATAGGTATAAAGATCTGTGGCAACTGTAGTCCTTACATTGTTTAATGAAGTAAACCAGTCAGAAATTTCTCTCACACTCATTGCTTTTACACCAGTGTCCCAAGTACCTTCTGCTTTCATTTCTATACCGCTAGGAAATACAGAAAGAGTAGCATAATTATAATCCATACTGCTACCGCGTGGTAATGTCCTGCGGTATAGTTGCCAAGAATTAATAGTCTTATTAGCAACTCTTGCATTTTGAAGTTTTTTTGACGTCTTCATATCGATCAGAAAACTCTCATTCATGTTTGGCATAGTTTTTAAAAAATTTACCTCACCGTAAGGGCCTTGTGCTTGACACACATTGAAAGAAAATAATGTAGCTAAAGCAACTACCATGATTGTTAAATAAAATGTCTTCATTTTAAAAGATTTTTGTTGGTTAAATAATGATTAATATTTGTGTTTATTTATAAAAAAAATTGATACTAAAAATTTGTGAATAATTGACTATAGTTTTTATCAATTACAGCTTTCTTGATTGAAAATCAGGATGCCCACATTGCCACATCACAAAAGCAAATTGGTCGGCAAAGTTTGCCCATGTTACTTCTCTATCTTCAGTAAAGTGTCCGTTATCATAGTTTACCTTCATCAGTACTGGTTTGTTTGATGCAGAAGCATTTTGTACGGCTGCTATAAATTTTCCCGGTTGCCAAACCGTAACTCTTGGGTCAGTCCATCCTCCAACACCCATTACGGCAGGATATTTTACCCCATCTTTGACATGTTGCATACCGTCCATTTCATACAATGCTTTGCATTCTGCTTCATCTTTTACAGTTCCAAATTCTGGAATATTCACTGGACCATTAGATGAAAATTCCAATCGCATAGCATTAGCACACCCTACATTGCAGATAGCGGCAGCAAATAAATCGGGACGCTCTGTAATGGCTCTTGTGATTAAGATTCCGCCTGCACTTGTACCTGTGCCTCCTAATTTTGAAGCAGTGGTATAACCGTTTTTAATCAAATACTCTGCACAACTGATGAAGTCTTTCCAGGTGTTTGGCTTAGTCGTTTTGAATCCCGCCTTGTACCATTCTTCCCCTTTTTCGCTTCCTCCACGTACATGTGGAATGGCAATAATTACGCCTTTGATAGCCAAAGCAGCAAAATTTGAGCTAAATCCAGGAACCATACTGCTCCCATAGGCACCATAACTATTCATAAAGCACACATTAGTGCCATCTTTTTTGATACCCTTTTTGTAAATAATAGATAATGGCACCATCACACCATCATGCCCTTTGACTTCTACTTCTTCTACCACTAAATCTTTATACTCGGCAGGATATTCTGATTCTTGATTGAATGGACTGTTGGTAAATGATCCAGTTTTAGCATTATAAAAAAACTCAGTTGCTGGCTTATTCCAAGAAGTAATTCGTACCAAAAACTCATTGGTCTCCTTATCCATATTTTGTAAGTTAGCTGTACCGCCAAAAGGAAGTTCCACTTTGTCGATTGACTTGGTTTTAGGATTATATCTGTAAACATGCGAATTGATACCATCATTGTAAATTAAAAGTAAATAATCTTTACATACGATTGCTGATTTTAAACTCATGTCTTTTTCTTCAACAATGGTGGTCGCATTATCCCAATTCGGATTTTCCAAATCTGTAGCGATTAATTTGTAATTTTTAGAGTTTTTGTGGGTTATGGCATATATTTTACCATTGAGAATAGCACTTCCAATCAATTTATCTGATGTCTTACAAAGCGTTTTCCACTGTATTTTTCCAGAGTTAAATTGATTAATTGGTGCATAAAAAACTGCTAATTCCTTTTGTACAGTGCCTTCACCAGCAAAAACATATTCTGGAGCCTGTTTTGACAAATAAACATAAGGATAAGATTTTGCGGCAATATTCAATTCTGGATATTTTTCAGCACTAAAAAAATCTATATCTGATTCGTAAGCTGTTCCTAAAGTATGCAGTTTAGTTTTTGGATTTAATCTTCCATTCACATCATTATTATCGGCAGACCTTACCCACCGATACATAATGCTATTGTTGTCAAAAGACCAACTCGTTACCCCTGCAGTGTTTGGTATTACATCAGATAATAACTGCTTTGTGTCCACATCCATGATACGTAGTGTGGAGACTTCGGCTCCATTTTCAGCATAACCAATAAGTAATTTTTTACCATCATAGCTTGGTCTCATGGTTTCTACACTTAGGGTCTTCCCAGCTATGAAAGTGAGTGGGTCAAATAATAAAACATCTGCACTGCTGCTTTTCTCGCGGTAATACACTTTAGCGACTTTCTCTCCTGGCATTTTCTTTTTAAAGAATGTACGACCGCCTTCTTTCACAATGGAAGTATACAGAGCTGGTTGGAGTTTATCTAATTTTCGCCATTCTGCTATTAGCTCATCTCTGCCCGAAATATTGCTCATGGTACTATTGCTATATTCCGCTTGCTGCTTAAACCAAGATACTACCTCTGGATTTTTCATATCTTCGAGCCATCGGTAGTTGTCCTTATAGGTAACTCCGAAATACGTATCGCTCACTTCTACTTGCTTTGAAGGCGGGTAATTCCATTGGGAAAATAAGCAAGAGTAAGTTATCATAATAAATAAAAAGACGATTGACTTTTTCATTCTAAAAGATGGATTGTTGGTTAAATAATGATTAATATTTGTACTTATTTTTTGAATAAATGATGATGCAAAGTTATGGGCAAGTATTGCCTTAGAGCTAAGACATTTCAATCATAAAGCACTACATTTCTCGCTTTGTTACCGTAATTTCTGAGCATATACCCTAAATTCTGAGCATTTTGGGTCGTTTTAGCCATTTTAGTATACTTTTTTGGCGGATATTGCATTAAACTTGGTGTATCTTTAGTCCATGATATTAAGTACTTCTCATTTCTTCTCTTTTACTCGTAGCATCATCATTTTATGTTTGTTGATCAGTAGTTCTGTATTTGGCCAATTCAAATATGAAACTTTATCAACAGCCCAAGGGCTATCGCAAGGTTATATTTGGGACATCATACAATGCAAAGATGGTTTTCTTTGGATGACTACCAAAGCTGGGCTCAATCGGTATGACGGTTATTCATTCAAAGTATACAGCCACGATGCCTTTGACCCATATTCTATCTCGAGCAACAATACCTTAAATCTTTATGAAGATAGCAAAGGTCGCATTTGGGTCGGTAGTGATGATGGACTCAATATTTTCGATAAGAAAACTGAAAGATTTTACAGGCTGTATCACGATGCTAAAAATCCAAATAGCCTTAGCGGTAGTGTAGCAGATGAACAAATCACAGAACTCTCTGACGGTCGTTTTTTAATCAATACGTCTAATGTAGCCTTTGATATAGTCACCCTCTCAGATGATTTCTTCGAGAATGAAAGTGGTTTAAAAATTGAACACATCAATAAACCCAAAAACTCCTTTAACGTTGGTAATTACTACAATGAAGTAACGTACACGGATTCAAAAAATATTACATGGTACAAATGTGATCATAACCTATACAGATTTAATGAGAAAACTGACCAATTCGAATGGCAAAAAGTGGACAATTTGTCGGGTAACCAAATTATAAAAAATGATGATGGGACCGTATGGTTTGGTGATGAATATATAAGTTTGTTTGACGGCATCAATGTTTACCCAACATTCACTAAACCTATGTTTAACGGTCATACAGGATATATTTTAAAGGAAGACAATGGCAGGTTGTGGCGGTCTAATAACAATCTTGGTTTCCTTGAAATTTTTGATATCTCTACGTGGCAAAAAGGCAAACCACTCGACCCTGAGAAGAATATCATTGCGAGCGATAAAGATGTTTATTGCAACAAAATATTTAAAGACAGAACCGGCTTGGTTTGGTTAGGTCTCAATGGCTTTGGCGTGCGGAAATATTCGTTTGAATCCGAAAAATTCAACCACATCGCTTCAAATAAAAGTATCAGAAAAATCATTGCAGATCCCCAAAACAACCTTCATATATATGCATGGTACGGACATTTTAAGATCAATACGAAAGGTAATTTGACAGACAATATCTGGGAGTTTAAACACGGACTTTCACTAGATTATTTTATAGCCAAAACTGGGGATCTATGGTTGACGGAAAGAACTGATGTCAATTCAAAAACGATTACTTCATTACAACAAATAAACCCTACCACAAAACTAAGCAAAATCTATACATTTAATCTCAAAGGTAATTACGACTATCCCCAACATATTATTGAAGATCAGAATGGTCGGTTGTGGTTTGGAGGATTGAATGGATATTATGTAGTATTTGATCCTAAAAGCGGCAATTCCAAAGAATATTATACCAATCAAAATGCTCCCACAACAACACTGTATAATGACCATAATGGCATGGTATGGATGGGTACTATGGAAGGATTTGCAAAAATTGAAAGTGAAAATATTTTAACTACATCACCTAAAATTACATGGTATGGCAATGACCCAAATAATAAATCCTCGCTCAATAGTAATAACGTAAGCACTTTTCTTGATGACCCAATAGATCATGATTTATTATGGATAGGGACCAAAGGTGGTGGACTCAATCTCATGGAAAAATCTACTGGCAAGATCAGACATATTACTGTGAATCAAGGCTTATGTGACAATACCGTTTATGGCATTTTGGATGATGAAAACGGCAATATCTGGGGAAGCACCAATAATGGTCTTTTCTGTATTTTGAGCAGTCCTGATCGCAAAGGTAATTTTGAAATCCGACACTTTACCGAAGCTGCAGGTCTTCAAGCTGCCGAGTTCAATACTGATGCCTATGCTAAACTACCAAATGGCCACCTGGCTTTCGGTGGCATCAATGGACTCAATGTTTTCGATCCCAAGGAGATTTTGATTGATACTATTGTACCTAATTTATTTATAACCAAACTCATTGTGGGTAATCAAGTTATAATACCAAACGATGAAAGTAGCATCTTAAGTCAAGCTATTGAATTTACTTCATCTATTACGTTAAAACACTATCAAGATGTATTTACCCTAGAGTTTTCTTCATTGGATTTCAGAGCGCCTGAACAGATAAAATACAGGTATCAATTGGTCGGAATTGACAAAGATTGGTTGGAAATTGGCAAAAGGAGAAGCGTCACTTATTCCCACTTGCCAGCTGGTTCTTACACATTCAAAGTACAAGGTAGCAATAGCTTAGGAATATGGAATGATAAAGTCAGAGAATTAACCATCACAATTTTGCCTCCATGGTATGCATCATGGTATGCTTATTTATTTTATGCGATATTGCTTGGCTTAGGTATTCGGGCATATTACAAATACAAACTCGAGCAAAACAGAATGGCAACTCAACTGCAATTTGAACAAAACGAAAACCATCGGGTCAAAGAACTCGATAAGGTCAAAACGGATCTTTACACCAATATAACCCATGAATTTAGGACACCTCTCACTGTCATCCTTGGTATGGTGCAACATATAAGGAGATCTGCAACGGATCACTTGGATAGTGGACTAGATATGATCGAGCGAAACGGCAATAACCTTCTGCGGTTGGTAAATGAAATGTTGGATTTGTCAAAACTGGAAGCAGGTAAAATGGAATTGAATAATACTCAGGGTGATGTCATTAATTTTATCAGATACATTATAGAATCTTTCCATTCAGTAGCAGAAAGTCAAGATAAAAAAATGCATTATCTCTCCTCTATCGATACGATGTATGTAAAATATGATGAAGAAAAAATACGCCAAATAGTTTCCAATTTATTGTCTAATGCGCTGAAATTTACATCAAAAAAAGGGGACATTTATCTTTCCATTTCACAGGATAACAATAATCATCTTTGTATTAAAGTCAAGGATACAGGCAAAGGCATACCAGAAAACCAGCAACACCATATTTTTGATAGATTCTATCAAGCTGACAGTACACATACACGAAACGCTGAAGGTACAGGTATTGGGTTAGCATTGACCAAAGAACTGGTACAACTTATGAATGGGGAGATATCTGTTAAAAGTCCACCTACCGGGGCTAAAATAGGTTCGGAATTTACTGTCATTTTGCCACTAGAAATCATCACAGATTATGTCGAAGATGAATCAACCCATAAGCCTTTTGTGGTTAAATCAAAGATAGCCGATAAAGATCCAGTAAGATATATTGATTTCCAAAACCAAACAAGTCAAGATAAAGAACTCATTCTACTTGTAGAAGATAACGCTGACGTAGTCGCTTACACTGCTAGCTGTCTTCAAGATTACCGATTGGCAGTAGGTAAAGAAGGACAAGAAGGCTTAGATATAGCTCGTGAACTTATTCCTGATCTCATCATCACAGATGTCATGATGCCTTTTATGGACGGTTTTGAAATGACACGAAACCTACGTATTGATGAGCGCACAAGCCACATTCCTATTATCATGCTTACCGCCAAAGCTGATATGGAGTCTAAACTCGAAGGCATAGATTATGGTGCAGAAGTTTATCTCGAAAAACCATTTAATGTAGAAGAACTTAAACTGCGTGTACGTAAGTTGCTAGACCAAAGGATGATCTTGCAGAAAGCCTACGCTAACAAGTTGGGAATACAAACTTTTTCAAAAGAAATTACCAATAAAGAAGAAAAGACTCATTATGATGATATTGTATTGCCTCAGCTAGAAAATGTATTTGTTAAAAAAGTGACATTAGAAATTGAAGCTCAGCTATCCAATGAAAGTTTCAGTGTGGAGCAACTTGCTAGAAATCTATTTATGTCTTATTCACAATTGCAACGAAAACTCAATGCACTCATCGGCATGTCTCCCAATCATTTTATACGACACCTTCGACTTCAAAAGTCTAAACAGCTCTTAGGTAATACGGATGATACCATCCTGAATATATCAATGAACTGTGGCTTCAGTGATCCAAGTTATTTCGCTAAAGTCTTCAAACAAGAATTTGGTATCACACCACAAGAATGGAGAAATAAATAATGAATTATATCTTTGTTCTTTATAAATGAAGAAAAAAAAGCTATACCCTACTTTATGGTATTTGTATTCTTGGTTCATAGAATAAAGGACTCAGAATTTAAAATGATATAATTAGATGTTCTTTTAAATATTGTGTCTAATTAACTTTTGTTACGGGAGTGTAGAATACTTTATGTAAACTCCTAATGGGAGTTAGGCTTTAATTTTTAAACTCTCTTAATTTTTTGTCACTTCAATCAAATATCTTATTGTGACTGATAATTTTGCCATCCGCCATTTCTATAGTGCGATCACTTGCTTTTGCAAAGTCATTATCATGGGTCACAGCAATGATGGATTGGCCAAAATCATGTGATAATTGCTTAAAAATATCAAAAACAATTTGCGTATTTTTACTGTCCAGATTGCCTGTGGGTTCGTCACCCATTATGATTGCCGGATCATTGATCAAAGCTCGGGCTATAGAAACCCTTTGTTGTTGACCACCACTCAATTTGGAGGCTTCTTTTAATGCCTGATCACGAAGACCTAGCATGTCTAACTTCTCGTATGCCCGATTTTCAATCTCATCTATGGAATGTTTACCTAATTTTAAAGCTGGTATCATTACATTCTTCAAACAGGTAAACTCGGGTAGTAGGTAATGAAACTGAAATACAAAGCCGATGTTTTCATTTCTCAAAGTTGCCAATTTGTCGGTTTCTTTTCCAGTTGCTTTGACATCGCCGATATACAATTCGCCTTCATAATCAGTATCCATCGTACTGAGACAATACAGCATGGTGGATTTACCACAACCACTTTTACCTACGATGGTCAGAAATTCACCTTTGGCTACATCAAAACTGATGTCATCCAAGACTTTAAATTTTTGGGGTTGGTGAAAATACTTTCCCAAACCTTTTGTCTGTAATATTATATTGCTGTTCATTTTTACAATTATATTTTCTGAAAATGTCTACCGGGTCTACACGAGCTGCTTTGCGCGCTGGAAAATACCCTGCACACAGGGTAATGAAAATCCCTAAGAAAAAACTGGTCGTAAATAGTTTTGGCTCGAATGTAATGGGAAAATATCCAACGGGACCACCCATATACACGTTTTGCATGATCGCAATTAAACCACTGCCCAAAAGTAAGCCTGCTACGGTTCCTATCACACCCATAATTAATGCTTCGGTCACAAATATTTTGATGACATCAGGTCCGGTAAAGCCAATGGCTTTTAAAATGGCAATGTCATTTATTTTTTGAGCAATCGTGGCACTTAAAATATTGTAGATACCAAATGATGCCACTAAAAGAATAGACAATGATATAGCACCCATCATGGCATTTCTCGTTTTATCTCCGGCCAATAAATCAGCATTGCTTATCGTCCAATC
>Ga0209812_10000778_pt1 | contig 26053 bp, 23 predicted proteins | sample JI71714BDNA_FD_187502 | JGI IMG/M metagenome (GOLD analysis project Ga0209812, IMG submission 187502) | Wastewater effluent complex algal communities from Wisconsin, to seasonally profile nutrient transformation and Carbon sequestration -... | ecosystem: Engineered > WWTP > Effluent > Algae...
GTTCAGGTTTCGCGTTTACGCCGCATGTTAGAGGATGACGCCACCAATCCTAGGTATATTCAAACGGTATGGGGGCTTGGGTATGTGTTTGTGCCTGATGGTCGTTTAAATTAATGCGCTTGTTGCCGCGTAGTGCTTTTGGTCAAACAGTATTTTTAATCGGTATTTTACTGCTGATTAATCAGTTGGTTTCGTATTTCTCCGTCGCGTTTTATGTCATCAAGCCTAGTACACAGCAAATAAGCCACTTAATTGCAAGACAAGTTAAGTTGGTTTTGCCCCAAGCCTCGCTCTCTTTAGCAGAGCAAGCAGTCGTGTCTGCCCATGTTAAACAAATTACAGGGACCCAGTTACTGACCGAGTCAGAGGCACTCAGTGCGGGTTTAACCAATGCGAGTTTTTACAGTTACTTTTCGCAACAAATGTCGCAAGAACTCCAACTTGATGCAGAGGTACGGATTGCACAAACCGATAATTTTGTGTTTTGGGTCCGTGCGAGTAGTGCTCCAGAGTACTGGGTGCGTGTACCTCTTGCCGGATTAGAAGAAACCAGTTTTCCATTATTAACTTTTTATCTATTGATGATCGGTGTGTTAAGTGTCATTGGTGGGTGGTTACTGGCGCGGCATTTAAATCGGCCCTTACAAAGTTTGCAACAAGCCGCAATCCAAGTCGGACGGGGCGAATTTCCGCCACCTTTATCAGAAAATACCATTGCTACGGAAATGACGGCGGTTACTAAAGCCTTTAATTATATGGCGAGTGGGATCCGGCAATTAGAGCAAGATCGTGCGCTGCTCATGGCGGGTGTTTCTCATGATTTACGTACCCCACTGACTCGGATCCGCTTAGCTTCAGAGATGATGGCAGAACCAGACAGTTGGATCCGAGAGGGGATCATTAATGACATTGAGGATATGAATGCCATTATTGATCAATTTATTGATTATTTACGTCATCATAAACAAGAAGAGCTGCAACAACTTAATATTAACGATTTAATTAATGAAACCGTGCAGGCTGAGCAAGTACAGCAACGCGAGTTAATAACACGTTTGGATCCGCAGTTACCGCTGATCAGCTGCCGGCGCATTGCGATGAAACGCGTACTCAATAATGTGCTGGAAAATGCTTTGCGTTACAGTGATGGCGCATTAGAGATTAGCAGTGGTTATGAGCGTAATCAAAAGCGCATCTTTATCGAAGTACGGGATCATGGTCCTGGGATACCTGAGCATAAAATGCAAGCCATGTTTACGCCTTTTGTACAAGGCGATGAAGCGCGTGGTAGTGGTGGTTCTGGACTAGGGTTAGCTATTATTAAGAAAATTGTGGATACGCATCAAGGTGAAATCCGACTGCATAATCATGCTTATGGCGGCTTAGTGGTGACCCTTTGGTTGCCAATCAAGATGGTGGATTAGTGATTTTATCTCATTTGTTCGCAAAGATACTTGCGCTTGTCAATTTGGCTTGACGGTTTTAACCTCAGTTGCTTAACCGTTATGCAAGTTAATGCATTTTAAATAGTTACTTTTGTAAAAAAAAATGGTAAACACTTCTTATGAGGTCAATAACTGGCCTCAGCATTACTATCTCTCACAGTAATGTCGGGGTGTGATTAAATCATTAAAATTGTGCCCATCACTCAGACCATAATCTGCACATAGAACACACATAATTTTGGCTGAGTAAAACAATAATAATCTGGAAGGAGTAACACCTTGGTGAACATGAAAAAAACCATCCTAGCATCTGCAGTCGGCATCGCGCTCTCTACCTCTGCGTTTGCTGGCGTTGAACAATTTAGAGCAGCACAAGGACAAAGTGTCCACGACATAATGTCAAATCAAGTTGCCATCGAGTTAGATGAGCAAGCTGAAAAACCCAGTGCTTGGTTAGTACTTTTAAATGCGCCAGCGTCAAGTGATGCCATACAAGGCAAACACTTTAATCAGCAGTTAGCCGCGCAACATATCGCTACTGCGGAAGCCTTGCAGCAGGAAGTGACATTTCAGTTAATGTCGTTTGATGCTGATGCAGAAGTATTATTAGCGACTAAACATTTGGCTGCAGGTTTAGTGATTAATGCCTCAGCAGAGGCCTTAGCGGCGTTACGTCAACACAGTGGTGTTAAAAACATCCTGCCGGTGTACGACAGTAAGCCCATGGTAGCAGACAGTGCGGAGTATATTCGTGCTGTACAAACGGTGACGTCAGGTAAAGCCACCGGTGAAGGTATCCGGGTGGCTATTCTAGATTCTGGTGTAGATTATACGCATAAATTACTGGGCGGCCCGGGAACAGCTGAAGCGTACGCAGCTGCGTTATCAGACCAGACTAATCCGCCAGCTTGGCCGATAGGACAGGTTATTGGTGGTTATGATTTTTTAAGAAATGATCCTAACCCTATCGATGATGTTCGTTTAGCCGGTTCTGGTCATGGTACTTCGGTGGCTAATTCGGTGTCTGGTATAGCCCCAAAAGTCGCGTTTTATGCTTATACGGTCTGTACTAATACCTGTCCGGGTCTTGCTCAATTACGTGCTTTAGAAGCGTCGATGGATCCAAATGATGATGGTAATCTTGAAGATCGTGTTGATATCATCAATATGTCATTGGGTGGCCAATTTGGTTCTACTCAAACAATGTCGGGTACACAATTTCTAATCCAACAAGCCGTTACATTGGGCACTAACATGGTGATCTCTGCAGGTAACGATGGCAATGTACCGTTCCGTGTCGGTGGCCCAAGTACGACACCTAATGCCTTGTCTGTTGGTGCGATGACACATCCTGCTACTCAGGTTGGTCTGTTTGAATCTGCAGTTATTGATGGTGAAGATGCGGTGATGACGGCCTCTGCTTTCAACCGTACTCTTGATTTTGCGTTTAGCTCTACTACAACGCCTTTAGTCGTTATTCCTGGCGCCTACACGGCGTGTACCCCGTTAGATGAGACAGTCGATTTGACGGGTAAAGCCGTATTAGTATCGCGTGGTGTCTGTGCGTTTGCTGAAAAAGTCAAAGTAGCTCAACAACGTGGCGCGGCTTTTGTCATCATCGCTAATAGCAACCCAGGTGAAGCTCCTATCGTTGCCGGTGGTGATGATCCTGCCGTAACCATTCCTTCTGTGATGATCACAAAGGAAGTGGGCGATGCTATTAAAGCTAAACTCGATGCGGGTGATACGGTAGCGTATAACATTGCGTCTGTTGGTCGTTCTGGTGCAGGTGGCATCGCTGACTTCACCTCACGTGGTCCTTCTATGGATGGGTTGCTGAAACCTGAAATTACCGCACCCGGTGTTGCCATTGATGTAGCGCGCGTTGGTACTGCGACCGGTACAGCTAAAGTTAACGGTACGTCGTTTTCTGGCCCAATTACTGCCGGTGCTGTGGCGTTATTAAGGGGCGCTTTGCCAGAGCGTAATGCGATGGAAATTAAAGCTACGTTAATGAACGCAGCTAATTTGACTGTTCATCGTGAGCCACTGGGTATAAATCCAGACGCGAAATTAGCCTCAATTAGCCAAATTGGCGCCGGTTTAGTCGATGTTGAAAAAGCCGTTAATCTGCCTGTTGCGGCGTGGGTTAATGAAGCAAAATTTGATACCAGCCAAGCAGCATTATCGTTTGGGTTAAACTCGCTGGATAAAGTTTCTAGCATGACCAAACGTGTTACGTTGAAAAACTTTAGTAACAGTGCAAAAACCTATAATTTACGTATTCAAGATCGTTACGCTGACAAAACCGCTACAGGCGCGTTAAGTTGGAATTTCCCTGCTACCGTGATGGTTCCTGCCAAGCAAACGATTGAGTTTGATGTAAGGCTAACCGTTGATCCTTCGAAGTTACCTGAGTTTGTGTTGCAAAACGGCGTATATTATTCGTCGTTAGAAGCCGCGGCACAAATGGACGAAGTAGAATTTGACGGTGCCTTAATTTTTAATGATCCAAGCACTAGCACAGATCATGATTTACATCTGGTTTATCATGTTATTCCTAAGCCAGTAGGTAAGTTAGCCTTGTCAGGTGAGTTAGTAGAAGGCACTGTTGCTACGAAAGTCACCAACACAGGGGTCATAGCGGTAGAGCCATTTGCGTCTACGTTAGTAGCAACCTCACCGGCTAATCCAAATATTAGTCCGATGCATGATATTCGGGCGATTACCTTTGATGTGGCCGAGGCGGGTTTCTGTGCATCTGGTTATGCTATTTACCCGACGATTCATTTAGGTGAAGGTGTAACGCATTTACTGCAGGGTAACTATTCTATTGATATTGATGTGAACAACGATGGTGTCTATAACCATACGATGAACACATTATTATTAACGCGTTTAGGGGCTACTTATGCGGCGAGTCCTGGCGTAATGGTCTCGTTTAACACCACCTTCGGTACTACTAGCGGGTTCTTTGGTGATGTATTCCATTATGCTGGCAGTAAGCAAGTGATGTTAGAATCGTGTTTTAATCATGTGGGCTTAACGGCTGCAGATTTAGGCCGCACGATTACAGCGCGGTTCCGGACGAATCCTGACTCGTTCTCATTAACCTATAATCCTGCGTTAACGGCTGATCAGGTTACTGCTTCAGTACGCTTATTACCATCACCTGCGGTTACCTTTAGCAGCGTTGCTGTTCCAAGCCAAGGCCCTGCTGCTGAAGGTGAAACAGATACTGCTGTTACACGTTTTGCGCCAGGTGAATCGGCTTTCTTACAGCGTCCTGCTGGTGATAACCGTAGCTTTGTATTGTTATCAGCAGAAGCTGAAGCAGCCGCTGTAGCGGATTACTCAGCGCAATTACAACAACCTACAGTGGCGGCCTCCCAGGTCTTCAGTGTGAATGAAAATGCGGCAGTGGGTACGGTTATTGGCCAAATTACCGCTACTAGTGATTTCAGAACAGCGATTACCGAATATGTGGTGTTGGGCAGTTCAACCGCTGCCATTTCGGTAAATGCAATGGGTCAGATTGTTGTTGCTGATACAGCGGCGCTAAACTTTGAAGCGGGCATGGTTAACGCTACGTTTGAGGTTGCGGCGTTAGACAGTGCGGCGCAAGTCTCGGCACCAGTAACAGTGACAGTGAATATTAACAATATTCCAGATGAAGTTCCTGTTGTTACGGCGACAGTGACTACTGCATCTGTAGCATCAGGTACTGCTGCTGGAACAGCGTTAGGGACTGTTGCTGTGCAAGTTAGAGAAGCGGGGGCAACGTTAAGCTCAGTGACCACGAACAATCCGTTATTTGCGGTACAAAACGGCCAGTTGATTTTAACGCGTTCACCGGGTCGTGATGATGCTAAAGCACATAACATTACGTTAACTGCTCGCGATTCTGCTGGTTTACAAGCGACTGCGACAGCGAATGTTACGGTGACGCATAAGAGCTCAGGTGGTAGCTTCGGGTTATTCGGTTTATTGTTAGTGCCGGTATTAATGTTACGCCGTCGCTTCACCAAAAAAGCCTAATACCCTCACACGGGAATGAAAAAAAGCCTTCGTAATACGAAGGCTTTTTTATAATAGGTTATTAAGAGAAACTACAGTTTGTCATGGATACTTTGTAGATCCTCAATAGCAAAATGATAAGCCGTATTACAGTATTCACACGTCATATCTAAGCCACCGAGTGCAATTTGCTCAGCCATAACATGTTTGCCTAAGCTAAATAAGGCACCTTCACATTTTGTTTTAGAGCATCCACAAACAAAGGCAATATCTTGTGCGGGGAACAACTCAACTTGCTCTTGGTGAAATAAACGATAAAGCACTTCCTCCGCAGGAAGATCTAACAATTCTGAAGCCGTAATCGTGTCACTTAACGCAACTAATTCGCTAAAATCATCTCGGGCTTTTTGCTGTTCCACGGGTAATACTTGCAACATCAAACCTGCTGCACGATTATGTTGACCAATGTCTGTAAAAATATATAAGCGTGTGGGTAACTGCTCAGATTGAGCAAAATAGGCCTCTAGCGTTGCCGTTAAACTGTTCCCTGTAAGCGGAATAATCCCTTGGTAGCGCTCACCTTGCACTGGCGTAATGGTTACAACGAGATAACCTTTACCCACTAAAGCGTTAAAACTGTCGCCTTGTAATTCTGCTTGCAACCTCGCTACACCACGGAATTGTTGTAGATGGTTACCGTTGACCGCAGCAAACTTAACCGGCCCATCGCCTTGCAATTGCATTGCGATTTCACCCTCAAATTTTAGAGTGGCAGTTAATAAGCTACACGCCACCACTAATTCTGCTAATAATTGCTTTACGGGTAATGGGTATTGATGATTTTCCAGCATATGTTCTAGGCTATTATTGATATAGCACAACTCACCTCTAACGTGTTTTTGCTGGAATAAAAAGCGTAATAAAGTATCCGAGGCCATGTTTAGGTTCTCACTGCTGGGATTTTAATAATAACAACTGCCGCCGCTCTTTTTTATCAGGTTTCGTGTCCGGATGCGGGGCAAACAGCGAATTAGTTTTGCGTAACTCAGCGCGTTTTGCTCGTTCTTCAATGCTCTGCGCGGTTTCTTGGTAAAGTTGCTGGGCAAGGGGCGCTGCTAAACGTTTTTCAGTTAGCCCCATAACGATAACAATCTTATCATCTACGCCTTGTGTAACTTTTATGGTCGCCCCAATTTCTACCAAGCGGCTGGCTTTGCAACGATATCCATTATACTGGACTTTACCGCCTTCTATCATCTCTTTTGCTAAACCACGTGTTTTGTAAAAACGGCATCCCCAGAGCCACTTATCTAATCTAACACCGGGCGAAGCCACTTGGTTTTTATTACATGAAATCGTCACAATCTACCTCTAAACTAAACCTTTTGGCTGCAGTAAGCCTGCTACGGGTACGTAAGGTACGTAAAAAACCATTATGTTGGCTGAGTGTTTCGGCATTATAGTGTAAAAGTATGCTTTCGCTTACAGCGTAAGCTTTTTTTTATGTGATAAGTTGGTAAAGATGCCGATCAAAGCTTGTTGATAGCCCTGCAACTCAGTAAGATGCAGTAATAACTAGATAAAGAATGTTGTTATGAATGTAACGTTGCCCACGCCAATCCAGCAGTTGTTGCTGCAATTACAGCGCATACCTATTTCATTGGTAAGACAGTCACTTAATGTCATTTTTATGCTTTTATTAGCGTGGTTGCTGGCAAGATTAAGCTGGCAATTATTACCGATACCCGTTAATGAATATGTACCACAACCCACTTTGACTCAGGCCCCTTCTGCCGTTCCCCAAGATCTTACTAATTTAACGGCTTTTCCTTTATTTGGTAAAGCTGAGCCGGTTGCCACTAGTGCGCCCGCTGTCGTAACCGAAGCCCCGAAAACACAGTTAAATGTCAAACTTACTGGGCTTGTTGCGGTTCCCGCAAGACCCGAAGCTGGCAGTGCGGTTATAGAACATCGGGGAACAGAAACTGCTTATGCTGTGGGGGAGATGTTAGAGGGGACACGAGCAAAATTACATCAAGTTTTAGATGATCGTGTGCTGTTAGAACAAAATGGCCGTTACGAAACCCTTATGTTAGATGGTGTCGAGTTTACCCGTGTTGCACAAGCGAATGCGGGCTTAGGACGGGATGACAGCGGCGATCAAGGCTTACAAGAGCCCGTTGGCGAACCCATCGTTTTAGCTCAACCCATTGCCACGGGGTTTGAAAACCCTGAGTTACAAGCTCGTCGTGACGAAATTATGGCTGAGCCGATGAAATTTTTTGATTATGTGCGAGTCACACCTGTACAGCGCGATGGCCAACTTGCCGGTTATCGGTTAATGCCAGGTAAAGATGCGGCTGTATTTCAACAAATGGGATTTCAGCAAGGCGATTTAGCAATTGAAATTAATGGGGTGCCGCTGAATGATATGCAACAGGCAATGCGGATCATCAACGACATTCGTGATGCAACAGAAGCATCAATTAAGATTGAACGAGATGGCGAAATCAGAGATATTCTGTTTAGTCTGTCACAGTAATAGAACGATAATAATTGGTTAATCTCTCATGAAATCAGGTTTCTTTATGCGTTTAAAAGGCCGCACCTTAGCAAGTATGCTGTTGGCGGCCTTACTGAGTTTTGCCGTGGTGGCGGATAGCGAAGTAAAATACTCTCCTAATTTTAAGGGTACCGATATTAACGAGTTTATTAATATCGTGGGTATGAATTTGAAGAAAACGATTATTGTTGATCCACAAGTTCGGGGTCGCATTAACGTCCGCAGTTATGACATGCTAACCGAAGCTCAGTACTATCAATTTTTTCTAAATGTGCTTGAAGTATACGGATTCGCTGTGGTTGAGATGGACAGCGGTGTAATGAAAGTTGTCCGTAATAAAGATGCGAAAACATCGAATATTCCAGTAGTAGGAGACGATAATCCGGGTATTGGTGATGAAATGGTGACTCGGGTGGTGCCCGTGCGTAATGTGTCGGTGCGTGAGTTAGCGCCGTTATTACGGCAATTTGTTAACCAAGGTGGTGGCGGTCATGTGGTTAACTATGATCCTTCTAACGTCATTATGATGACGGGTCCGGCAGCGCTAGTGGCAAGATTAGTTGATATTATTCAACGGGTTGATAAAGCTGGTGATCAAGAGTTAGAAATTTTAAAACTGAACTTTGCGTCGGCAGCTGAGATCGTTCGTATTTTAGAGAGCATTTATCGTGCACAAAATCGTGCTGAGCAACCCGATTTTTTAGTCCCACGTATTGTTGCAGATGAACGAACGAATAGCGTAATTGTCAGCGGGGAGCTGCAAGCACGGCAGCGTGTTATTGAACTGGCAAGACGTTTAGATGCAGAACTACAAACCAGCGGTAATACCCGAGTGATTTATTTAAAGTATGCCAAAGCTGAAGATATTGTGCCGGTATTAAAAGGTGTCAGCGATTCTATTGCTGCGGAAGTACAAGGCGCACAGGGTGCGAATCCGCAAACGCCAAGACGCAGCAGCGGCCGTGAAATTAGCATTGAAGCGCACCCAGACAGTAATTCGTTAGTCATTACAGCGCAGCCAGATATGATGCGTTCGCTTGAAGATGTGGTGCGACAATTAGATATTCGCCGCGCGCAGGTGTTGGTTGAAGCGATTATTGTGGAAGTATTTGATGGCAACGGCACCGATTTTGGCGTGCAATGGATTAATGCTAACGGCGGTGGGACAAACTTTACGGGTACAAATAGTATTCCTATCGTTAATATTGCGGCTGGCGCAGCGCAGGCATCACAAATTACCCGTGGCACTACAACACAGTCACGTGATCCAGCGACAGGCGATCTGATCACCACCACTACGGCAGACTCTAACCGTGACTATTCTGCGCTAGGTGCTGCATTACAAGGGCTAAACGGCGCCTTATTAGGTTTCTATAATGGGAATTGGGCGGCAATTTTACAGGCAGTAAGAACCAGCACTAACTCTAACGTGTTAGCTACGCCCCATATCACGACTATGGATAATCAAGAGGCGATTTTCTTGGTGGGCCAAGAAGTGCCTGTGATCACTGGCTCCTCTTTAGGCTCGGACAATACCAATCCCTTTCAACAAGTTCAGCGCCAGGAAGTGGGTATTAAGTTAAAAGTTACCCCTCAAATTAATGAAGGTGATGCGGTACAACTGGTTATTGAGCAAGAAGTGTCAAGCATTGGTGGTGCTACTGCGGTAGATATCACTATTAATAAGCGTGAGATTAAAACGACGGTAATGGCTGACGATGGTGCCACCATCGTGTTAGGCGGCTTGATTGATGAAGATGTGCAGGAAAGTGAATCAAAAGTACCTATCTTAGGTGACATTCCCGTACTCGGTCATTTATTTAAGTCGACCAGTGTGAGTAAGCGTAAGCGAAATTTGATGGTGTTTATTAAAGCGACCATTGTACGTGATGGCAGCGCCATAAGCGGAATTAGCAAACAAAAATATAACTTTATTCGTGCAGAACAATTAAAACGCGACGAAGAAGGGATCCGTTTAATGCCTAATACGTCGCAGGCAGTGTTACCCGAATGGGATGAAAGTTTAAAATTGCCACCTAGCTTTGAACAGTACATGGAGCAACAGAACCAAACACAGCCTGCTGCTGAAGAAGGGAATAAGCCGCAATGATAACGCTCGCGACCGAAACAGATATCGCACCGGTCAGCAGTAAAATTCGGCTGCCTTTTGGTTTTGCCAAACGTCATGGCGTGCTATTGCAACAACAGCTTGAAAGCTGGGTGCTTTATGTGCAGCCAGCCACGCAGCCGCAAGCCTTGCTGGAGGTGCGTAGGTTACTTGCCGAACCTTTCACGATACAAAAATTGGATGCATTAGCATTTGAAGCGTTACTTGAAGCGTCTTATCAGCGCGATTCGTCGGAAGCACAGCAATTAATGGAAGATATTGGGAATGAAGTTGATTTGGCTTCATTGGCTGAAGATATTCAAGAAACTGAAGATTTACTTGAAAATGAAGATGATGCGCCAATAATCAAGTTAATCAATGCCATGTTAGGCGAGGCCATCAAGTTAGGTGCCTCCGATATTCACATTGAGACCTTTGAAAAAGCCTTAATCATTCGCTTCCGTGTGGATGGTTTATTACGTGAAGTGTTAAGACCACATCGACGTTTATCCAGTTTATTGGTATCGCGTATTAAGGTAATGGCCAAGTTAGATATCGCAGAAAAACGCGTACCACAAGATGGACGTATAAGTTTGCGAATTGCCGGGCGAGCCGTTGATGTGCGTGTCTCGACTATGCCATCCAGTCATGGTGAACGTGCCGTATTACGTTTGTTAGATAAAAATAATTCACATCTTAATTTAGCGGATTTAGGCATGACGCCTGGTGTAGAACAACTGTTCTCACAGCTTATTTTAAAGCCGCACGGTATTATTTTAGTTACCGGCCCTACGGGTTCGGGTAAAAGTACAACCTTGTATGCAGGCCTAAGCGAAATTAATACCAAGGATCGAAATATCCTAACGGTTGAAGATCCAATTGAGTATGAACTGGAAGGGATTGGCCAAACACAGGTGAATACCAAAGTTAACATGACTTTCGCTCGGGGTTTGAGAGCCATATTGCGTCAAGATCCCGATGTGGTGATGGTTGGTGAAATTCGTGATTTAGAGACGGCACAAATTGCTGTCCAAGCCAGTTTAACCGGGCATTTAGTGTTGTCGACATTACACACCAATACGGCCGCAGGTGCTGTCACCCGCTTAGAAGATATGGGGATTGAAGCCTTTTTACTCTCGTCAAGTTTACTTGGTGTATTGGCTCAGCGTTTGGTAAGAACCTTATGTCCTCACTGTAAAGAGGCGCATGATCCCGATAAAGAAGAGCGTAATTTACTGGGATTAGCCAAAAAAGATGCGGCCTTAATCTATCGTGCTAAGGGTTGCGAGCATTGTAATTATACTGGCTACAAAGGCCGTACCGGTATTCATGAGCTAATCATGGTTGACGATGCCATGCGCGAAATGATCCATAATGGTAAAGGCGAACAAAGCATTGAAAAATACGCTAGGCAATTTACGCCAAGTATTCGTGCAGATGGTTTTGCCAAGGTGATAGCTGGGGTAACAACGCTTGAAGAAGTGTTGCGTGTTACCCGCGAGGATCTGTAATGGCCGCGTTTGAATATCAGGCGTTAGATGTTCGCGGAAAAAAAGCGAAAGGTGTTTTAGAGGCAGATAATGCTCGGCAAGCGCGTCAGCTTTTACGGGAGCAAAAGCTAACACCGCTGTCGGTTGAATTAGCCTCGCAACAAGAAAAATTATTAGCGAGTGGAAAAAGCTGGTTTAAACGTAAAATTTCTGCAGCCGAATTGGCCTTAATTACCCGACAACTGGCAACCTTAGTCGCGGCAGCGTTACCGATTGAAAGCGCGTTATTAGCCGTTGCTGAGCAGTGTGATAAACCCCGCTTAAAAAATATGATGATGTCGGTGCGCTCCAAAGTTGTGGAGGGCTATAGCTTAGCAGAAGGGTTAGCTGAGTTTCCGCATGTTTTTGATCATCTATTCCGTTCGATGGTCGCAGCGGGAGAAAAATCTGGGCATTTAGATCAGGTATTGAACCGACTTGCCGATTACACTGAACAACGCCAGCATATGCGAAACCAAATTCTTATGGCGTCGGTTTACCCTATTGTGATGGTGGTGGTATCGCTATTAGTAATTGGTATTTTGCTCGCCGCGGTGGTACCAAAAATTACAGAGCAATTTGAGCATATGGGGCAACAGCTGCCCGTGTTGACACGCTTTATGATCGGGGCCAGTGATACCGTACAACAACACGGTGTTTGGGTCATGATAGCGCTCTTATTAGCGATAGTTGGCTGGCAGCGATTACTAACTAAACCGGCATTTAAACTGCGCTACGATAGACGTATTCTAAAAGTGAAAGTACTGGGGCGAATCGTCAACAGTGTTAATACTGCACGGTTTGCGCGTACCTTAAGTATTTTAAACGCCAGCGGGGTGCCTTTGCTTGAGGCCATGCGGATTAGTGCAGATGTCTTGTCTAATACTTACATGCGTCAAAGCGTTGCAGAGGCTGCGGCGCGAGTGCGAGAAGGCACGTCATTACGGGCTGCGTTGGATCAAACCAAGTTATTTCCGCCCATGATGCTACATATGATTGCTAGTGGCGAAAAGAGTGGCCAACTAGACGCCATGCTAGAACGTGCCGCAGATACACTCGATCGCGAATTTGAAATGACGATGACGGTCTCACTAGAAATTTTTAAGCCTGCGGTCGTTATCATTTTAGCTGTGATCGTCTGTTTAATTGTGATGGCGATTTTATTGCCGATCCTCGAACTTAATAATATGGTAGGAAAATATTAATATGAAAAGAAGTACCGGTTTTACCTTACTTGAAGTCATGGTAGTGATTGTAATACTGGGGTTATTAGCCAGCTTTGTGGTACCTAATTTAATGGGTAATCAAGAAGAAGCTGCTCGCCAAAAAGTGGTGGTGGATATTCAGCAATTAGAAAATGCGTTGGATATGTATCGATTACGCAACAGTTTTTATCCTACAACTGAGCAAGGTTTGGAGGCACTCGTCACAGCCCCGACTTCGCAACCGGTGCCGCGTTCTTACCCAGCGGAGGGCTTTATTCGCCGTTTACCGAAAGATCCTTGGGGTGAAGAGTATGTCTTGGTTAGCCCAGGTCAAATGGGTCGAATCGATATCTTCAGCAAGGGACAAGATCGGGTTGCGGGTACAGATGATGATATAGGTAATTGGAACCTAGATGGCGCGACCTCAGGCAACAACTAATGATGTCCCGTCGCGGCTTTACGTTGCTCGAGGTTCTGCTGGTTATTGTGCTTATCGGTATTTTAGCCAGTGTAGTCGTTTTGAACTTCAATCGTGATTCCGTCGAAGAGCAAGTAAACCGTGAGGCAGCAAGATTCCAACAAGTCTTTCAGTTTATCGCTGAGACTGCCCAGTTGCGGCAGCAAGAATGGGGATTAGTGGTAAACGAACAAAGTTATGCGTTTGTGTACTTTAGTGATAATGGCTGGCAATGGGCGCAATTGCCGCAAGCTGCACAAGAACATCAATTACCTGAGCAAGTGCGGTTGCAGTTAGAATTAGAAGGTTTACCTGGCGCAGAGCAAAATTTACTAAGCGAGTTAGAGTGGGAGCAAGAAGAACAAACGGCGTTTTCTGAAACAACGAATCCAGATCTGCCGCCACTCCCTAAGGTGTTTATGTTGTCTTCAGGTGAGATCAGCCCGTTTCGGTTGAGTTTCCTTTCGAAGGAACAAAATACGCTTTTAAACGTGCAACTGGGTACCGATTTTAGTTTACCCCTTACCCGTTTTGACGCAGATATTCCGTGATGACGTTTTTTAGAAGGCGCGTTAATCTTGCATACTTATAATAGTCTTGCAACAGTGAGTTTAAGGTACCGTGCGCGCATTACGGGCTTTACCTTATTAGAGTTACTGGTCGCGTTAGTGATTTTTGCAACTGCGGGTGTGGCAATTATCCAAGCCAGTTCTAATCATATTCGCGCTATTGGGCAGTTAGAAGAGTTAACCATTGCCAGTTATGTGGCGAACAATCAACTGCAGTTGGCAATGCTAGATCCCAGTTGGCCGCCTCGCGAGTTACAGCAAGGTGAGGTGAGCATGGCTAACCGAAATTGGGCTTGGCGTGTGCGTGCCACTACTGTGCCCGATGCTGATTTGCGTGAACTTAATGTCAGCATCAGTTTGGTGGAACAGCCAGAGGAAATCATTTATCAGTTAACAACCTATGTTGGACGGCCAGATGAACAGTAAAGGGTTTACCTTTCTGGAAATGCTGTTGGCTATGCTGCTGTTCGCCATGGTTGGGCTAGCATCTGTTGCCGTGTTGACCAGTGTGACTAACAGTGATGAAGCCTCGCAGCGTGCATTACAGCAGTTACAACAGTTGCAGCGAGCGATGTTATTACTTGAACGCGATTTTATGCAAATCAGTGCGCGATACGTGCGGATTGAAGGCGATCCACCACGGCAAGAACGCTTGGTAGGTGAAAAATATTTTTTAGACAGTGCAGATCATGGCGTAACGTTTACACAACAGGGTTGGCGAAATCCTGGGATGATTTTGCCGCGTAGCGAAGTACAAACGATAGCGTACCGTTTACAAGAGGGACAGTTACAACGTTTATTTACATTATATGTAGATGCTGTAAACAATACAGAGCCACATAGCCAACTCTTACTTGAGGGCGTGGAAGTCTTTGAGTTGAGTTATCTGTTGAATGAAAAATGGGAAGAACGTTGGCAGCACCAGTATTTTCCTCAAGCGGTTAAAGTGAGATTAGTGCAACAAGACGTCGGAGAGATAGAGCGAATTTTTATGCTGCCTAATGGCTTGTGGCGCAGGGAGCAACCATGAGAGCACAGCGACAACATGGCGTTGCGCTCTTAACGGTATTAATGATCGTTGCTATTGTGGCGGTGATTGCCATCAGTATGAGTGGGCGTTTGCAATTACAGCTGCAAAGACAACAAAATATACAGCAACAGCAGCAAGCGTTTTGGTATGCCATGGCGGCTGAGTCGTTCAGTCGAGTATTGCTACGACGCGCGTTGCAAGGCGCAGATGTTGTTCATCTTGGACAAGATTGGGCACAACAGGGGGCCAGTTTTGTCGTAAGGGATGGTCAAATTGCGGGAGAGATACAAGATTTACACAGTTGTTTTAATTTAAATGCTCTACAACAACAGCCCGAACGAAATCAAGGTGGACAACAACAACCCACGCTAGCGCAGCGTAGTTTTCAACGTTTAGTGGAGCAAGTGGCACCGGAGCTAAATCAGCCTGCAGAATACTTAACCGCACGCGTGAGTGATTGGTTAGATGAAGATAGTTTATTAAATACCGCCGGTGGTGCTGAGCAAGATGATTACGCTAGTTTGCAGTTTCCTTATTACACTGCAAATAGTCTGATGGTATCCGAGACAGAACTACGTGTAATATTGGATGTAACGCCAGCGGATTATCAATTATTATTGCCATACATTTGTGTGATTCCACAAAGCAATGTATTGAAAATTAACGTTAATACTTTAACTGAAGAGACCGCCGTATTGTTAGCGGCGCTTTTGCCAGAACTTAGTGTAGCCCAGGCGCAAGAAGCTATTTTAAGTCGGCCTGAAGATGGCTTTAAAGATGTGGATAGTTTTTTACAAAGCGCGGCGCTCGCTGGGGTGTTAGTGCCTGAAGATGTAAAGTCAGCGCTATCGGTAAACTCTGAACATTTTAGACTACTGGCAACCACGGCGTATCTTGAATCTGGATTCAGATTAACAGTGGTATTCAAACGAGAAGAAAATAATGCAATCAAGGTTTTGGCTCGACGCTTTGGAGGCCAAGGATGAATGAACAAATCATTATAAGATTGGGGAGTCAGCCAGAACAAGTTATCAGTTGGCTGGTCTGGGCGCCATTAACGCAAGATATTATTGCCAGCGGTGAAATTGCCGGGGTGAGTGAGCTTAACGCTCTAGCGGAGCGATTAGGTAAGCGCCCTGTTATTGCCTTGGTCCCTGCTGCAGATGTGTTGCTAAAAAAGGTGGCGCTGCCGGCTAAACCAACTAAGCAACTGTTGCAAGCATTACCTTTTATGCTGGAAGAGGATCAAGCAGAAGATATTGATAAGCTTTATATTGCCACCGGCAAGGCCGAATTAATTAATGGTCAGTACTGGCAACAGGTTGCACTATGCCAGCGACAGCGTCTTGAACAATGGTTAGGGTGGTTAGAACAGGCAGGTTTTACCGTAAGTCGTTTGCTACCCGATGCTATTTTATTACCTGCTGAAGCCGTACCTTGTTGTATTGCCTTACAGCAGCAGTGGTTATTGCGACAGGACGACTGGCAAGCTACCGCCATTGAGAGCAGTTGGTGGCCTGATTACTTAGCGTTAGCCGGCTTACCCAATCTCATTACCTATAGTCCTTGGCCTGAACACATAACACAGGTACATGACACAGCTAGCCCTGAATTGCCGCTCGCATTGTTAGCAAGAGGGTTAACGAGTACGCCATTTAATCTGCTGCAAGGCGCCTATGCGCCAAAGCGACCACAAAATCGCTATTGGTTGCAATGGCGCTTTACTGCCAGTTTAATGGTGCTGTGCCTAGTCATTTATTTTTTGCAATTAACCGGCCACGTTTTGCAGCAAAAACAGCAGATCAGTAATCTTGAGCAACAATTGCGGGCGGAATATAGCCAGTTATTTCCGAACGAGCGAGTGACTAATTTGTCACGGCAATTACAGCAAAAATTACAAATGTTGGGTGGCGATCCTGATCAACAACATTTTTTATCCTTGCTTGCTGCATTGCAATTGCGGCTAGCTGCATTACCCGATATCCGCTTAGACTCTTTGAGGTACGACGCCAATCGCCAAGAACTCCGGTTTGGTGCCAGTGCGGCAGGTTTCCCCAGTTTTGAACAATTAAAATTACAATTGGAACAAGCTGGGTATACCGTTGAGCAAGGTGCTTTGAGTAACGATGGTAATCGAATTCAAGGCTCAGTGGTTATGCGAGGTAAACTATGAAACAGTCATTTCTTCGCTGGTGGTATGGTTTGGCAGTGCGTGAGCAAAAGCTCCTGTTGTTAGCATTACCCTTGGTTCTGATGGGATTTATGTACTGGGGCGTTTGGCAACCGTTACATCAAGCCAAACAGTTTGATCAACAAGCACTTCAACAACTTGAACAGCAACGCCTTGCGTTGCTTCAAGCTCAGCCGTTGTTACTTCAAGCCGCAGCGGGTCCAAGTCGGACTGGGGGCAGTTTGGCGCAGATTGTCAGTAACAGTGCGAGAAGTTTTAATATTCAAGTGAGTAGAATGCAGCCACAAAATGAGCAGTTACAGTTGGTGCTTGAAGACATTGCTTTTGAGCAATTACTTCCGTGGTTGCATCAGTTGCATTATCAAAATGGCGTTCGCTTAGTAAATTTAGATGTGGCCGTGACTGACCGGCCTGGTATTGTGAGTGTCAGAAGAATGGTTATTGAATAACATGATGAAGCATTGGAAATTAGGTCTATGTGGTGTGGTGGCATACACGCTCTTTTTGGTGATTCTGACACCCGCCAGTTGGTGGCTGAAAATGCTGCCACTACCGCCTGCAGTCCAACTTGGTCAGGTAACGGGTACGTTATGGCAGGGCGAAGTTAAGCAATTGTCTTTTCAGCAACAGCCATTACCTGCGTTAGCGTGGCGTCTAAATCCTTGGTCGTTATTAACACTTCGTCCTGAGATTGCCTTATCGAGTGGTACGTTGCAGCAAGTCAATGCGCCTTACCTTCAAAGTACTCTACAAGTGCGTATCGGTGGCCTCCAGCTTAAGGAAAGTTTAGTGAGACTACCTGTAACGACATTGCTGCCATATTTAACGCTACCTTTGCCAGTGCAAGCACGAGGCGAACTCGTTGTTGAAATACAACAACTACGTTTGGCAGAGTTGCAATGTGAGGAACTCATTGGCCAAGCCAGCTGGCTCAACGCCAGTTTGCAGCCGCCAACTGGCACGTGGTTAGATTTAAAAAATATCTACGCTAGCTTGAGTTGTGCTGCAGGGCAACCTGTATTAATCACCGATCCTGAAAATGTCTTATCGTTGGCTATTGAGGCGACAATGAGTTCGACCGGTGCGCTGCGAGTTCAAGGCAGTTTACTGCCTGATCCTAGCTTGCCCGACGAAGTGCATCAAGCCATGCGTTTTGTGGGGCAGCCTGATGCAAATGGACGGTTTCTGCTCAATTTCTAAATGGTGCTGCTGAGTTTAGTCGCGCATTATGCGCGGCTTTGGTAGATGTCAGCTAATAAGGTGTGATAATCACTTATGGCCGGAAAGTGTTCAAACTGCGTTGCCGGTTTTTGGCTATCAGGGTTAGCAACCGCCAGCAAATGTGCAATACCAAATTGCTGAGCAGACTCTAAAATCGGCAGGCTGTCATCCACAAATAAGGTGCGCTGAGGATCAAAATTCAAACGTTGTTGTAGCCGTTGCCACAAAAGTTGGCTTTCTTTGGTGACGCCAAACTCATGTGTTGAAATGAGTTGCTCAATATAGTTGGCTAAATCTGTACGTTCAATTTTGAGTGATAGGCTGTCAGGGTGTGCATTGGTTACCAACACAATTTTTCGGCCCGTTTGTTTTAATGCGGTGAGAAAAGCTGGGACATCTGCCCGCATTTGAATTTTATCCATAATTTCGCGTTTAAGCTCAGTGATGGGTAATTGCAAGCGTTTCCCCCAATAGTCTAAACAATACCAAGCTAACTGCCCCTGTAATTGCTGATATTCTGCCATTAACTCGGCCTGTGCTTGGTGTTCGCTAATGCCAGTAATTTCTGCCCAACGTTTTGGTAGGTGCTGCTGCCAAAAAAAGTTATCAAAGTGCAGATCAAGTAAAGTGCCATCCATATCTAGCAGCACAGTATCGATTTCTGACCATTGCAGCATAGGTTTTTTCCTCTATTCGTTTTATAGTAAGGTCTCACCTAGTTTAACAGAGAGTAGGGTATGACGCAGCGCCATAACGACAAACAAAAACCGGATATTCTGGCTGCCGAAATTGTTGCCAAAAGTCGGTTGTTTAAGGTGGAGCAGTTACAACTTCGGTTTAGTAATGGTGAAGAACGTACTTACGAGCGAATGGTAGGTACAAATCGGGGGGCGGTGATGATTGTGGCTTGCCCAGATCCTGATACTGTATATTTAGTGAGAGAATATTGCGCGGGTACCCATGATTATCAATTAGGCTTTCCGAAAGGGTTAATTGATCCTGGCGAAGATATACTTACGGCGGCAAACCGTGAACTTAAAGAAGAAATTGGTTTCGGGGCTGCGCGGTTTGTGCAGTTAAAATCGCTGGCTTTAGCGCCAGGCTATTTTAATGCTACAATGCATATTGTACTGGCTTTTGATCTTTATGTAGAGCATCAAACCGGTGATGAACCTGAGCCACTAGAATTAGTCAGTTGGTCGCGTCAAGATACTACGACGTTATTGCAACAAACTGATTTTACAGAGGCTCGAAGCGTTGCGGCACTATTGCTAGCGCAACAGTATTTGGAAGCTAATCCGGATGTTTTTAAGCAATCTGCTGGAACCAGTCAAAACCACCGCGCGTGAAGCCGGGGCAATTCTGTGGGAAATGTACCAAAGCGGTAATTTCACTGAACAACAAAAACAGGATTTTAGCCCGGTTACCTCAGCCGATCTGGCAGCCAATAGCCATATTATCGCTAAGTTAACGGCATTAACTCCACATATTCCGATCATTTCAGAGGAAACACATTTAGTGCCGTTGTCGCAGCGTTCAGATTGGGCGCGTTATTGGTTAATTGATCCAATGGATGGCACACAGGAATTTGTGGCACGTAGCGGTGATTTTGCCGTCAGTATCGCCTTAGTTGAGCATGGTTGGCCCGCGTTAGGCGTGATTTATTGGCCAAAGGAAGACGTGACCTATTATGCTACTCGCAGTAATGGGGCTTTTAAACAATATAAAAACTTAATTAATCGTATGCACGTGCATCAGCACCAATCTGATCAACCACTACGTATTGCTGTAAGTCGGCGACAATCGCTGCAACCGATTATTGACCGACTGCATCCTACGCAAGTGGTTGAGTATATGCCGCTGGGCAGTTGTTCTTTGAAAAGCTGTTTGGTGGCAGAAGGAAAAGCCGATTGTTATTTGCGCTTAGGTCCTACGGGAGAATGGGATACTGGTGCGGTGCAAGTGATTGTGGAGGAAGCGGGAGGGCGAATACTCGATAGTCAGTTTGCGTCATTAAGTTACAATCAGCGTGAAACATTAGCGAATCCAGACTTTATGGTGATGGGTAAGGCGGCAGTACCTTGGCAACAATTGATTAAAGCCACATCAAGCGAGCGAATTCTGTAATAAAACTACCAATTTCTGTAATTAAGCAACTGCCTGCAAGCCGCGTCAGCTGTGCTCTGCAGCCGATCCGACCACAAATATTCGCTATCTTTTAGTCCTAAAAAACGCTATTATGTATGTGTATTTTTTGCACAAAACTTAGCCTTTTATGCAAAAAATAATAAAAATATTAAGTCCGCTAGAGACTGCACCCTTACCTACAGTACCCTTAGGAGTCTACAACATGTCCGATCTGGATTTGGGCCAATATGGCATCACGGATGTTACAGAAGTCATTTATAACCCGTCTTATGATTTACTGTTTGCTGAAGAAACCCGCAGCGATTTAGAAGGGTATGAGAAAGGTAAACTGACTGAGCTTGGTGCGATTTCCGTTGACACAGGTATTTTTACTGGTCGTTCGCCAAAGGATAAATATATTGTGCGTGACGACACCACGCGTAATACCGTGTGGTGGTCTGATCAAGGCAAAAATGATAACAAAGCCATTACGCCAGAGGTGTGGGCTAGCTTAAAAGCGCGTGTTACCAAACAGCTTTCAGGTAAGCGTTTATTCGTTGTTGATACCTATTGTGGCGCTAACGCAGACACGCGTTTAGCCGTGCGTTTTATCACTGAAGTCGCTTGGCAAGCCCATTTTGTCAAAAATATGTTTATTCGCCCTACCGAGGCTGAGTTACAGACTTACCAGCCTGATTTCATTGTGATGAATGGTGCAAAATGCACCAATCCCGAGTGGCAACAGCAGGGCTTAAACTCAGAAAATTTTGTTGCATTTAATCTCACCGAGCGAATTCAACTTATCGGCGGTACTTGGTACGGCGGTGAGATGAAAAAAGGTATGTTCTCAATGATGAACTACTTTTTACCTCTGCAAGGTATCGCGTCTATGCACTGTTCGGCTAACGTGGGGAAAGACGGTGATGTGGCGGTATTTTTTGGGTTATCTGGTACGGGTAAAACAACCTTATCAACCGATCCTAAACGTCAATTAATCGGTGATGATGAGCACGGTTGGGATGATGATGGTGTTTTTAATTTTGAGGGCGGTTGTTACGCCAAAACCATCAATTTATCAAAAGAAAATGAACCCGATATTTATCAAGCCATACGCCGTGATGCCCTGTTAGAAAACGTAACCGTGGCAGCAGATGGCAAAATCGACTTTGATGACGGTTCAAAAACAGAGAATACGCGCGTCTCTTACCCAATTTATCATATCGATAATATTGTCGCGCCAGTGTCTAAAGCGGGCCATGCCAAAAAAGTGATTTTCTTAACGGCTGATGCTTTTGGGGTGTTACCACCGGTGTCTAAGTTAACAAAAGAGCAAGCAAAGTACCATTTTTTATCGGGTTTTACGGCAAAATTAGCTGGTACCGAGCGTGGCATTACTGAGCCTACGCCCACTTTTTCTAGTTGTTTTGGTGCAGCATTCTTAAGTTTACACCCTACTAAATACGCAGAAGTATTGGGTAAGCGCATGGCTGACTCTGGCGCAGAAGCTTACTTAGTGAATACTGGCTGGAACGGTACGGGTAAGCGTATATCAATTAAGGCCACTCGTGCCATCATTGATGCCATTTTAGATGGCAGCATTGAAAATGCTGAATTTGTACAATTACCCTATTTTAACCTAGCCATACCAACGCAATTACATGATGTCGAGCCAGGTATTTTAGATCCTCGTGCCACCTATACCCATGTAGCGGACTGGGATGTTAAAGCGAAAGATCTGGCTAAACGTTTCGTTGATAATTTTGTGAAGTTCACGGATAACGACGAAGGGAAAGCACTGGTTGCAGCAGGTCCACAATTATAAATTTGCGCTAATATCATCCCCGTACTAATTACGGCGCTAACATTAAAAACCCTGTTAATTCAGGGTTTTTTTATGGCCGCAACAAACCTACTTTTCATCTCTTAATTCGCGATATCGCGAGTTTATTAATTATCTGCTATGGATGGCTTATTATGCTAATACGTTACGAGTATGCGATTAAACCCCATTTATTAATAAATGTAATTATTTTGTTTTGGCTAATTGACAAATGAATTCATTTGCATACACTGAGTGAAATAGCAGCAGTTGTATAAATATAGGCCAGCGTATGACGACTAAAACGGTACCTTTTAGCGCGCGGATCAGTGTAGATGACGCTGAGTTTATCAGCACTCTCTCGTATGATGGGGCCTATACGCCGTCTGATAAGTTACGGGCTTTATTAGCAGAAACACGCCAAAAGCATGCCAGTTATGATAATTACGCTGCAAATTTAGAACAGATGAGCGAATGGATGAATAAGCTTAGTCGTGCTGTTTTACTCAGACAACAGCAACTGAATGTGCGAATTGAAACGGTAAACCGCTTACTAGCACATTTGCCTGAGCTTCTCGCCCAATTGCAAACGTTGGGAGCTCGCAGTAAAACCTTAAATATCCGAGAGCTACAACAAGCAGAGCAACAAATTACGCAACAAGTGTTAAATATTGTGTCATCTATTTTGCCTTTAGTGGTTACTCAGCCACAAAACGTTGCAGAGCAAGATGGCCTTTTAAAATTAGCTGAGTTAATTATTCAGCATCGTCTGGCAGTACAAGGAGCACAGGTATGAGTGAAGGTATTACCCGCCGGGTCGCCCGGTTAGTCAGTGGCAGTGTGAATGCGTTGGTCGATGCGGTAGAGAATAGCGCACCCGGTACAGTAATGGAGCAGGCTATTCGCGAGCTTGATAATGCGATTGCGGATACACGCACCGAGCTGGGACAGCAAGTGGCACAAAAACATCTAGCCAGTAAAAAATTAATGGAAGAAAACAGCCGTTATGATTTGCTGCTGGAGCAGCTTCAGATTGCCGTGGCAAATGGGCGCGATGACTTAGCTGAAGTTGGCATTGCAGAGCAAATGGATATTGAAGCACGTATTCCGGTATTAGAGGCATCTATTGCTGATTGTGCCGCGCGTGAAAAAGAGTTGGAAGGGTTTATTCAGGCCTTACAAGCAAAAAAACGTGAAATGCGTGCGGAATTACAGGCGTTTATTAACGCTCAACAAGCAAGAGCCGTCTCAGGAAGTGTTGCCGCAACAGCACGAAAAGATTCGGCTGAACAAAAAGCTGAGCAAGCGGCAGAGGCTTTTGGACGGATTTTGGAGCGAAACTCGGGCATAGCTGGCCGTGATACCCATTTTACAAATGCAGGTAAATTGGCAGAGTTAGAGGAGTTAAGCCGAAAAAATCGGGTAGCTGAGCGTCTCGCAGCGTTAAAAGCAGGCAAAAGCTAATGTGGCAGATATTGCTCAGCAGTGAAAATCTGGTGTTCAGTATTGCGCTTATGCTGATGCTTTTAATTGGCGTGTTAGAGCTAGTTGCTGTGTTGTTTGGCACGAGTATGACGACCTCTATTGAGAGTGTGCTGCCTGAAGTGGAGTTAACACCGCATTCTGAAGTTGGACAACTGGATGCCGACAGTGCACTCAGCCGATTCTTTGGTTGGTTGCGTATTGGCGAAGTGCCGTTGCTGATGCTGCTGGTTGTATTTCTGTTAAGTTTTGGCTTACTAGGATTACTTTTACAAAGTGTGTTACATAGTTTGCTTGGGAGCATGGCGCCAGCTTGGTTAGCTGTGCCTTGTGTATTTATGCTCAGCTTACCTGCGTTAAGACTAGGCAGTGGCATGTTACACCATGTGATGCCAAAAGATGAAACTACAGCAGTAAACAGCGATAGTCTGCTCGGGCGGATTGCTATAATCACTTTAGGTACTGCTCGTAAAGATTATGCAGCAGAAGCAAAAGTAAAAGATCAGCACGGTTATCAGCATTATGTGCAAGTCGAACCTGATAACCCTTTAGACGTGTTTCAACAAGGTGCCGAGGTGCTGTTATTGACTCGGCAAGGTGGCGTTTACAAAGCGATAAAAAACCAAAATCCCCATTTAAGTGAAACAAACCACTAACGCGTTTGTGTAACGGAACTAAAAACATAACAAGGAGGCATTATGCCCTTAGAGAATTTTTCACACATTTTGATTGTTGCAGGTGCCGTATTGTTGGCCCTGATTATCCTAGGGATGATCTTAGCCCGTTTATATAAGCGGGCTACCAAGGAAATTTCCTTTGTGCGTACTGGGTTTAGGGGCGAAAAAGTCATTATGAATGGTGGCGCTATTGTCCTGCCTGTTTTACACGAGATTATCCCTGTTAATATGAATACGCTTCGTTTAGAAGTGCGTCGTGCGGCTGAGCAAGCTCTGATAACCCGAGATCGGATGCGAGCGGATGTAACGGCCGAGTTTTATGTAAGAGTAAAACCTACGGTAGATTCTATAGCTAATGCGGCACAGACACTCGGTTTAAAAACGATGAATCCACAAGAGCTTAAAGAGCTTGTCGAAGGTAAATTTGTCGATGCGTTACGTTCAGTTGCTGCTGAAATGGCCATGGAAGAGTTACATGAAAAACGCGTAGACTTTGTGCAGAAAGTACAACATGTGGTATCAGAAGATCTGCTAAAAAATGGCTTGGAATTAGAGTCAGTATCATTAACGGGATTAGATCAGACCGCATTTGAACATTTTAACCCGCAAAATGCCTTCGATGCTGAGGGTTTAACGAAGCTCACTCAAGCAATTGAGTCTCGCCGTAAAATTCGAAATGATATTGAACAAGAAACGGATTTGGCGATAAAGACTAAAAACTTGGAAGCTGAACGCGCTAAGTTACAAATATCCCGAGAAGAAGAGTATGCTAAATTAGAACAAGAGCGTGAAGTGTCTATTCGTCGGGCTTCGCAAATGGCTGAAATTGCCCGTGAACAAGCAGAAAAAAAACGTGAAGCAGAAGAAGCACAGATTGCAGCACAGCGGGAGATTGATTTAAAACGGATTAACTCTGAGCGTGATATAGAAAACGAAACTATCCAAAAAGAACGCGCAGTGCGTGAAATGGAGATTGCTAAGCAACGTGCAGTAGAACAAGCTGAAATTGAACGGCAAAAGGCGATTGAATTGGCTTCGCAGGAAAAAGCGATAGCGGTTGCAGAGAAATCTCGTTCAGAGTCTGAAGCTAAAGCAGAAGCAGACAAGGCGCGTGCTTTAGCTGTAAGACAAGAAGAGGGCGTATTAACCGTTCGCCAAACAGAGCAAGCAGAACGTGCAAAACAAGTCGATCTTATTATGGCACGTCAGTTAGCGGAAAAAGAGGCCATTCAATTGGTGGTGTCGGCTGAAGCAGAGAAAAAAGCGGCCGAGGATCAAGCAGAAGCCATGCGTGTAGCCGCCCAAGGTGAGGCGGACAAAGAGCGTTTGTCGGCACGTGGTAAAGCCGATGCTGAATTACTGTTAGCAGATGCGAAGGCCAGATCATATCAAGTTGAAGCTGAAGGTAAAAAAGCAATAAATGCTGCAGCGAATATGCTTTCGGCTGAGCAGATTGCGATGCAGGTTCGACTGGCATTAATCGAAAACTTGCCAGAGATTATCGCGCAGAGCGTTAAACCTATGGAGCAAATTAGCGATATTAAGATTTTGCAAGTGAATGGCATTGGTGGCACGAGCAGTGCGGGTGGTGGTAGCCTTGAGGGCGCAGAAGGC
>Ga0209812_10000779_pt1 | contig 26035 bp, 34 predicted proteins | sample JI71714BDNA_FD_187502 | JGI IMG/M metagenome (GOLD analysis project Ga0209812, IMG submission 187502) | Wastewater effluent complex algal communities from Wisconsin, to seasonally profile nutrient transformation and Carbon sequestration -... | ecosystem: Engineered > WWTP > Effluent > Algae...
TTAATTGTTTTACCACGCCTTTGTTACCATTTAAATCGCTACCAACTAATGCGTTTTTAATGTCGTTTAAAATTCGTGAATTATCCTCGTTCACTTTCTTTTGTAAATCTTGATGGTGTCTAATACGTTCTATTTCTGCGGTTAATTTGTCAATACTCATACGTTATTCTTTATTCTTTCTGTAATTATACTTATTGCGGTTTCAGTTCCTAAATATATTGATGCTATTATTAACCAATCGGTTGAAGTAATTAATTTACAAGCCAAATAAATAGTTGCTATTAAAAAAACTAATAACTTCCTACTTATCCACTTACTAACTAATTTATCTATTTGCTCTTTGCTCATAATTTATATTCCTTTCAATTTTATACAATATTGGCGCAACAATAACAAACCAAAACCAAACCTCATAAGTATTGTAATTTATAATTTCGTACAAGTACATAATTTTAAAACAAAGCAATAAATAAGACGCTATAAAACAATGCTTTTCAAATATAGTAACTTTTTTAAAACCATTCCACCAACTTTTAAAAAATATTATTGCTGACAAAATATAAATAGGTATATCCAATAAATCAATAATAGGATATACTTTTGCGTACCATTCAAAGCAACTACAAATGTAAAATACTAAATTATAAATTAATATGAATACACCTATTTTTTTCATTATCTTGGTCTTGGAGGAGGTGCTCCAATTTCAAAAGTTAAACCTAAACTTTTAAAAAACTCTTTAACCTTTTGAACTTGCTCCTCTTTTACTTCACTTGTAAAAATCACAAATACATCTTTTTCTGTCATTTCTTTAAATCTTTATTTGTTAAACTATAAAACTCTTTTTTTAATCTTTCTCTTTCGTCTAATATATCTTGTGGTATTGGCGTTCCGTCAATGATATTTTTTTGAACGTGTTTCTCTACTAAATCAGATATTTTCTTTGTGTATTCAATATCTAATTCTCCATAAATAGTTTCATTATGTTTTATTATTTCTTCCTTTGTTGCGCTTTCAATCCATTCATAACCATTCCAAAATTCCTTTACAAATCCACCTAAATAAGGTGTAGTTGTCCAATTGCTATGTGTTGGCTCAATTCCAACAATACCTCCGAAAGTTCCATTATCGTTTATTAAAATATATTCCATAATTAATTTATTTTAAATGAAATTTGTCCAGCACACGCTTTTGTTCCGCTGGATGAATAAGCATTCCCGTTGAAATTTTGAGTTATGTTCACAACATTTAGATTATTACTAATAAGAATCCTTGCGGGTTGATTTGAAATTATACCAGAGTTAACATTGTATCCACAACGTCCAAAACCCGAAAAACCATTTTTATTATCGAAAATCGATGTAAAACTAAATGTTGTTGCGTTTGATGTTCCCTCAATATAAAAATCAATAAAAATATAATTATCAATAATTTTGTACCATATACTCCTTTGTGTAAAACTTGAAAAACCTACAATAGTTGAAGTTAAACTAATATCAACCCAGCTTGTTTTGTCTACTTTATTGTTTAACGCAGTTTGAGTAGCAGTACTAATAGGTTTGTTTAAATCGGTTGTATTGTCTACATTTGATAAACCTACTTGACTTTTAGTTACACTATGCGGATTTGATGTTGATGCAATGTGATTTAAAATATTTGTTCCGTTTGTAGTAATCCAACTAACCGCGTCATCATAAGTAGTTTTTAAAGCAGTTGTAAAACTTTCTGTAATAGCATCTAAAATACTACGATTTGAATGTGTTATTGCAGTTTTTTCTGCACTTGTTACAAACTTTTTAGTTGTTGAAGTATCGCTAATATCATCAGCATCTAAAACCACAACGCCAGTTTGTCCATTTACACTATCGACCCCACCGCCACTGCCACCGCTTGCAGAAATAATATAAGGCTCTGCTAATGTTCCGCTACCAGTTATGATTACGTTTGTACCCTCTTGAATTAAACCAGTAATACTATCAGCATTACCAGCACCTAAATAAGCAGTATATCCTAAAACTTCTAAACGTGCTTTCAAATCAATAACATTTGTAAACGTTTCAACTAAACTTCCATCGGTTTCGTCAATTACTTCAATTTCGTTAACCGATAATTTATTTAAAGGAATGTTTGAACCATTGCGTTGTACTATTATAAAAGTATTCGCAACCTCATCAATTGTTACCTCAAAATCAGATATATTAACAGACTTTGCTCCGTTGTTATATCTATGAAACCATCCGTTAATTGTTTTAACTATTTTAAACATTATTTTGTAATTTTTAGTTTATAATCGCCCAAACTTGGATTTACTGAACTACCGCTATGATTATGAATTATAAATTTAACCTCATCTGTTACGCTTACAATTGGTAAACCTACAACCAAATCTAAAGTAATTAATTCTAAAGGATAGCTTAATTGCACAAAATCGCCTATTTCAGCACCAATTAAAGGCGTAGTTATAATAACACTTCCATTACTTGATATACTACCTACATCAATACTATTTGTTTGTTCACATTTAATATAAGGCGAATAACTATAAACATTGTCAGTAACTTGCACTAAATACAATCCGTTATCATAGCTTGGTGTATAAACACTTGGTATTCCACTTCCATTAGTATCAATTTCAAGTTTAAAATCATCAACAGAAACTACATAAAACGAACCTACGTCATTTGTTGCTATTGTAAATCCGTAAGTAATAACATCACCAATTTCAAGTTGTATAACTTGTGTGTATGTTTTCCAATCCGAAGTATTACCACTCAAAAGTAGTTCGTATTCAGTTAAAAGTCCGTTAACATAAATATTAACTATCATTATGTTATCGTTTAATCCACCAGCATCTTCACGTAATTTAAACGATAAAATATGTTGCCCTGTTTCTGCTATTGTAACCTCTGTTAAAGCAGAACCACAAGTTAATCCATCAGTAACTAATGATTTTAATTGTAAACCTCTTGCGCCTGTCTTTTTAGATTGAGTTCGTTGTATTGCTGTACCTGAACCGCTTACTATATTCCAAGTATAATCACTATCAAATGTAGCAAACGGATTTAATAAGTTAGGATTATTTATAGGTAATAGATTACTTTCGTTTATTTGTACTAAATTAGGCATAATTAATCGTTTGTTAAATAGTTAGTGTTAATTACTAAACTTGCTCCTATTGGTAAAACTCCATTAAGGTAAATATTTTGTAACGCAAAAGTTACTAAACAATTTGTGTTACTTGGGTCTAATTGTCCAACGTATAAAGTATCGTTTGAGGTTTTACAAGCTAAAGCACTTGTAGGATTTGCAAATATTACTTCTCCACTTTTTACTGATGTGTAATCGTTTCTTATTGTTCCGCTAACGTGTACTTTATTGCCTCTCTTATTAAATTTTAAGTTATACGTGTACTGATTAGGCGCAGACGTGTTAGCGTGAACAATAGTAGTAGAAAAGAAAATATTAATCAGTTCTAAATATGCGTTACGAAGTTTTAATTGCGTTATGATTGCAGTGACAAATCCGTTAATATTTGCTATTAATGTTGCTTTATTCATTATATTAGTTTGTTAAAAATTCTGTATTATCAAAATCGGTGTTTAAAAATTCTCCATCAGCAATAGTAAAAGTCCATTCGTTTAATGCAAATCCGTTGAATTTTTCTGCTCCGCTAAAAATTTGGTTAGGTTCAATTACTATTGAATAGTTGCCAGTTGTAAAAGTGTAACCAGTAGCTAACAAATCAAGACTAACTACTTGCAAAGCATAAGATAAATCATATTCAATAATTAATACGTTTTCCTTATATAATTTATATTTACCATTTACAGATGTTATTGTTTTATTAAATAACAATAAAGAACCACTTGCAAAATTTAAAAAATTATTTAAAGTATAAATTCCACCATTCAAAGGCTCAAATTGAACTACTTCTAATCCTTCATAAACTTGATAACTCCAATCGTAAGTTTCATTTTGTGGATTAATAACAAATTCTGCATCTAAAAAATTAGTAGTTCCTTTTCGTTCGTTACTTTTAAAATCACTAACTACAACACCTTGACCATTTAAGAAAACTATTTCACTTGCGAATAGTTCGTTTAATCTGTCGTTAATATCGTAATTAATAGCATCGCTTTTCCATTGTCTTAAATACGATGTAATGCTTTTATAATTAACCCTTAAACCTTGCGTTGTTGTGTATTGTTTTACGCTATTTTCGTTAACCGGACTAAAGTCATACATTTTAGAAAATCTAACCGATTGTAAATACTCGTTTACATTTCCATAGTCAAACCTTGAACTCAACTCAAAATCGTAATCAGTAACTAAAAAGTCGTTGCTATACCATATTGCACCATTTACCAAATCCGTAATTTTCAAATATAATGGCGTAGTATAGAAATTTTCGTTAATCATTCCAAACTCAAAAGTAATCTGAGGCGTTCCGTTATCATCTATAAAACTTTCGTAGTAAAAGTTACTATCAATATTCTTTTTTACATTACCACAATTATCAATTAAATCAACTTGAATACCACCGCTAAAAGCAATTCCATTCGTTAAACTTGTTTGTTGTAAGAACGTTTCATTTGGTAACTGCATTATAAACCCTTGATAGGCTAAATTAGTGATGTTTGGATTGCCACCCTTAGCCTTATCAAAAGTATTAAAAAGTCTTATAAAATTGTTATCCATTTACAAATCGTTCAATGCGTTTACTAATAATTCAATTGAATTATAACTTATTCCGTTCAAAAGTACAAAATTAAATTTAAAGTTATTGCAAATTGGCTTAGAATTTTTATCATAGAATTTAATATAATCGTTTTGAGTTTTCCACCAATTAGAAACACCGCTTAAATTATAAGCAACATCGTTAACATTTAACACACCATCAGCAAAAGTTAACGTTAATATTTCACTTTCGTATTTCTCCTCAATCGTACATTCAAATAAATTAGTTAACCAATTGTATTTTAGCTTTTGAATAAATCCTTTTATTACTTTTTCTTTAGCATCGTAACAACGAATAAAACCTTTATTGGTTAAATATGATATTAATAGATTTTTTACAGAATTGTAATCAACAACTAAAGTAATATCGTGAGTTTTCGCTCCTAAAATTGGCTCATCAAAATCTGAATAGTTAAAGTTTGCATCTTCTACTAATACTGAACTTTCACTTGTTAATTGACTTTCAAAAGTTCTATTATTTTTATATTCGTTACAACGTATAAACGTTTTATTGAATAACATATAACTTGCAAACAAACTACTAAAATACTTCATATTTCGCTTAATCGAATAGAAAATATTTGGTAAAACGCCAGTAGTAGGAATAGTAAAACCTTGATTAGTTCGTGTTTGATACGCTACATTTGAGTAAAAGTATTTTACTTTAATATAATTATCACCACTTACTGCAGTTATATTGTTTGAATTATCTCTTAACGTTAGTAAAGTTGATGTAACATCCTCAATTATGTAACTACCGATATTAACACCCTCTATTATCTCGAATGTGTCGCCAACTTCAACCCCAATAGTTAACCAATTAATTACAACATCGCCACTATCTCCGTTACTATCACGATTTAATATTTTTAAAATAGATGTGAATGGCGTAGGGTTTAAAGTCCATTGCATTAATAACCTTGCTCCAAAACTACCAAAACTATTTGGAGCTAATTCTACATACTGCTCAATCATTACATCGTTATCAGCTTCTAATGATGTTGTAGGTTGTTTAATTTCAAGGTTAAAAATATCTTGGATGTATTTACCATCACGTACAAAGTCGTTTTTAATTTCTTTTTTATTTTCAACTTGTGTGTTTGGAACTATCCAATTACTATCTGTATGAATACTATTTGTACTACCTATGATATTTCTATCTTGTGCATACTTTTTATATCCATAATCAAAGTTTTTTACTTGTAAACGTTCGTTAAATTGTGAGTTATACTCATAATCTGGATTAATTAAAAACGCTCCTATTTCTGTATTTTCGTAAAAACCATCAAAGTCTATTATTTGTATATTATCCTCGTTAATTTCGTAATCGCAGTTAACCTCTTCAACACTTCCTAACGTTTCTTTAAATGTGCTATAAAAGTAATCAGTTTTTTGCGAAATCATTCTTCTACAGAAAACAACTTGTTTGTTGTGTATTCCATCAGTATCAAAAAGCGGTGCATCAACTGGGACATTTTTAATGTTTTTTACCGATTGTTTAATAAAGTCAATATACTTAACTGCTGGTATAACGCTATCGATTGCGGTTTCAGTTGCGGTTATTTCGATGTCTTGTGTATTATAAATAAATTGACCTCTATTACCACTTGCTAAATTTGTAATGTCCCAATTTAATTGCCAATAAATAGACAAAAAACTATCTCTTGGAATGCTTGGAATATTAAAATTAATATTTTCGTCTAATTGTACTAATTGATTAACACTCCCTACAACTTCTTTATAATATGCAACGTTACCAAAATTTGAACCAGTATGAGGGTCTGTTGAAACAATATAATACAATGTCATTGACATTTTAGAACTCGATGTAGGAAATGTAACTTTATAATCTATAAAAATTCTATTTGATATTTTTACAGAAATATTAGTTAAATCATTTTTTGCTTTTATTAATCTAATATTGTTAATAACATTAGTTATACTTGAACCAGCTGGCGTAGGGTCTAACCAGCTTAAAGTATTATTAATATTGCTTATTTCGGTTACTTGACTAAAATTATTATAACGACCAGCACCAGCTGGAAATGTAATACTACTTGGTAACTTCCATTTACTTTGATTAGTTTGCGGCGTTGCTCTATGTAAATAACGCATCGTTTGAACTGGCGTTATTGTATTACCCTTTACATCTTTATCGCTAAATGCGTTAAATTTGTCATCAGCATAACGTTTAAAATCCGCTACATTATTGTTATCTTTTAAAATACAATTAATATAAGAATATCCATCGGTTAAATCTTTACTCGTATAATCTAAAGTAAAAGTTCGCAAAGAAACTCCGTCTAATCTAATTTGAAACAAAGTAACACTTTCAAATCCTTTTAATCGTAACGTTTCAAAGTGCCACGCTAAACCATTATCTAATCTTTTAGATACATCACCGAATGGATTAATTACTTGCTCCGTTTCAATAGTTCCGCTAACCGCATCAACAAAGGTTAATTTATCAACTGCACCGAAAACTACATCACGTGAATACCTTTTTGCGTTTTGCTCCAACTCAAAGTTTGCACCATCAAAACCAGTCGGCTCGAATATCTGATACCAATCGGTATGCCCTAAACTCTCAAATAATAAATGGAATGTGTATTTTTTCATTATACTGATTTGGCTATAAAGTTAACCTTTCTATTTAATATTTCTTTTGTCGAATGTCCGTTTTTAACTAACATATTCAATCCATCTTTATCTATATTTAAAGAAACACTTTCTTTATTATTTATAGCGTCAATAACGGGTGTTAAGTCAAATTTAGGACTTTCAATATTTACTTTTGGCATTGCAATATCGTTGCTTGTTAACATTGAATTTAAGTCGTTGTTAAACATTAGATAATCCATTGTTTTGTCATTATTTAACACTTTATCGCCTTTGTTTAAATAAGTCATCGTTGCCCCTTTGTCATTACCTAAACTTTTAATATTGCCTTTTTTATCTGTAATAATTTCACGCCCTCTCTCTTGAGTTAATGCCCAACCCTCTGGAGCGTTATCTGTACCTTTCCAAAATTGTGGCACTTGTTGACTAGCTACCATACCAGCTTGAATCGCACCTATAACTCCTATAACAATTGACAAAGGAATATTCCCCTGTGCGAGTGCGGACATAATTCCCTGTGCGGTATCTATTGCAATATTAAATATAGCTTGTTGCTTTTTAGCTTGAAATTCACGTCTTTTAATTTCTCGTTGTCTCTGTTCATATTGACGCTCGATTTCCTCTCTCGCACTCGCACTTTCACCAGCAAACATTAAAGCTACTTCTTTTTGTTGCTCCAAATTTGCGTATTCATTTGCGAATCTGTTATCACTTGCTTGATTCATAAAGTTCATAGCTTCCTGAAAAACTTCTGTAACTCCTACAAAAGTAGTATCAAAATCTTCCCCGAAACCCTCTATTTTTTTATTAAGAATATCAAATAAAGTATCAAAACCATACTCACTTCCAAAACTATCTGCAAATGATTTTAACCAATCTTTTGTAGCTTCTTTTAGTTTGTCTGTTGATTCCTTTGCTTTGTCTGCCCCTTGTTTCCATTTCTCAAAACCTACTTCGGGATTGTCTCCGAATATATTTAACTTAATACCCTCGCCCTCAAATTTAGCGTTATAATCTTCAAACTCTTTATAATATCTGTCAAGTTCTTTTAATCCGTCATCAACTCGCTTTTTGTTAATATCTGTAATTGTATTTGAAAATTCAATTGCATCGATTTCCATTTGAGTATTGCTATCTTTATGAAGTCTTATGTTTTCTTCATATTTTAATAAAGCTATTTGAGTTTCTTTTTGTGCTATGTCATCTAATAAATTTAATCTGTCGTTAATATATGTTTTTTCTTCTGATGACAAATTAAGTAGTTTTAATTCTCTTTCAGCCTGTGCAATTTCTAAAGCGTTTCTTAATCTTAATTCCTCTTCAATAGCTTTATTAAGGTCTTTTTGTGCTTTAATTTGCTCTTTTGTTAATTTGTTGGTAGTTTCTGTAGCATTGTTTGTTTCGTTTTTAGTATTTAAAAATTGTTTACTTGCTTCAATAACTCCGTTTTGCTCTCCAAGTAATTCTTGTAAAGATTCAATTTGTAATTTAATATCTTTTGGGCTTTCACTCCAAGGCAATCTTAAAGCGTAAGGACTTGTATTTTTTAGTTTATTTTGTAAATTTTCAATTTGTTTAGTAATTGATTCAATATTATTTTTTGCTACTCTAATACTACTTTCGGCTTGTTTTATTTTCTCTTCATCACCTACAAAGTTTTGTATAAGACGTTCAAAATTGTTTTTACCAGCTTCCGCACCTTTTAAGTTTGCTTTTTTATATAATTCATCCCAAGAAGTATTTAAACGAGTTAAAATTAACAATAAACCCTCTGCTGACATCATTACTTTTTGAAAAAAAGAAACTCCGTTTTTTGGGTCTGAACTTGACAAAGAATCAACAAAAGCAGTCCATTGATTTGTTACTCGATTTTGAGCGGATGCAATATTATTAATTCTGTTTACATTTTCAATTCCGTATGTAATCTCAAGTTGTTTGGCAAATTTTGGCAATACATCTTTAGCTAAAACATCGCCAGCTTTCATCATATTTCCTAATTCCTTTTCAGTAACCCCAACCGCTTTAGCCATAATACCAAAAGCACCTGGCAAGGCTTCACCTAATTGACCTCTTAACTCTTCTGCTTGAATCGTACCTTTAGACATCATTTGGTTTAATGCTAAAAATGCTCTTTCGCTTTGTTGTTGTGATAATCCCATCGACGCACTCGCTTTCGATATACTTTCAAAAATATCTTGTATTTGATTTGCTGAAAGTTTATCTTTTGCACTTACATAAAATTGAGTAAATTGTTTAGTCAAACTCATTAATTCAATACCATAATCTTCTGAAATTCTAGCTAAAAATTGTTGTTGATTTGTCAAATTTTCTTGACTTCCTACAACTTGTAACATCGCCATTTCTAAAGATTGAAGTTGTTTCGTTGTTTCGTAAATATCTTTAGTTATTGATGCAAATAGTGTTACACCTCCAACAATACCAAAAGCACCCATTAAATCTTTTAAACCATCTAAAGCACGTGTACTCGAACGCCCCCATGCACCAACTGCTTTATCAGCTTGTAATAATTTTTTATTATAGGCTTCAAATTCATAACGTGTTGAACGTAATTCTTTTTCAAATTCTTTTTGAGTTTGTCCAGCTTTTTTGCCACTAATTATTAAATCTCTATATCTTTGGCTTAATTCAGAAGTTTTAGCAGACAAATTAGAATAAGCACCAGCTAATTTACTATTTTGCATAGCTAAATTGTCAGCGTTTTTTGCTAATATTCTATTATTTACTATTTCCTCTCCAGTTACTTTATTCTTTTTTTCTTGTTCAATTCTTGCTTTTTCTACTTTGTTTTGCAAATTAGTAATAACTTTCTCTTGCTTTTGATATTCAGCGGTTAATGATTTTATAGCACTATCCGAACCGCTTGGCGTTGTAATACCTTTCATTTTAGTACCTACTTTGTCCACGTTACTAATCATAGTAACAAGTTCAGCGTTTGCCGTTTGTAAATCTTTTAAAGCTGATGGACTCAAAAATTCTATGAACTCACTATTTGCCATTATTTTTTCTTTTTATTTTGTTCAACTATTCTTTGTGCCTGTTTCTCTAAAGTAACATAAACCGCTAAAGTCATATCTTCTTTTAAAAGCGAGTTGTTAGGTAGTACATTACTTAACGCTCCGATACTATCGTAATAATCAAAATCTTTATTTTTTGATTTGTTTATCATTTCGTTAAACTCTATTTGAGCAAAGTTTAAATCATTGGTTAAAATACCGATTTCAATATTCAAAACTCTTTGCACCTCGTTAATAAATGGAACTTCTTTGTTAATTTCTATTCCATAACTATTTTTGATTGCATCGATAAAATCTAACCGCATTTGCTCTGTCGTTCTATTATAAAAATAAAAATGCAAACTTTGTTTTAAAGTTGCTATTTTGTAATTATAAAACGAAATATCTTTAGTTAATTCCAAATATCGTTTAGCCTCGTGGTTATCCGATTTTATAAAAAACTCATCGTAAATACTAATAAATACTTGCTCCAAATCCTTTTCACGTGGTTTTGGTTTTAATAGTTGGTAATTCTTTGTTTTTAATATATCAAAGAATTTTTTAGCTGGTATGTTTGATATGTTGTTAAACTTAGGCAATTTTATATTGTTTTTTTATTTGATACGTCAATGTTAATCTATAAATATCTTTTTGTCTTTTATCGAACCAATCTTGGTTAATTCCCAAAATATCTAATCCATAACGCCCTACTAAATTATGCTCATCATTCCAATTAAATAAGAAACCCTCTCTAAATGGTCGTACAAATAAACTTCTTGCAGTTCTATAAGTGTAAAGCAAATCTACATATCCATCTGCTTTAGGATTTTGCATTAATTTAATTTGTTTATACTCAGGGTCTCGATAAGTTCCAATTCTACTTCCATCAGGGCGCAAACCTTGTTCAAACTCGTCAATTTTTTGTTCTTTTAACCTCTCTTGGTCGCTTAGTACTATTTCTCTTACCAACTGCTCCATCGTTGACTTGTTCAGTATCGGTTGCAACCTCTGTTGGTATTGTTTCGCGCTTATTCCCATTTTTACCACAATCTAAACATTTACACTCTTTACTAATTTTTGGATTGTTTATAAATTCATCAATCAAATTATTATCTGTTTGATTTGTGTTTTTTAAAATCCATTCTCTTTTACTTTCTTTACAAAGTTTTAACCATTGCTCAGCATCTGTTCCAAAAATATGTTTTCCGAATACTTCCATTTTATTGTTTTTAAAAGAACAAAGGCAGCCAAAATTAATTGATTGCCTTACATCCTTGTTATTTACCCCTAAACATTTTATACTATGAAAAAACAAAGTTAATAAAAAAAACCATTGCTTTTACACAATGGTTAAAAATTATTTTTTTATTACTCAACAACTTCAAAATAACTCAAATAAACCGCAACTGTAGTATTTGGATTGTTTGGAGCAGTTGGATTTGCTGAACTTGTAAAAGTAACAGCTTTATTAAAGAAACTTGTAGTTATATTACTAGGATTTCCTAATAATAAATAAGTAGCTTGTTCTTTATTAGTAGTTCCACCCATTTGAGAAGAAAAGTTTGTTAATTGAACTGAATCTAATAAAACCCTCCAAGTTCCTACTGAACTCCATCCATCATTATCAATATATTTAATAATAATGTCTTTTGGAATATAAGCCTTACCGCTTGTGGCTGGTAAAAGTGTTATTGGTGTAGTGAAAATAGTTAATAATTCAGAATGTGTTATGATTCTTTTAACTACTTTAGTTCGTACTTCTTGGTCAACATAATCAACTAAATCTTTTAAATTATCACCTACATTATCAGTAGTAACACTTTCGGCAGTTGTTTTGTTTGTAATATCCGCATCTATTTGCGTTTTTAATTCTGTGTTTGTCATTTTTTTATATTTATTAAATTAATTAAAAAAAGGAATAAAAAAGCAGTTTGATAATTTCACCATATCACACACAATTTTATCCCTTTTTTACATTTTTATTTGGGTATTTTCGACTTACTCAAATTCAACTCCAAATTCACTTGCGAAAATCCCAGTTATTCACGCAGTTGGTGTAATACTTGCAGTTGCTCCTTTGTAGTAACGTGTGCCTATCTTTGCAGTTGCAACAGAATTAACACTATCATACAACTGAACTACTACGCTTTGAGAAGTTGTTAGCGTTGTTGTTGGTGTAAAACTCCATTCGCCACTTACTGAATCATAAGACAAAGATAATGCCGTGATAGTATCAGCAACACCATCAATAGTACATCTTAGATTAGCAATAGCAATTCCACCTAAGTTAGTTGCTCTATTCATATCAAATGATGCTTTAAAGTAAACTTTTGCATTTGATACGTCGGCTCTACCAGTCATATAAATATCCGTAATAGGTTTTACATCGGTGTTAATATCAAAGTCTAATGAACTTCTATCTAAAACAGCTACATCTCTATTAAATTGCGTTTCGTTAATCAATTGAATAGTAGTTGATACACTTGCAGACGTATTGCCATCTGTAAACATATACGTACCACTATTCAACATACCTAAATCGAAACCACTAAAAGTAGTTCCGTTAGTTGCTCCAGCAATAGCACCAGTAGAGAATACGAATAAGATATCAAATGCTTGTTGACTATTATAAGTATTTAAAGCGTTTGCAAACTTCCAACCTCCTTTTAAGAATTTAAAAGTAAATTGTGGTAATCCATTACGAACTACTGACATAACTCCGCCTTGATACTCTTCTGTAGTTGCCTCAGGTGTATTGTTTGTTACTTCAACTGCCCCTAAAATAGGGATAAAATTCCCTAATTGTATTTGCTCGTTTACGTAATCTTTATTAAAAACGTCTGTTGTCAAGTTTATTGACCATCCTTTGGGAACTAAAATTTTACCAGTCAATCTGCCCTCTTGAATAATGCAGTCTGGTAGCCCTAAATTCTTACGTGTAGTAAGACAATCTTTTTGATTTATTAAAACCATAGTTTATTGTTTTTTAATTGTTAAAATCTATGTTTGTATTAATACAAGTACTAATACCGCTAAATGTAATATCGCTATTTAAAACTATTGCGTTACAAATAAATACTAAACTTTCTGTTTCAGTTTCACGTAAATTGTAATTCTTTATTCTACGTGACTTTAAACTTGTATTGTCATACCTACTAATACCGCTTTGCTCTAATCCTATTAATAAATTATCTAAAATAGGTTGTAAAATAACATTGTAATCGTATTCGTGTTGATAAGCATTAAATTCACTCGGTGCTTGACTTTCATACAAAATAATAATTCTTGCATTACGTTTAACACTTGGCTCTCTTAAATCGTTTATATCCTCTCCCTCAGCTAACCAAATCAAAGGAAACGATAACTTTCCAGCCATTGTTAAATACTTAGTCAATACTTCCTCTGTTCCCCATCCGAAATTAATCTTTTGAGTTAAACTACCATTTGTTAATGGTGGCAAAACTTGAACTATTCTCGCTAATTGGTCCTCAAAGATTATCATAAACCCCAGTTATTTATCATCCCATCAAATACGAAATTGGATGTATCCCAATTCAAAACTGCTTGTTTATCACATAAATACCTAAACATTGAAACCTCGTTACTATTAGTTAAACCAATCCAACTAAGTGTATTGTCTTTTACTTTCGGGAACTTTGTAGCAGTGCCTTGATATTGTGTTATGTAGTTAATGTTTGCTTTTGTTATATCCGCATTAGCACTAATATTTTCAGCACCTTGTGGATTAACTCTAACAACTCCAACTCCAGTTAAACTATTTGCAGTTTGTCTAAGAAACTCTTCTTTTATTTTACAAGCTATTAAATTGAAATCGTAATCTAAACCTCGCCACACTTTACCATCGTAAGTATCTCCTTTTACTAACTTTTCTAAATCAGCATATAGCGGATTTGCATAATCATCCGCTATCGCTAATTGTAGTTCGTTGTATAATTCAACACCTAAAGAGTTAATCAATATGTTTCGCTCAACTTCAATACATAGATTGTCAATATAACTTGTGTTATTTGGTGTTTCTAATGATGGATTAGCAGTGATAAATTCCTTACTTAAAGGAATGTATAACCAGTTGCTTTTTTGAAATTGTGCTTTTGTATTGATTTGTGGCATCTTAGATTAGTTTTTCTCTTTAACGTCTTTTACACTTCTATTTTCGTCAGTAGTTACTTCAAAGTCAACTCCTTTAGCTAATTTTGCTTTTCCGTCAGCTATTAACTTTTCTCCTTGTACTTTGTGTACTACTTTAACTTTACCATTAAAGAAACTTTTTTCTGTTCCCTCGATAGTCATAAAATCTGCTTTGTCAAAAGATACTACTTTATCAGTAGAAGTTGCTCCAGTACTTTGTTTGATTTTTACTCCCATTTTTGTATAATTTATTTATTAATATTTATGCTTGTTGTAACGCAGTTTTAACCGCATCTAAATCAAGTTCAACCCAACCTACTAAATCACGTTCAGCGATTTGCATAATTGAAAATACTTCTCCAATAGCAGTATATTCATTCTCGATTAATTGATTGCCATATTGACCAGTACGCATAATGAAGTTAGAATGTTGCTCTCTGTATAATCTACTTTCTCCAACATAAGCGAAACCTTGCGCAATAGTATTAGATTGAACTAATCTCATCCCGTTAATAGTTCCAGCAGTTGTGTTGATATAAGGAGTTAATTTTAAATCTCCATCAGTATTTTGTACAAATAATGTAGCTACTAAATCCGCTGGATTCATTAATACAATATCAGGAGAATAGTTCAAAGCTTGTAGTTGTGATTGTCCAGCAACCACCGCTAAACCATTGTCAGGTTGTGGAAAAGTTCCATCTAATACAGACGATACATAAGCAGTAGCGTTAGTTGTGATAGTTGTTACTAATCCATTTTGCCAAGTTCTAATAACGTCTTGCTCAAACAAATTTATAATTTCAGCAAACAACGCCATAAAGTCCATTTCAAACTCTTCCGACCATTCAATACGACCAGCGTATTTTACTCTGTCTGTTGAAGTTCTTACGAACTTGTATTGATTTAATGGTTTAACCGCTCCCTCAACAGTAACTGCAACTGCTCCCTCTTTCGGTGCTTGTTCTTTTCTAATGCGTTGTGCTGGTACGTTAGCTACTTGTGTATTAGGAATTACATTTAAAATGAAATTCTCAGGGTAACGAATTTTTGCAATATCGTTATCAACTAATACGTTGTCAGTAACTGGGAAATCTAATCCAGCATCATTAGTAACTGTTCCGTTAGTTGTTAAGTGAATTGCAGCCGCTTTAAATTCGATTTGATACGGAGTTTTATTTTTAATCGCATCAACAATTTTTGCGTGGTCTTTTTCAATTGTTTTTTTCAATTGATACTTTTCTACTTCTGACAATTTAATTGCAGTTTTGTTGCCTAACAACTCTACTTGCTCAGCTACTTCTTTCATTTTTGTCATAATAGTAACAACATTATTGTTGTCATCTTTTTCAGCTAATCCAATTCTTTCGTCTAATGCAGTTTTTAATGCATTTTCAAAAGTTGAATTTTGCGTTTCCATTGCTTTTTCAACCGCAGTTGATAATTCAGCAATAACCTTTTCTTGTCCGTCTTCAAAAACAATACCTTGCTTTTTCAACGCCTCTACTAAGTCGATTTTCATTTTCTTACTTTGTTTTAATGAATGTTAATTTTTGTTTCTCTTGTGTTTGAGTGACTTTTGTCGGCTCTTCTTGTTCAATTGTTTCATCAACGGATTGCTCAATATTTTCTTTATTTTCAGACGTTGAATAAACGCCAGTATTTTCATTTGCTCCAAATAATACACAACTATTTTCAAGTATTTTAGCCTCTATAACCGCAAAGAAATAACCATACTTATCAACTAAATCTTTGTTTATTACTTGTGGATAGTATTTATCCCAATTCTCTTTATAGGTTTTATCCTCTTCAATATCACTATCATAACATAGTTTTATAATAATGTATCGTAAGCCTATTGAATGTTGCTTAATTTGATTATCTTTGTATAGATAAAACGTTTTTTCGTCATACTCTTTTGAAACGATTGAACGCATCATTAATGCTTGTGCTTTTGTTACATCGCTTTCAATACCGAAGTAAGACAAATCAAACATTTTAGAATACAAAACTGGGTCTTTACCTACAATATCATCAGTAGTATATTTATGGTTTTTTAAGTGATAAACAATAGATTTTGAATTAATAGTATTTTTCCAACTATCTTTTATCATTACATCCATATAAGTATCACACCAACCACTCAAATTAGCAATTGTATTAACTTCAATTTCATTAGGTTGTAAAGCAGTTCCATCCTCTTTAATAGTTTGCTTTTCGTTTACTGGTAAACAACCAAAATCAAATATATCTGATTTAATAGGCATCGAACATTTTTGCTTAATTAAAGACTTTTCATTTTGTCTTAAATAAGCGAACGTTTCTGCTTTAGTTTTAAATGTAGGTATAGTTACTCTCATTTCTTTATAATTTTACCGGTTTCAACTGCTTTTTGTTTTGTTTTCTCAACCTTTCTTAATTTTTCTAACTGCTCTTTAGTTAGTGTTTGTTTTATCTTTTTCATAACTTAAATACTTAAATTATTATATTTGTCAGTTAGTTTGTTTAAAGCATCGTTTACAACTTGTCCCTCAGCTTTTAATTTACTTATGTTGTCTATCAATATTCCATCAGCCTCAAAACTAACTTTCTTATCTTCTTGTAATATTTCTACTTGACTAAAGTCAGGGTAAAATATAACGTTATCAGGTAAATAATACGCTTTTGACAACTCTAAACCTCTCTCAATTGCATTTGATTTAATTACCGATTGCCACAATTTACGCTCTCCATCGATTTTATTTGCAAATTTACTAGGGTTTCTTTTAGGAACTAAATCAGCATCTAAACCAAATACACTCGCTATCGCTACTGCATCCGCCTCTGTTTCATCAAATGGTTGTAACTCTTGTATTGTCGCTATTGTTTTTAAGAACTTTAAAGGAACGCTTGAAACACCAATAAAATTTTTATCTCCAGTTAATCCGTTACGCTCTTTTAAATCATCAATTATTTTATCTCTTGTCGGAGCATCAACAACCGCTTCAATACTACTTGTATTTGTACTTTCTTTTGCTAAAATTCCACCATTCATATTTTTAGCATAAACATTGTAACGAGCGGAATACACTTGTATAAGATTATCAATGTTTTTAGCAACCGCAGTTAATGGACTTGCACCAACTCCAGTTTTATCAATTGATAACAATGTATAATGATTTACAAATTTTGCATCAATACTTTGTTTATAAAAGAAATCAGTTACATAATAATCTATTAAATCCGATTTACTTTTAATTGCAAAAGGATTAGGAATTTCTTTTTTATATTTTGGTTTTGTAACATCAGGCGATAAAGTCCAAATATTACTAATTAAATCAATTGTCGCATTTTTATAGCTATCAGGTATCTTTGTATAGTCGTAACAATTACCATCGCTAAATTTATTAAAAACACCTTTATAAACCAAATCACTAAATTTATCATAAGGATTAGGATTTTGTATTAACTTTTGTAAATTACTATTGTTAATCGTAACCTCTTCTAATGTATTTTTATCAACTAATTTATAAGGTAAACTTGCACAAGCATCAGCAATAAAATCAATAGGGTAAAATATTTCTGCTATTGAACCAGCTAACTTATAAGCATCACTTTGAGTATATTCTGCTATTCCTTTAATTGGATTGTATTGATTAAAAAATGTCATCCATTCTCCAGTATTATCTTGCTCAGCAAAACGTTTACCTGCAAATAGTTTTTTTCCGTTAAAAGGGTTAAATATAGCCATATATAAACAAAAAAATCCTTAACCGATAATGAAATCAGTTAAGGAAATGCTTTTAAAATGTGTTGTTTTTATCATTCTATCCACGTTTCACAACGTTAATTTTGACAAATATATAAAATTTATTTATACTAATTACAAATAATATAGATTACTTTTTAAATACTACCCATAAAGCAATGTTTTATATTTTGTTTTTAATACTTTAGCAACCATTGAGGCGTTATCAATAGCATCTAATTTATGTTTGTTATCTCCCTCTTTTGAGTATGATGTTAAATGTGTTATAAATTGATTATATTCTGTATTTGATTTGTAATTTTTATCAAATGTAAAGTATTTTTTAATAAATTCAAAGTTACTTAATATTTTAGCCTCTTTATTTTCGGTTGTTGTAAATGGTTTTATAGTAGTGTGGTTTTCTATTTCTTTTTTAAGCAGTAAATATGATGCAACACCTACGCCATTAATTTCTAAAAATGTATCTTCAATAAAATGCTCTCTTAATTTATCTTTGATTGTATCGGTTAAACTTTCAATACCATTCTTTGAATAGATAATGTCTTTTACAACTACATTTAATTTATTTTCAACTATATAAACCCAAACAAATAACATTGAATAATTGTCTCCACCAGTATTGGCTGGGTCGCCAATTGCAAATTTATAAACCGCATCGTTAATGTCGTACTTATCAGTTTCATCAAAATTAACATCAGTAATAGGGATTAATTTACCTTTTAAAGATTGTGGATTTTGTTGATATTGTGTTTCAAATACTCGCTCGTCTGCCTCTCTAATCTTTTTTAGTTCCGATAAGGTTTGTTTAAACTCCCATAATGCACTCTCTTCTCCTTGCTCATTTGTAATAATACAGGGTAATGTTATTAAAGTCCATTCATCAGGCTCATTTTCCATTAAGTAGCCTATTAAATCTCTTTCGTGTAATCTTTGCCCTATTACGATAATTGGTGTATTTCTACTATTTGTTCTACTTCTTATTGTGGTTTCAAATCTTTGATTAACTCTTTCACGTTTTAATTCACTTTCGGCATCATCAGGCTTTAAAGCATCATCAATTATAATTGCTCCAGCGAATTTATTATTATCATCTGATATAAAATCGTCAAACTCCTCATCAACTTCTCCAGCACCAAACCCAGTAATTTGTCCACCAGTTGCAGTTGCATAAATTCCACCGCCCCCAGTTGTGTACCATTTATTTTTAGCAGTACTTGACTTATCCATTTTTACATAAGGAAACAAATTTTTATATTCAATCTCTTGTATAAAATCTCTAACCTCTTCTGAATTATCTAATGCTAATTGTTGCGAATAAGATAAATGTATAAACTTTGATGATGGATTAATTGCTAAACCTTGCGCTATAAAGTTTTTAACTGCTAATTCAGTCTTACCATAACGAGGCGCAATTGCAATAGCTAAACGTTTTATTTTACCATTTAATACATCATTCAAAGCATTACATATAATTTCGTGATGTTTACTTATTACAAACTTTCTTTTAAATCTTTGTTTAAAAAAATAACGTGTAAAAAATAAACTATCTGAAATTACTTTTGCCTTTATAACATCTTGTTCAGTCATTAAATATCTTTATCTAAGTCGTCAAGTACTTGCTTAGCTTGTTGTGGTGTTATTGGAATAGCAACGTTGTTAATTTCTTTTCCGTTTGTTGTAATGTCGGTTGATTGCGATGCTCTTCCCTCTGTTCTATCGGTAACTTCTTTTAAGTAGTTGATTTCGTCTTTTGCCTCGTTTACCGCATTAAGTGCTAATTGTTGCGCCATTGTTTTAGGTTCAAACTCTTCAAACTCTTGCAAATCCATTCTAATCAAATGATTATACCAATAGCTAATAGAAGTATCTTTCGACCATCTTCCATTAGCTTTGTTTTGTGGATTATCTGAAAAACCACCTTTACCATTTGGATTATTTACTACTCCTTTTTGTGGCATAATACTTTAAATTAAGTTTTCTTACTTTCAAGTTAAATTGAAACTTGTGAAAGTTAGTCAAAATTAGTAATTATTTTTTAATTAGCAATGTTTTTTAAACTTTATTTTCTTTTCGATGTATGTTGCTAATTTATATTTATTCTAAATAAGTTGAACTGCTTTGTAGTAGAAGTTTATATTGCGTTTTAACTTTAAATATTCATCATAAGTTATAATCTTACTACTTTCCACAAAAGTTTCTTTGTGTATTGCTATTAACTTTAGTTTAGTGTCGAGAGGTAATTGTGGTTTACTTACTTGTTTACTCATAAATTCCAATTACTTTGTTGAACTTTTTTCTTAACTCAATTCTTTCAATTGGGTTGTAGGTTTTGTTTTCTAATTTTAAGTGTTTAACAATTAACCTTGCTATTTTTATTTTTTCTTCATATTCAAAACGAGCCATTTTAAGCAATGGAAATTTATTTACAATATCAAACTTTACATACTCCCAATATTGTTTACCATAACGCTTAATTAACCCTAAATCGTAATGATGTAAGTTAGCTGACTTTTCAAAGTTGCAATAATAATCTTGTAAATGAATGTTATCTAAATTAAATCTAATACTTCCGTTTGCTTTAACCGAGTGATAATGTCCGCCTTGAGGTGTTTTAACACCATCACAACTAATACAACCACTACCAAAGTCAATTAAAACTGCAATTTTATTAATTTCTCTTTCGAGTTCATTTTGCCAATCGCTTAAAGTTTTTAATTTTTCTTTGATTTGTTTTTTTTCGGTTTGCCATTGTTTCGCTTTTTGCTTTTCAATTGCAACCTTTACGCTTTCGTTAAATGCTTTTATACATTCATCATCAGATAAACAAAACTTTTGATTGAAGTATTTAGCATCGAATTTTGTTTTATGATATTGGCATTTTGGCATATTTTAATTTTTCTAATCGTTTACGTGTTACTAAACCGCCATTGATATAATAAGCGTTTCTTTTTTCGTTGTAAGTTAATTTTCTAAATACTTTAGTTCTCTTTTTTGGACAATGCTCTAACTGATATAACAAACCATTATGTAAACACACAATATTTGGATATAGCTTAAAATAGTATTGAATATCAAGTGTATTGTTTAAAATTTCTTTTTTAACATATTTATCTTTAACTAAATATATATTTAACATTACATTATTCTTTGAATATAAATCTATATACAAACATTCTTTTTTGTCCAAAACATCAATACTGCACTCTTCAATAATTTCAAATTTATGATTTTTAAATCCATATTTTTTATAAGAACTTTTTAATTTATAATTTATATTTAAATTATTTTTATGTTGAGTTATTCTTTTTTCAATGTTTATTGATTTACCGATATAAATTTCTCCTATTGGATTAGTAATTTTGTAAATACCTATCATAATTAAAAAACCACCACATCAAAAGGTCGTCGTCTTTATCAGTAGTGGAATTTTATTAAATTGTTAATGTAGCGACGACTCTACTAATGCAAATATACAAAATTATTTTAAATTTACAAAAAAAACAATAATATTGAATATCAAATGTTTGCATAATTTAGTTGCGACAATTCAATAGTTAGCGGAGATGGTACAGAACCACCTAATCGAACAAGGACTTTTGTTTTTCATAATTCGTTATTAGTATTTCTGTTCTACGATTTTTTAAGTTTTTCCTTTCTCCAATAACTATAACATTTAAACCTCGTTCTTTTGCTTGATTAAGAACAAAATCATTATCAAATTCACTCATCGCAAACTTACATCCAGTTGCTTGTAAAGCATCAAATAAGTCAATGCTATCTTGTTCCGTAAATGAATTACTATAATTGTCATTCGTTCCTAAATATGGTGGGTCGCAATAAATGAATGTTTTGTTTTCATCATTTCTACCATCATTTTGAAAACCTAATTTTGATAAGAATTTTCTAAAATCAAAATTTGTAAAATTACAATCGTATAAAACCTTAAATGTGTTTTCTAATTCCACTTCAAAACCATCTTTAAAGTCCTTAACACCTCCAGCTCCAGAACTTACTTGATGTCTAATTGCAGAACCTGTTCCATTTAGCGTAAAATTGCTAATAAATAAAAATCTTAATGCTTTTTTTATCGGTTCGGTTTCTTCATTTTTTTTCCAATAATCCAATAAATCTGAATGAACAGGCATTGAATAAAAATGCTTTTTTAAATTTTCCTTTTCGTTTATTACAACTTGAAACAAATTACAAACATCACTATCCAAGTCATTTAAGATGTTATATTTTGCTTTTGGTTTATTAAAAAACATTCCGCCAGCTCCAAAGAACGGCTCAACATAAAATCTATGTTCAGGAAAATACTTTTGTATTTCAGAAGCTATTGCTTGTTTATTTCCTAATCGTCTTAAAATCATAATTACGTTTTGAATAAAACCACCTCCGCTAACATCTGCTATACAAGATTAGGGTATTGGTCATTAATTTAAAGTTCAGTTTGTGTCTGTTATTATTTAGCTAAATCAACGGTTTAGGCTTCTTTTATCCCTAACCTCGCATAGCAGTCGGCGTTAGCCGTAATGCTACGAGACACCCAACAACTCATCAAGTTCCAAAATCATTTTATTATAATTATGGAGTGAATTATTATCAGGACAAAGTGCCTTTACAAATTCTGCATTTTCTTTTTGATAAACTGAAAGCATTTTTGAATTTGTATCTTTTGAATATTTGACATTTGCCAATCTATCACACATTTTTACAAATGTTGCCCAAGCGGTATTTCTAATACCGAAATAATATAAATCGTTTGCTCTTTCTTTTCTGTTTTTGCCTTTTTCATTTGAAACTGCATAAACAATATTTGCGACATCTTCGCCAGCAACTTTTAAAATATCATTGTAAGTTAAACGGCAATCTTCAATCGTATCGTGAAGCCAACAGGCATTTAATACATTTTCTTTTGCTTCTTTTGAAGGTAGAAAATCAATATACTTCATTGCATACATTGACACCATAGCCAAATGAAGTGAATAAGGTTTGCCATCGTAAAGATGATTTGTTTTGTTGTGGGCTTCTATTGCAAAGCCGATGATTTTACTATTCATTTTTATATTTATTTTAATTTTGACAATTTGAACACCAAGAAAGCACTACGGCTAACATCGGTTTGAACGCAAGTAGGGCATTCGTGGTTAATTCATCTTTGGTAATTCTATTGAGCATCCTACTTATACTCAACTTTTGTGCTTCTAATTCCCTACCTGCGTCAAGCCGTTTAACGTTAGGTGCAATGCCAACAGACCGCTTACCATAAACGAGCCTGACTGACAAATTCCTCATATCTTTTGTTTTGTTCGTTAAAAAATCTTGTATCAATTTCACAACCAGTAAAATTCATTTTCATTTTATTAGCTGAAATTCGACTTCCACCACTACCTAAATGAGTATCTAAAATTCTCATTCCTTCAGTAGCGTAGTTTGAATAAATCCAGTCATATAATGAAATTGGTTTTTGTGTTGGGTGTATTCTTTTTAATCCGTCTTTTGCGTTTGCACCTACCCAACTTTTAAAATATTTCCTAACTGTTTTATCAAATGAAGTCCAAGCTAATTCGCCATCTGCAAAATCATTTGAGCCTGTTCCTTTGTCCCAAAATATCCAACAGCTACTATCATAAGGCATTCGGCTTATAAAGTGGTTTGCACCCCATATAATTTGATTTTTAGATACTCTAAATAGTTCATAGAAGTATTCAAGTGGTGGTGGTTGATTATCCCAGTCATTTTCGCCACGATAAACCTTTTCTTTACCGTTGCCAAGTGTCATTTTATTTGCACCAATTCCATACGGTGGGTCAACCACAGCCAAATCAAAGTATTTATCAGGGTAATGTTTCATTAATTCGATGTTATCCATTAAATACACCTCCGACACCAAAGGCACTGCACCTAACAAGGTATTGCCAAAATTGGGGCTTTCGTGCTTTCTATAAACTTTTGTATCTATATTCATCTTTTGTACTTTTAATTAACTTTGGTGGTTTAATGCCCCACCTTCGGCAATACCCAAAACGTTAACAGCAAGATTACTCATCATCGTCTTCAGAATTTAACTCATTCCAATATTCGATGTATTTTTTAATTTCTGCACCGATTTTTTTCCAATTATCTTCATCATCTAATAAGTCATTGAATGAATAGGAAAGCTCACTACAAATTTCAGTCATTGCATATCTTGGGTATTCATCATCCAAATTTTCGATAACAACATACGCTTCACCTTCTTTTCCAAAGAAATTAAAATAACATTCAACTGCAATTAATTTTCCATCTTGTACGTTGTTTTCGCAAATAGCTGTAAGAGTAAGGTTTTCTAATAATTTTACATTTGTATCCATTTTGTTTTAAGTATTAAAAGCCTGCTGTTAACAAGTGTTTGCCGTCAGTGGCAGGCTTGGGTTATATCCGAAATATTTCGGCTTATTTTAATGATTGTTGCTATTTTGTTGTGTTTCGGTCTTGAAATTGCCACCGAACGGCAAGCACTCGAACGTTATCTTCAATTGCTACTTTAGTCGTTTCAAAAGAACTTTTGCGGTTTCATAATATCCTGCTTGTTGCCATTCAAAGTCTAAATCAGCAACATCACAAAGTAAATTTCCAACATCACAAACTAATCCATCTAAAACGTTTATCAATTCTTCTTTATCTCTAATTTCACTTAAAGGATGTTCTAATTTTTTCCAATAAATAATTTCTTCATTTAATTCAATAATCCATCTATTATTATTGCATTGAACAATTCTTTGATATTCTGATGTTGTGCCACACTCATTCTTTTTAGAAATAAAGCATAAATAATTTCCATCAAAATCTGGCATTCCTTTTTTTGTTGATAAATTCCAATTTTCCATAATTAATTTAGTTTAAAAACCCGCAACTTAAAGATAACAGCAATTTGTATAAATGGCTAGTATTCGCAGTTTTGGATTGGTTGTTTTTTAATTTATAATTCATTAATTTTTGTTATGTATTCGCTTAAATTACGCCACTTCTACAAGTTGCCAAACGTTATGTGAGATTGTTACGATTACGTTTCAAAAGACGAAATAAACGAGCGTATCAACTCGCATTTATCTACATCAACTTCTTTTTCAAAAACATAATTAAACATTACATTTCGATTTGAAGATTTTACTTCTTTGGTAAAAAGATTTACTGATATGTTTTTTTGAATATACCAATTACCTTTTTTCTCGTAACCTAAACTTTCTAATTTTTCAAATAATAACATAGTCTATAAATTAAATTTTTCTTTTCGTAGTTCTTCTAAAAGCTGTTCATTCCATTCATCGTCAAGTAAATCTTGTTCAATAATACTTTTTGCTGTTTCAATTGCCCATAATAAACCACTTTTAAACCCTTCCGCTTTTGCGCTTGTTATTTGGTCTTTTCTATTCCCTATAAAAGCATCGTGTTTATCTTGTAAACTTTTTATTAATCTTTCCATCACGTTTTGTTTTTAAAAACCCACAACCTCACATAACAAGTGTTTGGCAAAAAAGCGGGTTGAGTTATTAATCTAATATTTGTTTTTTATTTGTTTGTTTTGGCACTTAATCGAAGTTTTAGGCTTGTTTATCCGCTTCTTCGCCAAGCACTCGAACGTTATCGGCTATTTTAGGACAACCCTGCAAATCACAGAGGTTTGTTTATTATGACAATTTTACCACCTACCATTGTTCCACTTTCTTTGAAACTTCCTTTTTCAATATCTAAAATTTCAGCTTCAACTTTTTCGAGCCATTCTTTAAAA
>Ga0209812_10000788_pt1 | contig 25690 bp, 22 predicted proteins | sample JI71714BDNA_FD_187502 | JGI IMG/M metagenome (GOLD analysis project Ga0209812, IMG submission 187502) | Wastewater effluent complex algal communities from Wisconsin, to seasonally profile nutrient transformation and Carbon sequestration -... | ecosystem: Engineered > WWTP > Effluent > Algae...
CTGTTTTAAGTGGCTTGCCAGGAAAATCTAATACCCGGCCATTTTCAATAAACAGGGTTAAATGATGTTTACCATCAATGCCTTCTACCCAACCAAAACGATCGCCACGGCTAGTAAACTCGTAAGGTTTTACCGGTTCAAAAGCAACACCAACGCGCTTTTCCACTTCGCTACGGAAATTATCAACACCAATCCGATCGATGGTGTATTTGGTTTTGGCATTTTTGCGGTTTACCCGGTCACCATAATCACGCTGCACTGTCACAACATGCTCAGCCACTTTTAATACGTGCTCTAAGCTAATAAAACCCAGCTCTTCCGCCCGGCGTGGGTAAGTTGAGGTATCGCCAAAAGTCATGGCTAAACCACCACCCACCAACACATTAAAGCCAATCAGCTTGCCGTCTTCGGCAATAGCGACAAAGTTTAAATCGTTGGCGTGCACATCAACATCATTATGTGGTGGGATCACTACCGTGGTTTTAAACTTGCGCGGTAAATACTGTTCACCCAGTACTGGCTCAGTTTCGGTAGTCTCAACCTTTTCTTCATCCAGCCAAATCTCGGCATAAGCACGCGTTTTTGGCAGCAAATGCTCACTGATTTTAATCGCCCATTGATAAGCTTCTTGATGTAACGCACTTTCCACCGGGTTAGACGTACACAACACATTACGGTTAACATCACCGGCGGTAGCGATAGAATCAATACCAATCTGGTGAAGAAACTGGTGCATCGGTTTGATATTAGGCTTTAACACACCATGAAATTGAAAAGTTTGTCGTGTCGTTAACCGGATACTGCCGTACATGGTTTGCTCACCGGCAAATTTATCAATAGCCAGCCATTGCTGCGGTGTAATAATACCCCCAGGCATCCGAGCTCGTAGCATAACATTATGCAGCGGCTCAAGTTTTTGCGCTGCGCGTTCTGCTCGGATATCGCGATCGTCTTGCTGATACATGCCATGAAAACGGATCAACATAAAGTTATCGCCAGTGAAGCCACCGGTTATCTCGTCTTTTAAATCCGTGGTGATGGAACCACGCAAGTGTTCACTTTCGGCTTTGAGGCGTTCGTTATCCGACAGTTTACCCGGCGCGACAAAATCAGGATTGATTGGATACTGGCTCATTAATACACATCCTTCTGATAGCGCTTGGCTATACGTAACTGATCTAAATACTGCTGGGCAGCTTTTTCATCTTTGCCACCTTGCTGCTGAATAATGGTCAGTAGGGCTTGATGGACATCTTTGGCCATACGCGCACCGTCACCACAAATATACACATGAGCTCCCTGCTCCAACCATTGCCACACTTCAGCAGCCTGTTTTAACAGCTTGTGCTGCACATAGACTTTCTCGGCGGTATCACGGCTAAAAGCCACATCAAGCTTGGTTAATAAACCTTGTTTTAAGTAATTTTGTAGTTCAACTTGATAGAGGAAATCCTGGGTAAAATGCGGGTTACCAAAGAACAGCCAGTTCTTTCCGCTCGCACCACGGGCATCGCGCTCTTGTAAAAAAGCACGAAACGGCGCTATACCTGTGCCTGGGCCAATCATAATCACTGGCGTGTCGTCATTCTCAGGTAAACGGAAATTAGTATTGCTCTCTACAAATACCTTAATGTGGCCGCCTTCGGCCAAACGCTCGGCTAAAAAGCCCGATGCGCCGCCTAAATGCGGCTTACCAAAGGCCTCGTAACGCACTACACCCACGGTTAAATGCACTTCGTCTTCCACTTCAGCTTGCGATGAAGCAATAGAATACAGCCGAGGCTGTTGCTTGCGCAGCGCATCTATCAATTGCTGAGCAGCGATCAATGCCGGATGCTCACGGACAATATCAATGATTTGCCGCTCAGCAAGATAGGCGCGTAAGGCTACTTTATCTGCCACTAACGACAGTAATACTGCGTTTTGGCTTGCCTTGGCATATTTATCAACAAAGGCAGGATAAGACTGGGTCAACTCCAGTTCATCAGTTAATGCTTGGCTCACTGTTAACCGCTGACCATTAAGCGCTACCGGCGTATCAGCCGCAATCCCCGTTAACAGTAACAGCTCGCGTACCAATGCAGGATCATTACTAAAGTACACACCGAGTGCATCACCCGGCTGATAGCTTAAACCTGAATCTGCTAGCGAAATTTCGATATGCCGTACATCTTTAGTGGAATCTCTACCGGTGATTTTTTGGTTGGTATAAAGCTCCGCACTAAAGGGTTGCTGTTTGTTATAGGCGCTTACAGCAGCGGCAGTTTGGGTTGCACCAGGCCAAGCAATCACATCTGCAGAAGCGCCAGGCGCCTTGGCAAACTCGGGTTCTAAGGTGGTAATCAGGTTTTGCTGCCAAGTTGCAGCGGCCGCGGCATAATCTACATCCAGATCGGCACGTGCAATCACAGCTTTGGCGCCTAACTCGGCCAAACGCTGATCAAAATCTTGTGCCGTTTTGCAGAAGAACTCGTAGCTCGTATCGCCAAGACCCAACACGGCATAGCGTAACTCGGGTAATTGCGGGGCTTTTTTGCTAAATAAATAGTTATAAAAGCTAATCGCATTTTCTGGCGGCTCACCTTCCCCATAAGTCGAGGTGACAATCACCAGATAGCGCTCATTCTTTAAATTAGCCGCTTTATATTCGGCTAAATCTTGCACCTTCACGCTAAAACCCTTGGTGCTAGCCGCATCGCCAATGTCTTGTGCGACATGCTTGGCATTGCCGGTTTGCGAACCATACAAAATCGTTAAGGTAGCGGTAGGCACCGCCACGGTTGTTGGGGCTGCAACACTATTTTGCCCGGCGAGCTGCGCGCTAGCGGCCAAATAACCACTTACCCAAGCTTGTTGAATCGGATTGAGCTGGCTCACTAAACCCTGCAATTGCGCGATCTGTTGCTCAGACAACGGACTAGCTTGTGCTACAAGGGATGATAAAAGCATAAAATATCCTGCAAAAATACATTATTCACATTTTAGCCATCTAAATGGGGATAGGTAAAAGAATGGATCTCTCTTCTTTATTCCAATAAGTAATTAAAACCTTATTTATACCCATAACTCGCCCCCACTTTAGCCCCCTACCAACATCATAGCCGAATACTACTTTTAACGAATTACGCTTTATGAAAGCAAAACAGGTTGTAAGAAATTGACTAAAAAATAGCAATTACAACTAAAAAATAAATACATTATTTCGTTATTAAATATAAACAAAATATAAATCAATAACTTAAATTTGGCATCAGCTTTGCTCTGCTTAAACTACTTCGCCACAAAATGAAAACAATACGCATAATCATGTAAAGGACCACAAAATGAAAACACTATTTATTGCCACCAGCTTATTAATTTCTAGCCAGGCCAACGCCAACACCAGCTGTAACCTTACGCTAGAACATGATTTATTGATTAACCAGCAGCTTGTTACATTACAAAGCAATCAACAAGACATATGGCGCATTGACACTACTGGCCAACTTTGGCTAGCTGACAAAAAACACACAACGGATACCGATACTCAGCAACTGCTTGCTCAGTATCAGCATGGCGTACGTAACCAAGCTACAGCTACCGTCGAAATAGTTAGTCAAGCGATGCTATTGGCAACCGAGGCACTTTCTCACGTTGTTACTGAGCTAACAGGTAAGCCCTTAACTGCCAACCCAGAAATGCAACAGGCTTTGAATCGCATTAAGGAAACAACTGATAGCCTTATTATCCGCGGTGATAGCACATTGGAGCTAAAAGGCAGCCAGCTATCAAAACTCGATCAGGCGTTTGACGATGAGTTTAGTCAGACCATCGAGAACCTAGTACAAGACAGTATGGGCAATATACTGATGCAAATGGGTAAAGCAATGATGAGTGGTCAAGGTAATGTTGAGCAACGCATGGAAACCTTTGGTCAAAAGATGACACATTTTGGCAACCAACTTGAGCAACGCTTACAAGCCAAAGCTAAACAATTAGAACAAGATAGCGATGCTCTCTGTGTCGAGTTACAACACCTGAATACGTTAGAAAACGACATACAACAACGGATACCCGCTATGGCACAGTTTGATCTCTTTGCCGACAGCACACTGGTAAGAAACTAGTACGAATTAGCATATCTTAATACAGCGCCATCCCCCCCTGTAACGACCAACCACAACCTTGGCGTACTGATGAAGATGACAGTACGCCCTTTTTACTGAGCTTATATTTTTGAAAATACTTTGCTATCTTGCACGGTAAACGCTAAAGATAGTGAGATAAAGATGAATGTACAGCGGATCGATACAACTCCCCGTTATTCAGAGGCCGTTATTGTTAATGGCTTGATTTTTTGTGCTGGAATGGTGCCAGACACTGAAGCCCACGACATTAAAAGCCAAACAGAAAATGTCTTAAAGCAAGTAGATGCGCTGTTAGAGCGTTGCTTAAGTGATCGGAATAAACTGGTAGATGCCACCATTTTCTTAGCCGATCTCGCCGATTATGCGGCCATGAACCAAGTATGGGATGCGTGGCTTCCTGCCGGTAAAGCGCCTGCACGCACAACAGTTGCCGCTAAACTGGCCGATCCTCATTGGAGAATTGAAATTAAGATTGTGGCGGCGCAATAATTACGGCCCAGCGTTATCAAACTGGGCAAGAAAGTCGCCACTGGCTATAAGTTCCAGATCGGCTATGTCACGATTGTATAAATAGGCTGTTGCCATGCACTGTCGGCCATCAGAACAGGTTACCATAACCTGTGCTTTGCGATATTCGTGCGGCTCGCTAGCGTCTACGCACAGTCCTTCATAGTGATCTAGAATGGGCCACAATTGTGCAGCAGCCATAACCTGATATAGCTCGCCCTTTACCTGATAAGCGGGTTCTTGCAACACCAACGCAGGATAGTGACTTACCCTGTACAGTTGCCCCATCACTGTAGCTTCAGCGACAAAGCGGGCATAGGCTAACATACTCTCTCGCACTGGATTCTCAGCAGCCTTGCGCAAGGTGCCATAAACAAATAAATAATCACTAGACATAAAAACGTATTTTTTGAACCTGTTTTAGTGGCATGATACCTAAAGACACATGAGTTTAATTACCTCTCGATTTAGCATCATGCAAATTTCCAAGTATAGGGTACAAGAAGTATGTTACTGAACAAAAAGCGCTATGTTTTTGCGATTATCTTACTGATTATATTAGCACTGGGTTACAGCTTGCTAAAACCGTTTTGGTTAGCGCAACTTACCGAACTTGAAGCTGAGCGTATTCGCTTAATAACGCCAAGCAGTGTCGCTCCAGCGACCTTAAATCGAATTAACCGTGAACAATTAATGGCAGATTTACGCTGGCTGGCTGATGCAGAGCGTCAGGGCCGCGCGCCAGGCACGCCAGGCGGTATAGCGGCCAGAGAGTGGATTGCTGATCAATTTGCTGCAATTGGTCTTGAACCCGCAGGAACTGAAGGCTTTTTACATCCTTACAGTGTGAAAGAACATTTTTCATTTAGCCGCTGGTTAAGAGGTAGAAATGCTACTATTCCTGGCGTAGAAAACGCCGCCAATGTGTTAGGTTTGCTTCCTGGCACGGTGCCCGGTTTAAAGCCCTTGGTCATTACTGCACATTACGATCATCTGGGCATGCATGGCGAGACCATTTTCTATGGGGCAGATGATAACGCATCTGGGGTAGCGGCGATGCTGGAGTTGGCACGTTTTCTTAAAGCCCAACCTTTACAGCATCCGGTGTTATTTATCGCCCTCGACAGTGAAGAAAAAGGGTTACAAGGCGCCGTTGCGCTCTTTCGCACTGAGTTACTTACACCTGAGCAGTTAAGCTTTAATATTAATATTGATATGTTGAGCCGTGATACCAACCAATTGCTGTTCGCAGTAGGAACTTACCATCATCCTTGGTTATTACCTTTGCTTGACGAGTTGCAACCGCAAAGTGCCGTTAAGTTACTACCAGCACATGATCGGCCTTGGTACTTGGCGGGCAATACTCAAGATTGGACACTGAGTTCCGATCATGGCGTTTTTCATCAAGCAGGCGTACCGTTTATCTATTTTGGCGTAGCAGATCATGCCGATTACCACACGCCTGAAGATACCGCTGATAAGGTAGATGTAATGTTTTACCATCAGGTTGTTGAAACCGTTTTGAGCTTTTTAACCTTACTAGATCAGCATTTAGTCCAACGCGAAACCGAATCATAGACCATGTTGTAAAATTAAGGTTACTAAAGAATAAAAATTACGCTAAACTGAACCCTATCCTGCATACTAAACGCGGAGGTTACCATGAGTACAGCCATGATTTGGATTATCTTCGGCGTGCTGCTTATTATTACAGAGCTGCTAGCCACCAGTATTGCCGCCGTTTTTTTGGGGATTGCGGCCATTATTGTAGGGATATTGCTGCAGTTTGGCGTCATTGAATCTGCCAGTGCACAATACACTATTTTTGGTGTTGTTAGCTTGTTACTCTTATTTACGGCGCGCAGCCGGTTTAAACGCTGGTTTGTAGGTTACACCGCGGATAGTAACGAACAGCCCAGCTCATTGAGCCAAGATATCGGAGAGCGCGTCACGGTATTAGCCGACTTTCAGCAAGGTCAAGGCCGCGTGATCCTTAATGGTGTGCAATGGGATGCCTATTCAAGCGACGACTTAAAAGCAGGCGAACTTGCGAAAATCACGGCAAATCAAGGGATCCACTTACACGTCGCCCGAATGCATCACTCACAGTAATTTAACTTAGAGGGACACAGTATGGAAACATTGGATATTCAAACTATTCTCACCTTTGGCTTTGCATTAGCCGTTGTCATCATTATCTTCAAATCAGCGCGCGTAGTGCCACAACGAAGTAACTATGTGATTGAGCGTTTAGGAAAATATTCCCGCACACTCGACTCGGGTTTTCATATCCTAATCCCTTTTATTGATAAAGTGGCTTATATCCATACATTAAAAGAAGAAGTTATCGATGTACAACGCCAAACCTGTGTCACCAAAGACAACATTCAAGTGGGTATTGATGGTATTTTATATATACAAGTGATTGATCCGCACAAAGCCAGTTATGGCATCAATAATTACCGTTATGCGGCGTCGCAACTTGCTCAAACGACGATGCGTTCAGTCATTGGCCAAACCGACTTAGATAAAACCTTTGAAGAACGTTCGAAAATTAATGAAGAAGTTGTACGCGCGTTAGACGAAGCCGCGTCACCCTGGGGCGTAAAAGTCCTTCGTTACGAAATTGCCGACATTGAACTCCCTCTTAGCATCAAAGATGCTTTAGAACAGCAAATGCGCGCTGAACGCGAGCGACGTGCTGCGATTGCTAAATCTGAAGGCGAACGTCAGGCCATGATCAATGTGTCAGAAGGCCAAAAGCAGGAAGTTATTAACTTGTCTGAAGGTGACAAACTACGACAAATTAACGAAGCTGAAGGCCGTGCGCGTGAGATTGAATTAATTGCTATCGCAACGGCAGAGGGGATCCGGCAAATTGCTGAAGCAATTAATCATCCGGGTGGACAGGAAGCGGTCAGTTTGCGCGTTGCCGAACAATATGTAAAAGAGTTTGGTAACCTCGCCAAAGCAAATAATACAATGATTGTGCCTGCAGAATTAGCGAATATTGGTGGTGCAGTAGCAGGGTTAACCGAAATATTGAAAATTGCACAACCCAAAAAATAATAGCGAACGCATTACTTGAGTAAAAAGCCAGCAGACAGCTGGCTTTTTTATGTCGAATCCAAAAAGTATCAAACGATTTCGTTTATTTTTGATCCGATGAAGGTAAATCAGTCTGGTCAAACTGTTGCAACTTAGGGGCTGCTGGTGTTTTCTCGGCTAAAAGTGCTGCCAATTGCTGTTCCATAAGTTCCACTTTTTCACGCGTACGCAGTAACACTTGGCGTTGCACGTCAAATTCTTCACGGCTAACAAAATCTAAATCGGCTAGCTTGGCTTGTAGTACTTGCTTCACTTTTGCTTCTACATCATCAGCAAACTGGCGTACTTGTGGTGGAATAACTTGACCAATTTGTTTAGCAAGTTCTTCTATTTTTTTCGGATCAATCATCTTACTCTCCTGTATCACCTTGGTGCCTTGCGCTTAACCTATAACTCAATATTGAAATACGCTAAACCGTTAAACATTGTGGGTGGTGTGTACCCTAAACGTAATCATTAACTGTATTCTACCGCCAAATCGAGATTCGCGAATGCTATTTAGCGCTAAATTTCGTTACAATACCAGTCTTAGTGCAAGGGTAATTGAATGAAGTTAAATCCACAGCAAGATGCAGCAGTAAAATTTATCTCCGGGCCCTGCTTAGTACTGGCTGGGGCTGGCAGCGGTAAAACTCGGGTAATTATTAATAAAATCGCTTACTTAATACAGCAATGCGAAATGCCAGCCAAGCATATCGCTGCTGTGACCTTTACCAATAAAGCCGCCCGAGAGATGCGTGAACGTATCAATGCGCAATTGCCTAAAACGGCTACACGTGGTCTAACGATTTCTACGTTTCACACTCTGGGGCTGGATATCTTAAAGAAGGAATATCGGCAATTAGGGTATAAAGCCAACTTTAGTTTATTCGATGATCAAGATAGCCTTGGCTTACTTAAGCAACTTACTGAAAACGACTATAACGGTGACAAAGATCAGCTAAAAGCATTACAAAGTAAAATTTCCAATTGGAAAAACGATTTAACTCTGCCCGCTTTAGCGCTGCAGCAAGCACACGATGCCGATAGTATCAGCTTGGCTAATTACTATCAGCAATACAGTAATATGCTAAAAGCCTGTAATGCCTTTGATTTTGACGATTTGATTATGCTACCCACGTTGTTATTTCAACATAACATTGAAACACGGGAGCGCTGGCAGCAAAAAATTCGTTATCTGCTGGTTGATGAATATCAAGATACCAATACCAGCCAATATGAATTAGTCAAATGGCTGGTTGGCGAGCGCCGTCGTTTTACCGTTGTGGGCGACGATGATCAATCGATTTATTCCTGGCGTGGAGCCCGACCACAAAACTTAGTCTTACTTAAAAAAGATTTTCCCGAACTTAATGTTATTAAGCTGGAGCAAAACTATCGTTCTGCTGAGCGGATCCTAAAAGCAGCCAATATTTTAATTGCGAACAATCCACACGAGTTTGAAAAAAAGCTGTTTAGCGTCAATGGTTATGGTGTACCGCTTAAGGTGTTGCCCTGTAAACACGAAGAAGACGAGGCAGAAAAAGTTGTCGCCGAAATTATTTCGCATCGCTTTTCAAACCGTAGTCATTATCGCGACTATGCCATCTTATACCGGGGTAACCATCAATCACGGGTATTTGAAAAATCGCTCATGACAAACCGTATACCCTATCGAATTTCTGGCGGTACCTCGTTTTTTTCACGTAGCGAGATTAAAGATGTGATGGCCTATTTGCGTTTATTAGTGAATCAAGACGACGATAATGCGTTATTACGCATTATAAATGTCCCACGGCGTGAAATTGGCCACGCTACCTTAGAAAAAGTAGGTAATCTGGCAAATCAGTTACACATTAGCTTATTTGCTGCTTGCTGCCATCCAGAATTGGCTAACCATTTGCCAGCACGAGGTTTTCAGGCGGTTCAGCAATTTGCACAGTGGATTTCGCACTTAGCCGACAACGCAACGCGCGCAGAACCCGCAGAAGCTATCCGCGATTTAATTCGGCAAAGTCATTATGAGGCATGGTTATTTGAAACCAGCCCAAGCCCCAAAGCTGCTGAAATGGCGTTGAAAAACGTCAATGAGTTATATCGTTGGATCACTGAAATGCTGGCAGGTAAAGACGATGAGCCCGCCCTGCCACTCGCCGAGGTAGTCAGTAAACTGTGTTTGCGCGATATGTTAGAGCGGCAAGAGCAGGAAGATAATGCTGACCAAGTGCAGCTACTTACGCTGCATGCCTCAAAAGGGCTCGAGTTTCCCTTTGTCTTTATGGTGGGTATGGAAGAAGGCATCTTGCCACATCAAAGTAGTATTGATGAAGATAACGTAGAAGAAGAACGGCGATTAGCGTACGTTGGAATTACTCGAGCACAACGCGAATTAATCTTTACCTATGCCAGAGAACGGCGGCAGTATGGAGAAATCATTCGCCCTGAACCAAGCCGCTTTTTAACCGAGTTACCCCAAGATGATTTGGAATGGCAAAAGCCCAATCAACCCAAAACAGAAGAGCAACGCCAACAAACAGGATTAGCAAACATTGCACGTTTACGCCAAATGCTGAACAAAAATTAAAATACCAGGACGCGGGCGCTAACTCGCCCCCAGTGCTTTTAACATCTGATCACGCATACTTGGTTGGAACACCGCATAGCGACCACGTCCTAGGGCTTTAGCATGATACATAGCGGCATCGGCATCACGTAACATCGCGTCAGCATGATGATAGTCAGCCAAATAAGGTGCAATACCGATGCTTACGCCAGAATGCACTGTATGCCCATCTAACATATAGGGTTGACGGAATTTTTCTATGATGCGCTGTGCAATTTCTTCAGCGTCGGCTTCAGACTGCAAATTTAGCAACATAACAACAAACTCATCGCCACCAAATCGCGCCGCGAGATCATGCTCCCGTACAGCACTTTGTAACCGTTTGCTGCTTTCAACTAAAAACGCATCTCCCACATGATGTCCTAAGGTATCATTAATGAGTTTGAAACGATCTAGATCCAAAAACAACAACGCCATACCTGTTTGTGGCTGACGTTTACTTAGTGCAAATTGTTGTTTTAACTGTTGTAAAAACATTTGTCGATTTGCTAATCCGGTTAGTACATCGTGATTAGCATCATAAAATAACTTTTGCTCGGCTTTTTTGCGCTCTTCAACCTGCAAACGTAAAAATAAATTTGTTTGCCGTAGCTCACGGGTACTTTCAAACACCTTACGTTCGAGTTCTTCTTGATGATGCTTTTGTTTTTCTGCGGCGAGCTTGCGCTGAATCGCCACCGCAATATGCTGCGACACAAAACGTAAAATGGTTAACTCTTGCTCAGAATAATAATAATCGCTTTCATAAGATTGTACGGCAATCACACCAATAACGTTGTGCTCAATTTTCAGTGGTGCGCCAAGCCAACTACTGGAATGGCGTTCATGCTGCTCTATCCCGCTCATTCCACGACGAATTTCACCCATATCAACTAACTGTTTAGCTTGCTCAGCATTAATCAGTTTGGCTTCGGCACATCGAATCACATATTCGGTAAAGCCGCGGCTAATGGGCCGATCGCGTGCCGCTGGGCTGTACTGATCAATATAAAATGGAAAGGTTAATTTAGTATGATCAGTATCTAATAAAGCGATGTAACAATTCTCTGCCGCCATTAAGCCACATAATACTTTGTGGATGGCTTTATAAAACGTTTGCATATCTTGGCTGCTGGCAGTTAATTCTGAGATTTTATACAGTGCCGCCTGCAACTGCTCACCATGGATCCGTTCTTTTATTTCTTTTTGTAATGAGTCATTAATTTGTAATAACTGTACTGTACGTTCTTTTACGGTGCTTTCTAACAATTCACGACTTTTCACGCGATCTAACGCAATAACCGTGTGGGCACCAATGCTACTAAACAACGTTAGATCGGCGTCATTGTAGCGGTATAAACTGTCATAAGATTGAATGGCCATAACACCAATCACCTTATCAGCTCGCCAAAGAGGAATGCCCATCCAATGCGCAGAAGGCGAGCCTTGCGCTTCTATTTCACCACTTAGCACCAGTTCTTTGAACTGCTGTTCATCGCATAATAATGGCTTCTGATAACGAATAACATAACCGGTAAGGCCACGTGAAAAAGCACTTGAAGGAACGGAAGACAACAGTTGCTGATCTTTTTCATCGGAAAAGTATTGCAATCGATAGTCTTGGGTAGCGCTGTCGTATAGCACCACATAAAAATTCTCGGCGTGTAATTGTTCTGAAACCATTTTATGAATGGCAGGATAGAAATCAGCCATATCACTAATATGACTAGCCAGTTCTGATAGCTGTAACAATGCCCCCTGGATGGTATAGGCTTCTTTATAGCGACTGAGCAGTAACAACAAGCGCCTTATTTTATTGCCCGCTTGTTTTAGCTGTTGTGGCAGTGTGAGTTGATTATTCAATCCCGCGATTCCGTTGCGAAAATAAAACTGGTCAGAGCAATAGTTATAAAGTGCTATTATGCATAAAGTTTAAACACATGGAAGAGCTAATATAAAAATGATTGGGTTTAAGCAACGATCGCAGTTAAACAGTCAGTTATGCTTTGGGCATAAAAAAACCGCGCCTAGCGCGGTTTTCGTCAAGCATAGAACAGTTTTTTAAACACCATCAGTCATAAAACGGATAGCGGCAGCAATTTCGTCATCAGAACACGTAGTGCAGGTACCACGGGCCGGCATATTCCGGATACCTTCAATAGAATGTTGCAGTAATACGTCAAAACCTTGTTCAAGACGTGGTTTCCAATCAGCAGATTGTGGTTTAGGGGCATCTAACGCGCCTGTACCATGACACGCAAAACAGGCTGACTGATAAACTTGTTCACCAGAACGTGGGCCGCTGGCAGCAGCGGTAGCAACAGGCGCTGCACCTGCTAAATAAACCTGACCAACAGGAGCAATGCGCTTAGCAATAGCTTCAGCATCTTTCTCAGCGCTAGCGTTAACGCTAATGGTAGTCAGTAGCAGTGCCACTGTGAGTGTCAATTTCTTCATATTATCGATCCCATCCTGATAGCCATACTAATACTGTTAGTATTATAGCCTGCATCTTGGCGCAAACGGAAGATCTGCAGCTTATTGTTACCGCAAAGATCGCGGTACAAAAAAGATCGCTCTTAGCGCTTGCTGCACCTGCTTTATGCCAAATTTCACAGATAACGATATTTTTTAAAGCAAAATTTTTTAATTTTTCCGCTAGGATTATCGTTATCTTGTGGTAGTCTAGTCGACCTGCTAGATAATGATCTGCATCAAATTGCACAGGATCTAGACGGCAAGCAAAGCGTTTTCCACATTACGCAATGCGTAAAAATAATAATAAGGGCATTCGCAGTTCCCCCCTTTAGCTGTTTAAATACAATAACTTAAAAACACTCCTATAGCATTCAAGTTTATCTTGAGTGAAGCTTATTTATTACTTTTGCACAAAGTTATCCACAGGTTACTCCACATTGCTGTTAAGCCAAACTATCCTGTTCAGCTAGCTGTCTGCCTACGCCTGTGGCATGCTAGTAGACACAGCCTCGTAGGGAAAAACATCATGGTCTATATTCCAACTAACCCGTTAATTTTGGTTGACGGATCGTCATATTTATTTCGCGCTTATCATTCACCGCCGCACTTAACCAATTCAAAGGGTGAAGCAACCGGCGCGATCTATGGCGTAGTCAACATGCTTAAAAGCTTGTTAAAACACTATAATCCAACACAAATGGCCGTGGTATTTGATGCTAAAGGACCAACATTTCGTAACGAAATGTATAGCGACTACAAAGCAAACCGCCCCCCGATGCCCGATGATCTGCGCAGCCAAATTGAGCCATTACATAAAATTGTACAAGCTCTCGGTTTGCCCTTATTGTGCATAAGTGGTGTAGAAGCAGACGACGTTATTGGTACGTTAGCTAGACAAGCAAGCGCAGCCGGCCGCCATACGCTCATTTCAACGGGCGATAAGGACATGGCGCAATTAGTTGATCAGCATGTTACCTTGATCAATACCATGACCAATACCTTGCTGGACCCTGATGCCGTAAAAGAAAAATTTGGCGTGGGGCCTGAGTTGATCATCGATTACCTCGCGTTAATGGGCGATAAAGTCGATAATATCCCTGGATTACCTGGAGTCGGTGAAAAAACAGCAGCTGCGCTGCTACAAGGCTTGGGTTCGATTAAAGACATTTATCAAAATCTAGACAAAGTCGCTACCCTCAATTTTCGCGGGTCGAAAACAATGTCAGCCAAGTTAACGGAGCATGAAGCACAGCTAACGCTCTCTTATCAATTAGCCACCATTAAATGTGATGTGGCTCTGCCATATCAATTGGCCGACTTGCAAATCAAACCCGTTGATAAACAACAACTGGCTGAACTTTATCGCGAATGTGAATTTAAACGCTGGCTAGCTGATGTATTGAATGCAGAACCTCAACAAGAAGAAGCCATCTCGATAACGCCAACCGAAAACGCCGAAGCGACTACCGCAGTTCGTCAAATTATTGATCGCAGCCAATATCAGACCATTTTGACTGAAAGCGATTTTCACGCCCTGATAGCACACTTAGAGAATGCAGAATTAACCGCCTTTGATACCGAAACAACCAGTTTAGATTATATGCAAGCTGAATTGGTTGGCCTGTCTTTTGCCACCGCTGCGGGCAAAGCGTGGTATCTGCCAGTAGCACATGATTACTTGGGTGCTCCTGCGCAATTAGATCGCACCTTGGTCCTGACACAACTGAAACCTTGGCTAGAGAACCCAAATAAGGCTAAGGTTGGTCAAAATATGAAATACGATCAAAGCGTATTAGCCCGTTATATGATCCAGTTGCAAGGCGTACGCTTCGACACGATGCTGGAATCATACGTTCTAAATTCCACAGCAGGCCGCCATGATATGGATAGCTTGGCATTAAAATATCTAGGCCATAGTACGATCAGCTTTGAAGATCTGGCTGGAAAGGGCGCGAAACAACTCACGTTTAATCACATTGAGCTAGAAAAAGCAGCTGAATATGCCGCTGAAGATGCCGATGTCACATTACGCTTGCATCAAACACTGTGGCCTCAGCTTGCAGAGCAAGGGAAGCTTGGTAAGGTACTGACGGATATTGAGCTGCCGTTAATTAAAATATTATCCACAATAGAACGCCATGGCGTATTAATTGACAGCGCTTTACTGGCGAAACAGAGTGAGCAACTCAGCCAACGTATTCTGGAACTGGAACAACAAGCCTATGCCGCAGCCGGTAAAACGTTCAATCTGGCTTCCCCAAAACAGCTGCAGGAAATTTTATTTGAACAGATGAAGTTACCTGTACTGAAAAAAACGCCCAGTGGTACCCCCTCAACTGCGGAAGATGTCTTAGCCGAATTAGCACTGGAATATGACTTTCCAAAACTGATCACTGAACACCGCGGCTTAAGTAAGTTACGCTCAACCTACACCGACAAATTACCCAAAATGGTTAATCCTGTAACAGGTCGTGTTCATACTTCTTACCATCAAGCTGTTGCCGCAACGGGCAGGCTCAGTTCTACCGAGCCCAATTTACAAAATATTCCAATTCGCACTGAAGAAGGCCGACGGATCCGTCAAGCCTTTATTGCGCCACCAGGCAAGCAGATTGTCGCAATCGATTACTCGCAAATTGAACTCCGCATTATGGCCCATCTCTCTGCTGATAAAGCCTTAGTAGATGCCTTTGCCAAAGGATTAGATGTGCACAAAGCTACCGCAGCAGAGGTATTTGGCGTTGCCGTCGATGAGGTGAGCAGCGAACAACGCCGTCGTGCAAAAGCAGTAAACTTCGGTTTGATTTATGGTATGTCGGCATTTGGTCTTGCCAAACAACTGGGTATCGCCCGACACGAAGCACAGCAGTACGTTGACCGTTATTTTGAACGTTTTCCTGGCGTACTCGACTATATGGAGCGTACCCGTAAGCAAGCACATGATACAGGATATGTTGAGACGCTTTTTGGCCGACGTTTGTACTTACCTGATATTAATACCCGAAATATGGCCCGACAAAAAGCAGCAGAACGTGCGGCAATTAATGCACCAATGCAAGGTACTGCAGCGGACATCATCAAATTAGCGATGATTAAAGTACAAGAGTGGATCGAACAACAGGCAAACGATAACGTGGCGATGATTATGCAAGTTCACGATGAATTAGTGTTTGAAGTGACGACTGCGGATGTCGCTACTGTTAGTAAAACACTACAAGATATTATGGCTAGTGCAGCGCAATTGCATGTACCTTTACTCGCAGAGGCCGGTTCTGGCGCAAACTGGGATGAAGCACACTAAATAAAAAACGTAATTAAATTACATAATTTATATTTCAGTGGCTTTTAAGCGTTTTTTTGTAGTTTTATTACATAAAGAACTTGCAAACGCTCAGAAAATAGCTAAAATCTGAGCTGTAGGGTACAGAGGTAAGATATTCTATCTTTCAAATTAGCATGCTTTAGTGCAGCTAATTATCAGAAAGTAGGCTTTATTTAGCCGCCCCGCTGCTTGCAGCGGGGCGTTTTTTTATTTGTACGTTTAGTTGTAGATAAAATGAGCAAAAAGAAGCAAAGTGAAATTTTTTATACATTTTTTAGAGTAAATACTTCAAACCAGCTAGGGTTGTTGCTATAATCATCATGTCTTAGCAATAAGACACCCTGTTGATTTGATTTATATAGCTTCTCCCCGATTGCTATGACCGACCCACTAAGGGTCGGTTTTTTTTCGCCTCTTCAAAATACTCGCCGCGCTATTGTGAATCGCTAAACCACTGATCTAAAACGTTTTCAAAATCAGCTAAACCAAATTTACTTAACGAACTAAACGCTTGTACACGGACATCTCCCATAAAGGCTAATGCCGCTTCCCGAACCTCTAATACCACCTTATTCCGAGCGCCGGCGCCCAGTTTATCGGCTTTAGTAAGCAATATAAGTACTGATAGCTTGCTTTGGACGGCCCAGAAAATCAGCTGCTGATCTAAATCTTTTAATGGATGGCGAATATCCATTAGCACCACTAAACCCTGTAAGCTTTGCCGCTTTTCTAAGTATTCCGATAACGACTTTTGCCATTTTTCCTTTACAGCAAGCGGTACTTTGGCAAAACCATAACCGGGTAGATCAATTAATCTTTTATTCTCGGCCAACGTAAAAGTATTAATAAGTTGAGTTCGGCCAGGCGTTTTACTGATTCTCGCTAAACTATTTTGCCGCGTCAGGGTATTTAATGCGCTAGACTTACCGGCATTAGAACGCCCAGCAAAAGCTACTTCGATGCCAATATCGGCGGGTAATGCCTTAATATCAGGGGCACTGGTTAAAAAAGTCACTTGTTGATAATTAAATTTTGTATAAGACACAGCCTGCTCCGGCAGTTAATTTGGTGTTATTGTAGCGGATCACGAGGATCGGAAGAAGCATTTGCCACGTTTTTGACTAAAGGATGGGATTTTACTTTAGGCAGTTTCGTGTAAAATAGACAAAAAATACTTTAATATAATTCATTGTGGCCACAACGCTGGCTTTTGAATGCGGACTGAGACGGATCAAACATGAAAAAACTCATTTTACCTCTGACGCTGTTATTCGGTTTAGTCGGTACAGCAAACGCTTTTGATGGCGACGCCGAAGCAGGCAAAGCAAAATCAGCCACCTGTGCTGCGTGTCATGGTCCAGATGGCAATAGCCCTTTAGCAATTTATCCTAAGCTGGCTGGCCAACATGCGCAGTATCTTTATAAACAATTAACAGATTATAAATTAGGCATGACCACAGGCGGTAAAGAAGGTCGTGCGAATGCCATCATGTACGGTATGGTTGCCGCATTGTCTGATCAAGATATGAAAGACCTTGCTGCCTACTTTTCGTCTCAACGCATTACCGCAGGGACAACGCCAGAAGATGTGATTGAAGTCGGTCAAAAACTGTATCGTGGTGGAGATGCTGAGCGCGGCATTCCAGCGTGTATCGCGTGCCATGGCCCACGCGGTGCAGGTACCAGTTTGGCTGGTTTTCCACGCATTGGTTTCCAAAATGCGGATTATGTGAAAACGACCTTAGAAGAGTTTCGTGCAGGTACCCGCGCCAATGATATGAATGGCATGATGCGCGATGTTGCCAAAAAATTATCAGATGAGGATATTCGTATTCTGTCTCAATACTTGGGTGGCTTGCACTAAGCATCACTGGTTAATCGTTAAAACCGACCTATTGGTCGGTTTTTTTATTGCTTAAATGTGAGAAATATCTCACATGAACCGTACGATATTTACTATAAAATTTTTTAGATTGAACTTTTTTTATAAAACCCTTCCCACTTAACATAATGAATTGCCTTAAAATTTAGACTAAAGTCGAATTTTTATTTAACTTTTTAAACTTAAAGGCTTGTCATATTTGAAGATCGGAGTAAATTAGATGTTGTCGCGTAATACGACATACAATATGGATTATTAGGTTAAGGAAGCTATCTGCACGCTAAGTGCGCTGTGTTTTAAGATGCCCGGATGGTGTCATACGCTATAAGCGTACAAGGATGAATACCAAAGTATTAGGAAGATCGCGAATAAAAAAAGCAATGCACGGAAAGCCAACAACAATATATGGATAATTTGCAACACGGTGTTGACTGCGCATCAGGATGAATTAAGCAAATCGAGAGAAGTGTCCATCTCTAGGCACGAATAAACAGGGCGGTAAGATTATCTTATCGCCCTTTGTTTTATGTATTTTTGTCATAGTATGTAACCTAAATAAGTACTTGCCATGACAGTATTTTATCGTATTTCACAGCATATAACATCAATCCCTGTTGTCTAGGATTCGCATGCCTCCTGAATGTCCCCTCTGCCACCATTCCGATACGCTACCATTTAGCCAAGATCAGCAACGAACTTATTTACAATGTACCCGCTGTAAAGTCGTGTTTGTGCCAAAGCAATATTTACTTAGCCCCGAGCAAGAAAGACAACACTACTTATTGCACAATAACGATGTACAAGATAAGGGATATCGACAGTTTCTAAACCAGTTGGCGACGCCTTTACTCGCTAGCTTGGGGCCGACCGCAAAACAAGGACTGGATTTCGGCTGTGGGCCTGGGCCATTATTAGCACAAATGCTCAGTGAAGCCGGTCATCATATGCACGTTTGGGATCCTTTCTTTGCTAACAATCCTGAGGTGTTACAACAACAATATGACTTTATTAGCTGCACGGAAGCGATAGAACACTTTGTTAATCCGGCAAAGGAGTGGCAACGTTGGCTCAGCTTACTAAAAACTGAGGGTATTTTAGCGATCATGACGAAATGCTATCCTACAGCCGAAACGTTCAATCACTGGTACTACAAACGTGATCCCACCCATATTTGCTTCTTTAGTCGTGAGACCTTTTTATGGTTAGCAGCGCAATTTAATTTGCATTGTGCTTTTCCAGCGAATGATGTGGTGATTTTCCACAAAAATGGTTAAAATGTGCGCCCTTTTTTACAGGTAGCAAATTTACTATGACGCGTCAAAAAAAATCCCGTAACGCCGGTAATAATGGTCAACGCCACTTACCCGCCAGTGAAATCCGTAAAGTGCGGGAACACAAGGATGAATCTAAGAAAAAGGGCGCAGGACTAAAATCCGGTAACCGCAACAGCATGCAAGATGTCAAATCTGTGAGCTCACAGCAACAGTCTGCGAAGAAAGATCCTCGCATCGGCAGCAAAAAACCTATTGCATTAGGTGCAGATGCTATCCAAGACCCAGCTAAGGATCTGTTATTACCTTTACAACAGCCGAAAGCATTACTAAAAGCAGTCAAGCCGATCACCCTCAGCCCTGCACAAGAGCTCGCTGAGATTGAAGCTGACGAACGACTACAAGCGTTACTAGAACGTGTCGAACAAGACGAAGTTCTTACGGGTAAAGATGCAAAATACTTTAATAGCAAAACAGCACGTTTAACAGCCTTATTAGAGCTACTTGGAATGACTGACGACGATACGTCTTCAGACACGATGGCAACTGAAGATGAAGACGAGGATCCACTGGCTAAATTCGAGCGTACTGATTGGCGTAAAACGTTATTAGGCGATGAGGATCAGGTGTGACCACACTTTGGGTAATCGTGTTGTTGTTTGGCGCCGCCATTGTTATGGGGTTGGCGTTTTATGCGGGTAAACTGCTTTGGTTATTAACTTTACAAAAGCAGCGGCAAGCGCAGGAGCAACAGCAACAACAGGCAAAAGCTGCCGAGAAAAAACGCTACTTGCATGAAAGCATTGTATTGATAAGTCGAGCTATGCAAGAGCAACAATGTGAGTTTTCAGAGGGAGCCTTGCGACTTTGGGTGCTGTTAGATCATTGGCCCGAAGAAAATAAACCTGATGCAGCAACAGCTTATCCTGGCCTTTATCAAATGTATCTGGTCGTCAAAGACATGCCAACCCATCAAGCACGTAAAGATCAAGATAAAAAATTGACCCGACAACAAGATAAACGTAGGCAACAAGCAGAAATTGATCTTAAAGACCAAATTCTAGCCGACGTGACCTTATTGTTAGCCCGTTTTCAGCAGCTCGCTTAGCTGCTGAAAACGTAGCGCACAATCTTAGTTATTGTTTAAAAATTTGTCCTGCTTTCATCACAAAATTCACTTTCCCCATTACACTAATATCTTGTAATGGGTCGCCGGGTACGGCAATAATATCGGCAAATTTACCCGCACGAATCGAGCCTAATTCTTGTTCTACACCAAGTAACTTAGCCCCTTCAATCGTGGCAGATTGAATAGCAGCCATTGCCGGCATACCGGCTTCTGTCATATACACAAATTCACGCCAATTATCACCATGAGCCCCAACGCCTGCGTCAGTGCCAAACGCAATTTTAACACCTGATTTGTAAGCTTGGGCAAAGGTCTGCTGAATTAATGGCCCTATCGTGGCAGCTTTAGGCCGCACAATTTCAGGAAAAAACCCATCCACTTTGGCTTTTTCTTGTACAAATTTACCCGCGCTAATTGTGGGTACATAATACGTCCCATACTTTTTCATCAGCGCCATGGTTTCGCTGTCCATATAAGTACCGTGTTCAACCGAGTCTACCCCAGCTTTAATGGCGCGTTCCATGCCCTCTTTACCATGCGCATGAACAGCCACTTTAAAACCATAATCGCGCGCGGTAGTGACAATAGCTTCAAGCTCTTCACTGGTAAATTGTGGATTCATCCCACTCTTTGCCACACTTAGAACGCCACCGGTTGCTGTCACTTTAATTAAGTCAGCACCCTCTTTATAACGCTGACGTACGGCTTTACGCGCATCATCGGCACCGTTTATCACGCCATGTTTTGGCCCTGGATCACCTAATAACGCGTAGGCTAAGCCATTAGTGGGATCAGCATGACCACCAGTTGTTGCCAGTGATTTCCCTGCAGCATAAATACGCGGACCTTTCACATACCCTTGCGCAATGGCTTTACGCAGCGCCACACTTATATGATGACTATCGCCAAGTTCACGCACGGTAGTAAAACCAGCCATTAACGTCTTTTCCGCAAATACCGCACCTCTTAGTGCGAAATCAGCTTCATTCAAACGCTGCCCTTCTCCATAAGAAGCTGCACTCATCTGCGTTGAAAAGTGCGTATGCATATCCATCAAACCTGGCATAACGGTATGGGCTCGTAAATCAATTAACGTATCGGTTGCAGCGGGTTGCACATAACCGGCTTTAACATCGGTAATTTTGTCGTCCACAATAATGATGGTTTGCTCTGTTAAAAGCTGTTTATGTTCGGCGGTAATCAATTTTCCAGCATGAATATAGGTGGTACTAGCTTGCAGCGTGGCAGGCAACGCTAGCAACGTAGCAACCGCCAGGATGGAGAGTTTTATCATTGTTATCTTCCTCTGGATGAAAAATTTACTATGAGCTTGCCCAAGTGGCTCAGCAATGCGCTTGCGGTATTTGGTAGGATTTAGTCGTTAGGTCTCGGCATTCATCATGCCATAGACTCCTCGGCTAAAGTAAAGGACTGTCCACTACTGGTGATAACACAGGTTAAATGGGTAACGTGATGACCTGTTTTACTCTCAAACGCTAGAGTCTCCCGTAAATCAGCGTCTTGGAGTAAATGATAATACACATTACGATGCAAACGCGCCGACAGTCCGCGCCACAACATCACGTAAGGCACATGTTGCCCCGCGAAGGGTTTAATAAGTATAGGATGCGCTGCAGAAACAACGACCGTATCCCCCAAGTTTGTGCGTAACTCAAGCTCGGGGCCATTAACGCCAGCATGCCAGGTATATTGCGTAATCAGAAAAGGAACATCTTCAATCTGAATACGGACCTTTTCTACCGGCGTTTGTAAAAAGTACTCCTGTTCTTGCCGCAATAACACACTGGCAAACAGCTTTACTAGGGGAAGTCGGCTAATTTTACTGCCTTGATAATACCACTGGCCGTCAATATCAATATGTAAGGGTAAATCGCCACAAAAGGTAGGCGTCCGGTGTTCAGCAGGTAGAGATGACAACTGAGATAATTGTTGCTGTAATTGAGATAAATCCATATGACGCACCTCACATCAAAAGCATGGAAGAAGCATAGCGGCTTTGCAGCCCAATGGCCAAAAATACCAAAAAATGCCGATGTTCAGGCTAAATTCAGTGAATATATGTATAAATAGCGCCGTTTTTTAACACTGCTCAAAAAGTAAAAACGGTAAAGACCTGAAGGCGTTGGCTCGATTATAACGGTAGAATTGTGCAACGTTACGCTTTAGACAGTAGCCAAGAGAATGGGGTGACTGATGGGGCTCGAACCCACGACAACCGGAATCACAATCCGGGGCTCTACCAACTGAGCTACAATCACCATTGTGTGAGCAGTATTTTAACCAAAAATCTGCGCTGCTACCAAGCGTTTTTTCATGATTACTGTAATGAGTGCATTTTGTAACTGACTGGGGAGATGGTATGCTTACCCCGCCTGTTGACGTTGCGGGAGTGTATTTCCTGCGTTTTTGTTTAACGTTAAACGTCATTCTTCTTTTAAAAACTTGATTTCACAGGAGTGGAAATGGAACAACTAACCGAATTATTTCAGCAGAACCACGAAGTTCTGTTAGGTTACCTACTGAAGCTTATTGCAGCCATAGTCATATTTTATGTTGGACGCTTAATTGCACGCAGCGTATCTAATTTATTGGAGAAAGGCTTATTGTCTCGTAAAATTGATAAAGCCGTTGTCTCATTTTTAAGCAGTATTGTTTATGCCATTTTAATTATTGCTACTGCGCTTATGGCGTTGTCGCAAGTTGGTGTACAAACAACCTCTTTCATTGCTATCCTTGGTGCAGCTGGTTTAGCGGTGGGTTTAGCTTTACAAGGTTCTTTAGCAAACTTTGCATCTGGCGTGCTGATTATTTTGTTTCGTCCGTTTAAATCAGGCGACTTTATTGATGCAGGTGGTATCACAGGAACTGTTGATAAAATCGAAATTTTCCAAACAACGATGAAAACACCGGATAACAAACGGGTCATCGTTCCTAATGCCAAAATCACTGGCGGTCATATCACAAATTTTTCATCTGAAAGCACACGTCGAGTAGATTTAACCATTGGCATTAGTTATGACTCAGATCTGTTAAAAGCCAAAACTATTCTGCAAGACATTATTAACAGCGATGAGCGTGTACTGCCTGAACCTGCACCCAATATCCGGGTATCAGAACTTGCCGATTCATCCGTCAATATCATTGTTCGTCCTTGGGTAAAAACAGAAGACTACTGGGGAGTCTACTGGGATACGCTCGAGCGAGTAAAACTGGCATTTGATGCCCAAGGCATTGGCATTCCATTCCCACAAATGGACGTGCATATTAAAAAAGACATACAGGAGTAAAGATGAACGTATTAACCTTCGCCGCCGCAGTCAGTTTGCTTACTGTGGGTCATGCTCAGGCACAAGAGCAAAAGATCTGGAATACGTCTGCTGAGCTGGGGGCTATTACCACAACCGGTAATACCGCGGGCACGTCAATAACCGGTAAAATTGATGCTAAACAAGAGCTTGAGCAGTGGAGCAATCAGTACATTTTAAGTGCTTTCTTTAAAGAAGACGAAAAAACAGATGCGGATGGCAATAGAGAACGTGAGCGTTCTGCCGAACGTTACTTTGTGTCAGCAAAGGGCGCTTATAAGTTATCGGAAGAGTTTGATAATTTATTTATGCTTGGCTCTTATACCGATGATAAATTTGGTGCTTACACACAATACACCACACTCGCAGCCGGTTATGGTACGCGCTTGCTAAATTTAGAAAATAAAGCCCTGGATGTTGAAGTGGGTCCCGGTTATTACACCGCAAAACGTTCAACCAATGAAACCGAAAATGGCTTGTTTGCACGGGGTGCAGCATCGTTTAAATGGACGATCAGTGAATCGGCTATTTTTACGCAAACCCTCAGCGTTGAGTTTAGTGATGACAATACCCGTACTATTGCTGAAAGTGCGTTAAGTGCCCGTATTAACGGTGCGATGCAAATGAAAGCGGCCTTTTTAGTCCAAAACGACTCCGATGTCCCTGTAGACAAGAAAACGACGGATACCCAAACGTCACTTACCTTGGTTTACTCCTTCTAATCGCACTTGTCGAATAACGGATCATTTATGATCCGTTATTAAAACATTATGAAAATTTCCGCTATGCTTAGGATCTTATTCTTAAGCATAGTATTGACATGAGTCAGACGGAAAAAACGCTTCGTACACTTCGCTACTCTCCACTTATGGGCGCCAGCATTTATCTCCTTTTTGGGATTGCCTGGATTAGCTTTAGTGACAGCGCACTCTCTGCTTTTATCACCGATCCTGTGCTACTCACACGCTATCAAACCTACAAGGGTTTAGTGTATGTCGCCATTACTGCATTAATTGCCTGGTTGCTTTTAAAACAACGCGCGCAAATTGCCCACTCTCTCACACATTCACAGTGGCTACTCAATATGACATTTGAGCACGCGGCTACCGGCATGGCGCACGTGGCCAGCGATGGTCGCTTTCGTAGAGTCAATAAAGAGCTGTGCCGTATCTTGGGGTATACAGCACACGAATTACTCGATATGACCTTTCAACAACTCACCCATCCTATGGATTTAAGTAAAGATGAAGCATTACTTCGTAAAACCTTAAGGGGTGAAATAATGCAGTACACAATAGACAAACGCTATCTGCACAAAGACGGGCAGATTGTGTGGGCAAGATTGTCCGTCACACTGCTACCACGTCTGCCGGAGCACCCCCCTTGTTTTATTTCTGTCGTGCAAGATATCTCTGCAGTCACCCTAGCACAGCAACAATTACAGGAGAGCGAACTGCGCTTTCGCACACTTCTCGACAGTATGCCGAACATTTCAGTACAAGGTTATGATGAAAATGGCCAAACACTGTATTGGAATAAGGGCAGTGAACTACTGTACGGCTACACCAAACAAGAAGCGCTTGGAAGCAGCTTACTTGACCTCATTATTCCTCACTATATGCATGTTGCGGTTAAAGAGGCGGTTGCCTTAATGGCGCAAACCGGTGAAGCCAGAATGGCAGAAGAGCTCACGCTTAAACGTAAAGATGGTCAAGCCGTGCATGTCTATTCTTCACATGCGGTCATTATCTTGCCCAACAAAAAACCGCATATCTACTGTATTGATATCGATCTCACCGAGTTTAAGCAGCAAGAAGCCAAATTAGCCTTTTTAGCCGAATATGATCCACTAACACATTTGCCGAATCGTCAATTTTTTACTAACCAACTTGAACAAGCCTTAAAAGTTGCCCGCCGAGAACAACTGCAGTTAGCCGTACTGATACTAGACTTAGATCA
>Ga0209812_10000789_pt1 | contig 25670 bp, 16 predicted proteins | sample JI71714BDNA_FD_187502 | JGI IMG/M metagenome (GOLD analysis project Ga0209812, IMG submission 187502) | Wastewater effluent complex algal communities from Wisconsin, to seasonally profile nutrient transformation and Carbon sequestration -... | ecosystem: Engineered > WWTP > Effluent > Algae...
CTACCCAGCCTACCGGCACCAAAGACCGGCAGGCACCGTGCCCAGATGGCGGAATTGGTAGACGCACCGTCTTCAGGTGGCGGCGCTCGCAAGGGCGTGGAGGTTCGAGTCCTCTTCTGGGCACCATTTACCCCTTCAGCACCGACCGCCAACGGTTGCTAAACCCGCAGAAATCTGCCATTTTCACCCTGCTTTAGACCGCTGCTGTTCGGCCCCATTCGTCGCCAATCGGGGGCCCGTGGTGGCTGATAGGGGGCCCAAGGCCCCATAGGGCAGGTAATCTGGCGACATTTGGCGAGGCGGGGCCCCCATGGCACTCAGTGATGTCGAAATTAGTCAGGCAAAACCGAAGGATAAAGAATACAAGCTCAGCGACGGCGGTGGGCTTTATCTGCTCGTTCGAGCCCAAAGGCGCCAAGCTTTGGAAGCACAAGCTCCGAATCAACGGCCGGGAGCAGAAACTCTCATACGGCGCGTATCCGCTGATCTCGCTGAAGGAAGCGCGCCTCAATCGAGATGAGACCAAACTGGCGATGTCGCGTGGGCAAGACCCCGTGCAGCAGCGCCGGGAAGACAAGCTTGCGGCGATGTTCCGCAGCGCCAACAGCTTCGCGGATGTGGCCGAAGAGTTCATTGCCAAGCGCGAAGCCGAGGGCCTCGCCCCCGCAACCATCAAAAAGAGCCGGTGGTTCCTGGATCTGCTGAAGCCGTCCATAGGGCACCGACTGATTGCCGAGATTACTCCGCAGGAGCTTCTCGCGGCTCTGAAGAAAATCGAGAAAAAGGGGCACCGCGAAAGCGCCAAGAAGACGCGCTCGTTCGCCCGCCGCGTCTTCCAATATGGGTTTGTGACGGGGCGGTGCACGAACGACCCAGCCACCTTTCTTCGGGGTGCCTTGGTCGCTCCTGTCGCCAAGAGCTATGCTGCAATTACGGACCCTGAGCAGCTCGGCGTCCTTCTTCGCGCGATCGATGAGTTCGATGGCTTCCCGGCCAGCCGCTACGCTCTCAAGATCCTGCCGCATGTCTTTGTGCGGCCGGGCGAGCTCCGGCTTGCAGAGTGGCACGAGTTCAATTTCGACAAAGCGGAATGGGTTATCCCGGCAGGGCGGATGAAGGCCAGGCTGGAGCACCGTGTGCCCCTATCGCGTCAGGTGACGGGCATGCTGCTCGAACTGGGAGAGCTACGGGGACGAGAGGGATTGGTATTCGCCTCCTTGCATGCGCGTGGTCGCCCGATCAGCGAAAACACAGTCAATCAGGCACTCCGACGGCTTGGATATAGTGGGACTGAAATGACGGGCCATGGCTTTCGCTCGACCGCATCCACGCTGCTAAACGAATCCGGCGAATGGAGCGCTGACGCTATCGAGCGCGCACTCGCTCACCAAGATCGAAACGCAATCCGCGCCATCTATCACCGCGGTGCGCACTGGGACGAGCGGGTCAGGATGGCGCAGTGGTGGAGCGACTATCTCGACGATCTCAAAGGTACAGCCCAGTCTCGTTAAATTGTGCCCCAGGCCTCCAGGACGCTGAATTGCCTGGTTGTTGCTCCGCGCATTGCTTGCTCGCGTTGAGGTGATCATGCAATGATCTTGCTGTAGGTGTGCCACGTTCTGGCAGACACTCGGTTCGTGAGGGCAAGCGTGTATAAAAACTACGTCGGTCAACAACTTCTGCTCGTAGCTGGGCAGGAGAGCTTCGAAGTGAACGGCAACCGCTTCACCACGTTAATCCCGCTCTTGACGTTGAGTGGAGAACGCGTTCGGCCAGAAGAATTCCCAAACCGCGGCCTTGTTTGGTTCATGGTATCTGGCTCTTTGGAGGTTAAGCGCGCCCAACCGGGCAAGCTTTTAGTGGGCCTCGTTGAACAGTCTCAGCATTTCGGCACGTCCAGCCAGGAAAAGGACCACTTTCAGATTCGTATTGATTCAGCGACAACGGCTGGACACCCAAATTTTATTCAAATTCTCAAACCTCTGAAGTCGGACACGCTGAAACCTGAAGAATTACTAGACCAAGCCGAAGTGCGTCTGCCGTATGAACCGATGTCAATGGTACTGGTACATGCAGGTGGTCGCTTGCTTGGGCCCTTCCGAACCGAATGTGAAGAGGGCGCTCAAGGTGGATGGATCGTGCGATTCAAGAAGGCCGCAGCCGATCGGCCGACGAATGTGTTCGAACCCGGGGCAATCCCTACACAGACTATTAGTGTCGAAGTTTCTCCGGACGACAATTCACCCCAGCGAACCCCCGCACCGCAGACTTGTGTTTACGAAGTTGCTCTGTGGTCCGACTTCGCAGCGGCCCAGATTGGCGCTAAGACCATACGGCTTAGCACAGAGGAAGAGGCGATCTCTCGCGTCGCAAAAGGAATACTTTCGCGAACAAAGCGACAAGAACTGATTCGGGACCTCAAGGAATTGGGTGAAATCGGGCGAAGAGAGCCTGGAAGTATCACCCAAGACGACATCGACCTACTGCAGCGGGTCGTCGATCGGACACAAAAGAGATCGCATGGGATCGAAGCCTTAGTGGAAATGATCGTCGACAGTGGCCGCTTCGATGCCCTGGTCAACGAGGCAGTGGAGAAGCGGGTCGAACGCGAGATCGATGAACGTGTGCTCGAGATTAACGCATCCGCACAAGAGAAAGCGGCCAACCTCACCCGAGAGCTCGAGTTTAAACGCAAAGAACTCGAGCGGCTCTCCGATGAAATAGATCGTAGTCGCCGCCAGTCAGAGGCCCGTCTTCAAGAACAATTCGAACAAAAGCGCGTAGAAAAGGAGAAGGAATTATTCGAACTTGAGGAGATGCTGAAATTGCTCAAGGAGGAAATAGAGAGTCAGCGTAAGTTGATTGAGGGGGCGCTTAAAGGCGCTGCCGATCGGTTCGAAAGCGGGCGCGAGAAAGTGATCGAGGACTTTCTAGCAATTGAACCGATGCTGGGTCGCATTGGCCTAGTAAAAAAATTGCCTGAGCCGACAAGTCTTCATGATACAGCAATTGTTCCTAGCGCCAGTGGTGATGATCAAAGAGACCAAATCACTCTGCCGCCACCCTGGGCGCGCGATGAGCCCAGCCGCGAGCAGTTGAGCGAGCTCGAATTCTTTGAGCGGTTCTGCGCACATGTCCACGCCAACGGTTTTCGCTTCGACAGGTCAGACCTTCTGGCGTTCCACCTCAGCGTCAAATGCAATAACTTGGTTATACTTGGCGGCGTCTCAGGCGCAGGGAAGTCGTCACTGCCGAAGCTCTACGCTGATGCAATGGCCGGTGACAATGGCAGTCAATCAGCGCGGTATCTCAACATTGACGTCAACCCCTCCTGGACAAATCCAGCTGACCTATTGGGCTATGTCAACCTAATAGATCGACGATTTTACCCGGGAACCTCAGGGATCTTCACGTTTTTGGCGCAATCAGCACTTGAGGCTGAACTCAAACGGGACGACACTTCCGTATATATTACTTGTCTTGATGAAATGAACCTGGCGCAAGTCGAGCATTACTTCAGTGGTTTCGTGCAGGCCTTATCCCGCAACCCGGCAGATCGCCATGTCAACGTGTTCGATGCGTCGAGCCTAGATGCCAATGATCCTTTGCGCCGCTGGTCGCGAATTCACCTTGGAGATCATGTACGCTTCATTGGCACGGTGAACTTTGACGAGACTACGCGGGTCCTAAGCCAGCGCATGCTGGATCGTGCCGACCTGATCACCTTGGAAGGTCGAGATCTGATGGATCTCAATGGAACAGCATCAACCGGGCTGATCCCGCCGACTGGCTCTCAACTACATTTTAGTGACATGCGTGAATGGATCAGCGAACGACCTCTTTCGAAAAAAGCAGTAGCACTACTAAACGAGCTGCAGGGGCCGCTGCAGACACTTGGTTGCCCGCTCACTTCGCGTCGCCATGCAGGGATTCAGCGTTTTGTCTCAAGTGCAACACCAGCGCTCTTTGAGCATTTGTCGGGCGATGTAGAATGGCACGCCCTCGACATGCAAATTGCACAGCGAGTTGTACCGCAGATCAAAGGCCTTTTCCGCCGGGAAGCGCAGCGCGCACTCGAACAGCTAGACAAGTCGCTGGATCGGCCCGATGCCCAGTTCATGCGCTCGCGACGCTTAATCCGCCACTTACGTGAAGGTGAGGATGACGTAGCCTCCTCGTGGTTGGGGGATTGACCTATGGATGAAGCGCTCGCGCTAGCCATCTATCGCGGCATCGACGCACTCACCACAATTGCCCCCTCACGCTCGGTGCCAGTTGCTACTGCACTGTCTCTTGAGGAAGATGCGAGGATCAGTTTTGAGTTAACCCCACGTATCCCGGGCCGAGAATACCGAGTCATGGTCGGGGACAGTGTGTTCGAGCCTGCGCTTAGTGGCAGACGGGCCATCGAATGGGGCGATCAAACGCTCTATTTCGACAGCGCCAGAGGCCCAACCCGTCTTGTTTTGCAGGAGAAGCATGCCGACGTTGAAGCTGCCTGGCAGGATGTCCTCAACTGCGATTTCCTGATCACCCCCACGAAGCTCAATGCTACCGCGTTTGATCGGATGGTTGAGGATCTTGCCAAATTGGCATCTGGCCTTGTTTTTGATTTGATGGCTAAATCGACTGTACGCATCAATCCAGTTAGCGGGCGCGAAGCCACTGGTATTTCGACGCATTCGCCGCAAGCCGAACTTGGTTTGCTCACGCGCATATGGGACCGGCTGTCGGTGGCTTTGGGTACCGTCCTACAGCAGCCGGAGAGCCGTTTGACGCGCAAGCAGGAGTTGCGAGCTTGCCAGGGTCATGAGGCCTTTTCGCAGATGGAACTAGTCCGACTGGCAAACCGCGGAATAGATTTGCGGAGGAAGGAAACGGTCAGGCCCTTTTCAGCCAGTGTCGATATCATCAGCAACAGCAATGACATTCTCGAAAACCGGATCATTTTAAGGTTCCTGCGGTTGCTGGCGAACCGGACCCGGGCCTGCCAATTGCGCGCGCGCGAGCAGATCGACCAGATGAACGAACGTGTCCAGCATTGGCTTGATGCGGGGGCAAAAAGCGAGGTTTTCGAATATGAACGACCTCATCGCGAAAAGCTCGAAGGCGCGTGTGATGCGGCAGAGGGTCTTCTAACGAAAATTGCCTCAGCAATCCGGGGCTTCGGTCCCCTTTCCGATTATCAGTTCGAACGGGGTATACCTGAGACTCCAGTATTTCTGAATATCTCTCATTACCATCATATCTGGATGGTCATGCGACAATATCTCTCTCAGACAGTTGTATCTTTAGAAACTGGATCAGAAGAACGGCTTAAGCAAACTTGGCGAATGTATGAGCAATGGGTGTTTTTACAGTTAGCAGAAGCGCTACGCACTTCAGGATTGTTATGCGAAAATACGGTTGATTTTCTTTCCGCACTTAGTCGGCGTCGATTCGCCATTGATCTTCAGCGCGATTCTTTTCTAGAATTTCGCAACTCAGACGGCCTGAAGGTTGTCCTGACGTACGAACCGACCGTCTTCCGTAAGGAGGTGGCAGCTAAAGCGGGCGCGCGCATCTATAGTGGCATAGCTTCAGACCAACCACTGGCGCCGGATGTTTTAATAGAAGTTCTCCGTCAAATGCCTGACGGAAACTACGATCTCGTATACGCCATAGTCGTCGATGCGAAATACAGTAGAAATCCTTCTCGCTATATTGAGCAATGCAGCAAATATCAGAAAATCCGACATGCAGGTACCGATCGCTCAGTCGTTAGGCAGATTTGGATAGCCGCCCCTGTTGATGAAGGTATCACGCCCGAAGACTCGGCAGTGGTCTGGACCGACGACGGCCCACTGGTTGAGATGGGCGAATTCGTTGCGGGGCATTTCGGAATGATGCCAGTGACAGATGACATTGATGACGGAAATCTCCTCAATTCCGGAGCCAAGCGCTTGATTCTCGGACTACTTAGCCATTTGGGGGAGAACTTCACGCAAGCGCCTCGAAAGGCTGTAATTTGAAGCCGCAGCTTTGCTCGCGCGGGTGGAGATGGCGCAGCGGTGGCGCGATTATCTCGACGCGCTCAATACCGATGTCCCGGCCCGCTAGCCAGCCGTAGGCAGGAAAATAAACGGACTGAAGTCTTCCTCGCGTGCGGCCGCCAGCCATTCTCGTCCAGAAAAGCCGCTCTCCTGGATCAAGGCGATGATTTCGATCGTCGACACTGAAGCAGCTTCGCGTTGTCGCAACAAATCCACCGAGGGGCGAATAGCGGCTTCAGCCTCGTCGATGCGCCTGGCCCAGGCTGGCGAACCCATATCTTCAGTATGATGCCGCGCGCGCTCAAGTATAATCGGTGCCAGTTGGATTGTCTTGCCAAGCCCAATGAGATCCGCGGCATTCGAGCGGGCAGCGTCGAGCGCAGCGGCGGTGTCTTCGCACGCAAGCCGGGCTGTAACCCTTGTCATTGCAGCCATTGCGAATGCGTCGATGAAAGGCACTGACATGAGAGGATCATGACTTTCAGCGCGAACCTCATGGGCGCGACGTCTGAAGGTGTCTGCCAGGAAATGTGCGTCCCGCGCGATCGCACGCCATTCGGCTTCAGGTTGCCCGAGGCTCCAGCACTCATCGAGCTGAGCAAGCAAGGTGGACAGCCGCGTGAAATCTTCCGCAATCCGTTCACGTCGCAAATCGCGGACATTCCCGGCGATAGCTGCCAATTGGGGCTCGATAGTGTCGAGCTGCTTTTGGACGGCGGACAGCTTTCGAAGCATCAAGGCCGTGCCTGCAACCGAAACGCCGATGGCCGCCGCACCGACTGCAAGATTAGCGATCTGCAGTGACTGGACGACGCTGATCGCAGCCTTGATTTGCTCGTTTTGCACGCCAATCACGACGTCACCGAGCAGGCCTGGCAACGCCAAAGGTCCGTGACCTACGATGCTGGCTAGTGCGCTTGTTTCTTGGAGATGACCAACGATCCGGCCAGACGATGTCGCGCGGATGATGGAGCCGAAGACTTCATAGTCCCCGCGGCCGACGCCTAAGAGGAGTTCTTCCGGGACTTGCCGCAGACCGCGGTCAATAACTTTGGTCTCGAGGCTTTGCGCAACGTGGACGGGTTGGCGAAAGCGAGGGATCGCCTGATTGAAATCGCCAAGAACAATTGTCGGCGTTCCTGATGCTCGCTCGAGATAAGACCCTAGACCTTCAAGGTAGCTGAGGTGATCTTGCCATCGGGTGCGGTCTCTGCGTCCGGTGCTGACATGTGCTGCCGACCAAGGAATGCAAACGCCCACAAACCTGACGGCTTCAGTTCCGACTTTCAGTGTACCAGCCGCAAAGCGGCCAGGCGGCAGTTGAGCGGAGCCGATAGAATCAGGCTGCTCCTATTTGTGCCTGGTCCAGAGGATAACCTTGCGTCGCCCTTCGTGCAGCGGGTAGCCGCAATCAGCTTCGCTTTCGATCAGGTCGCCGCCTTCTGGCAGGTTGTCCGCATGCGCCTCAGTGACGCAGATAACGTCGGCCTCGCTAGCCGCCAACCGTTCGCGCATCTCTCTGCCTCGCGCTGACGAGGCGGGTGCCCACTCGAGGTTCCAGGTAGCAACCAAAAGGTTTGACGAGCCAGCATGGACGGCCGTCATACTCTGCCCCCATCGGTTGTGAGGTGATGAAGGAGCGCAACCATGGCTCTCATATCAAGCGCGCAGTATTCTTGCAGATCTCGTGCGATCTGCTCCTTTCGCTGAGGATCGCAATCGGCGCGGCTCGCTTCGAGATAAGCAATTTGTGCTGCTGAACCGTCAGCGACACTCAATGCCTTGTAGCCGCTTTCCTGGGTGATGGTCGGCAGTACCGCTTTGATCGATCAGCTTCCTCGCTGTTCACGATGGTACCAATTGTTGCGCGTCACCGGCAGCAGATCGACAATGCGTTCCGCCATCTGCTCCAGGTCTGTTGCGAGGTCAGCACAAGCCGCGGCGAGATTCTTCATGCAGCCGCGCTCGAAGCTAGCATTGTAGGCAATAATCGCCCCGCAAGGCGGAATGGCAGTAAGTAAGGCTTCCGCGATTGCCCTTCGAGGATCCATACCGTCCAGGCTAAGGAACTCGTGGTGGGCAATCTCACCCGTTTCGCTCTCGATGTGAGCGGAAAACTGGAAGGGCACCTGTTGCCAAGGCTTTGTGCCGAGCCAGCGCGGCACGGCGAAGGCGATAGTCTCGAAGTCGAGATAGCAACGCGGCCAAGCCCAGTCTGCGGTGGCCCGCTTAGCGCCGTCGGCATCATGGTAGGGCACGCCATCGCGCGTCGCCTGCTGGATGCGCACATGCGTTGCGTTGGTAAGCCCGCCATGGGGAATCTCGAGTAGCTCGCTTACCCCCTGCTCTGCCCATTTGGCTGCTAGCTTGCGACCGCTGTTGGGTAGGAGACTGATTGGCCATTCCGGCTGATCAAGGCATGCGCTGCAATAGTCAGAGAATTCGCACGAATAGGGCGTCTCACAATGATCGCCCATGTCACATTCTGGCTCGGGGCCTGCAAGCACGTCGCGCGCGGCCGCGACAATGCTTTCCCTGTCAGCGATCAAGCCCTCTGCTTCGTCCATCGTGGACACGTCAAAGAACAATCCGGCGTAGTTACCGTCCTCGGTCAGCACGAATTGATTGTTGATGTGGCAGATCGCCGCCGTCCTGACCGGAACGCCGTTGTGACGCAGCACCCATACTCTAGGTTGATTACCTCAGGCGCTTGACAAACCAGTCACGTAGCGCACCCTTGCCGGCGAGCAGACGTCTGGCTATTTCCAAATGCGCATTGTTGCTCTTGGCCTTAGGGTCGTTAACGTTGATCGCCACTACCAACACCGGGCCGGTATCCGCCACCTGATGGCAGCCGCTGCTCCGGGGGGGAGCGCTTTCCGCGCGGCGGCGAGTCAAAGCAAAAACATAAACCTTGGGCTGGTATTCCCCATCAATCTGCGCGATCGACCTGATCAGCCGACCGTTAAGCGCGCTGAAAGCCATCTGGCCAAGTTCGAACGCTTCCTTGCCCTTCCCGGTGAGGCTACCAGACGGCAGTGTTTGCGGCAGCACTCCGCCGCAGCTTTTCCCGGCGATTCGCCACCCGGTTCCTCCGCTAGTCCCCGGAGATTCTAGCCTAAGCGCACCATCGCGAATGCATTTGTCGATCGCGTCGGTCCTTCGAGTTTCGGTATCGCTCGGCGCTTCCACCGTGGGGGTGCCGGTTTTGGAGAACAAGACAAGGTCCGCCGGTCGCGTGGCGCGATCTTCGGCACTCTGCCAGGCTGCCACTAGTTGGGGCAGCTCGCTTCCGGCAGTGCCGCCAGAGGCAACGTCTTGGAGCCCGTCGCAGACCGGCCCAGTCTTGCCGAACTGTAAGGCAGTGCGGCTTTCGTGATCCTTCGCCAGCAACGATGCCTCAATCCTATATCCCGTAACCAGCCGGGCATAGGACTGCGCCAACAGCACATTGTTCCACTTATAGGATTGCCCGCCGATCATCATGTTGATGATCTGGCTGCGGTAATCTACGATCTCACCGAAGTGCCAGCCAAGCGCAAACGGCCGAGGCAGGCTATCGGCCATGCTTGGATCCAGCCGGTTCTCTCCTTCGCCATGCTGCCACACCCGCATATGGCTAGGCCGCCAGCCGCCTTCCGGCAACTTGCAGCTGTGGTCATTCACTAGCGTGCTGCCAGAATCGCCAACGAAGAGCGTATCAAACGCGATGCGCCAAGGCGGACAGATATTGGTCTCCACAGCCCTCGCGTTGTTTGGGCAGGGCTTCACATCTTCAGGGACCATCCTGAATTTGCTAGGATCACGCGTACCCTGGGCATCGTTCCGCGTACAAGAAGCCAGCAACGCCAGCCCAGCGGCATAATAGTTCGAGGAATGTTTGATGAACTCGCGGGCATTGAGCCAGCCGCCGCGGCTTGGTACTGTTGCTGCCTCCAGCGCCCCCCCCAGCGGTACACCGAGCACGTGTGTTACCCGGTTGCCGCTGATCCGTTTCTCGTTCTCGTTGATCTCCAACATTGAAAAATCAGGGCCGAGCGCGCGCGCGCCTTTTGCTTCTTCTTGCGCGAATATCGCCTGAGCGATCAGCGGCTTGGCAGCTGAGCCGATCGTCAGGTCGATAAAGTTAAGATCTTGCTGTCCGAAGCGTGGATCGCGCTGATAAAGCGGATCGCCATCGACCGAGGCCAACGCCAGAACCTCTCCGGTTCGACCGTCCATGATGGTCACTCCGACAGAACGATCAAACCCGAAATCACCCACGGTTTCTTCGACTACCCTCTGGGTAAACCGCGAGAGTTGGGGATCAAGGGAGGTCATCAGGTTCCTGTTCGCCTCCTGGCACTCGCCCGCGCAGTGCTTTTGCACCCAGTCAGACATGCCGTTGCGCACTGATTGCGCCAGACGTGCATAAGGCAGCGAAGCTGGACCCGCTAATTGTAGGCCCGAATCGTTCGAGATCACACGCGATTGGGTCAATTTGACTAGCCGCAACGGCGGTGTTCCAGATCCCGCTGTACCCCGCAGTTCCAAGCAGACACCCGGTGTCAATTGCAAATCTGCTTGGGTGGACTCCACCGGATCGTCGCTATCGCAAAAAAATGCCGCGATGCCGCCATAGAGACGGAAGCTACTGAGAGCGTTGTCGGCGCCCAAGATTAGCTCACCGTTCGGGTTGCTGATAATCTCGATTCTTCCGCTCTCGAAGCCGCGCACTTCATATCCGTTCTGCCGCTCCGGTCCGCTGCCGATCAGCTGGCCGCTGCGCTTGCCCAGTTCTTGCCAGCTCGCGCCCTTCCCAGCCGCAACGAAGGTGGCCGAAGGCGAATCGCCACTATATTGCAGGCTCCCGGTCCAGTTGAGCGCGTCGAACGGCGATGTTAAGATATGCGGTTCGCGCGCAAAGCCCAATAGCACGTTGTTGTCCGACCACAGCGCAGGATCATTGCGGGCGATATCGGTCAGTAGAAACGACCGATCACGAAATTCGAGCAGCTTTTCAAAGCCCGGTCGCTTTGCAACTTCGTTGAGCCGTTCGTTGTCGATATCGACAACAAGACCGTTGGGCCGCCTCCCAAATGTCTGGCGAGCCGCTTTGAGTTCGTCGGTCGCGAATAGGATGCGCTCGGGCACCAGAACTTTATCGACCACCTGACTATAGCCCGTGACCCCAGCCTTGAGCGCTTCTGCCGGGGCAGTCGGCAGAGTTACGGCTAGCGAAATCGCCACAACTGGCACGACCACGGCCAAAATTCCGCTCCAGTTCATGTCGATTCCTTCTTTGTCGACTTAGTCGGGGTGGCGAGTGCCAGTGCGATGACCGGAACGATGAGCACGAGTCCCTCGAGCAGATCGCTGATCGAAATTGGCGAGAGCCAATAGACGTTGCGCCCGGTAAAGGGCACTGCCAGCAGATTGGCCATGATCATGTAAAGGTCCCCAAAGAGCATGAGGCACAACCCGCCCAGCGCCGTTAACACCGGCAGCTCGCCCAAGGTCCCATTGCGGAGCGCTGCTGCGCTGACATTTACGATGGCAAACAAGATCACGATCAAGAACCCCGCCGTCCCCGCCCGGCCGAACGGAGCCATTAGATGAACCGCTGCGGCATAGTCACTGGTATGGGCGAGGCGCAGTTCGATCGGCGGCGGCTGGTTTAGGTAGCCGCGCCCCCAAAGGCCCTGGTTGGCATAGAGCGCCATGTTATAAAACGCCGAGCGCGCGCCCTCCCCTTCTTTGCTGCCCAACGCAGCCATCATCTCGGGGTTAGAAAAGGCCAGGTGGCGTTGAGTGAAGTGATCGGTGTCGACCACATCCTCGAGCCTTTGCGCAGCTTCTTCGGTAGTCAGAGGCTCCTTCGCCGCGTTGCTCGACAACGGCGAAACCACAGCAAGCCCAATGAACCCGCCTAATACAAGCAGCGCCCCTAATGGCAGAAGACTATGCCGCCACCCCCGACTGCCTTTCCGAGCGAGCAGCAATAGTACCCAGATCACAGACCAAGTCAGCGCAAGCGAAACGATCCCTAGAAACAAGAATCCCATATCCTGCTGCACCACCGCCGCCGGAGACGTCACAAACAAGGGCAAGCCGATGAGAAGCGGTCCCTGCATAACCGCCGAGATCTTCGCTAAAAACGTCCTGACCGGATTCTTCTCCTGTAGCTCTGCCGGCACGGTAGTGGCGGGCGAAGCCCAAGCGATGAAGGCGTTCGCCGCGAAACCAAAATACAGCAACAACGCGAATGTTGGAAATGGCATTCGCTTCAACACAAATCCCACGAGAAAGCCAACAACTGCCAAGCCAAAAAACAGCCACACCAAATGCGCGGAGCGAACTCGCTTCCAGATGCATCGTGCCCAACCTGCTTGATTTGGCGGCGCGTCCTCTAGCAACGTTTCTGTCGATAGTTCCTTTGGCCGGAAGAAGCGCAGGACATTTGCAAGGAAGTGCATGACTTTTGCAAGGAAGCATCCGGGCAACTCCGACCACCTAAAAGCAACCAAAGCAGGAACAATCAGGCCAGCCGTCGCTATCCAAGCCAAGGCGTGCATCGTTTTTGAAACGGTCTCAGGCACCCAAACAAGCATGAAGGCCATCACCCCAAGCCCCAACACCACCGAGAAGCTTTGGAAGACGGACGGCCAACGGCTTAAAGTTGGGCGGTGGTAAAACAAAGCCGCCAACCAAACGGCCACCGGCGGCACTATCAAAATCGCCAAAGTGGCACCCATCAGCGAGAACACCAGGCTGGGGCGCGGGTCGACATAGGCTGCTTCGAAGGCCACCAGCAGCCGCATCGCCAACATGAAATCGAGCAGAATCAGCGCCGTGAAGGCAAGGTTGCTCTCGCGTCGCAAGTGCCAGGTGCCGGCAAGTGAAAGGAGCAGGCCGATCGGAGTCAGCAAGACCAGACCAAACGGCATATATCCGAAGCCGAGCGAGTGCTGGACAACCTTGGCCCAATCGCCCGAGGCACTGCCTAAATACATTGCGCAGCCAAGTTGGGGCGCGTTGAGCCAGTGTTCGGTTTCGCTCCTCTCTGGCGGCTTGATCGTGCCTCCGGTGAGTCCGGGCTGGCAACCGCCCGTGTCTGGCTCGATGCTTTTGAGATCCAGGATTTGCCGAAACTGCCCCGCAAGCCTCGCGCCTACCGAGGCGAATTGTCGCTCCTCGATATTGCTCCCTTGCAGCAATGTTCCAAGGTTTCCGAACGAGACCCCGGCCACGCCATTGGCATCTAGATTACGCCGGGCTTGCTCCGAATAGGCGATCCGCAAAGTGTCTGGTGTTGCAGGGATCACTGTTAGGCCGGCGCTATCGACCCGGAATTGCAGCTGACGACGCAGCGACAATCTTGCGAGCGGCAATTCCTCTACAAACTCGTACTTTAGCCATTGCGGCAACCAACTAACCGCATGGCTCTGCTTACGGAGACTTTGGAGGAAATTCTCGGGCGAAGTCGGCTCGAGCGCGTAGATCCACAACCGGGTATCATCGGGCAGGCCAACGCGCACTGATTGCTGCGGTATTTCGGCACCTGTGGCGCAGGAACCGTCCGCCGCATAGCGAGCAGCCGAGTCTGCCACTATCAAACGATAGTTCGTTCCATCGCCGATCAAATAGCTGGCAACGTCGCGCAGCGGTTGTTCTTTGGCTGGAATCAGCGGATCGACAACGCCGAAATCGCGCAGCAGAATTACCCGCTTGTCAACCGCTTCGGGCAATGGAGCAGCTGCGGGTTGCCCATCTATGGTCAGGCGGTTGGAGCTCCGATTGAAGCCGATCGTGTGGCCCGCAACGCAAAGCCGCGAAGCCCCGCCAAAGGGTGTCTCGATCGCTCCAGTAAAGGCTAGCGAAGAGCCAACAGCGATCAAGCCGCGCGCAAGCGCGACCTGTTCAAAGCCCAGACAAAGTCGCCGCCCAGAACAGCCCAGATCGGCGGCCGGGGTCAGATCAAGAGTCGCGAAGCCGCCACCGAACTCGGTTGTCGAGTTGCTCCTGGCACGCACCACGAGATCGTCGGAACGCAGCGGATTAAGTCGTTCGAGTGCCGCATCGCTGTCCTGCTCAGCCAGCACCTGCGGCGCCTCGGGGAGACCAGCTGCATTGCTTCCGATGCTGATCCGCCGCCCAGGCACAGAGCGAACCGGATCGGCAAAGGGCGCTTCCGCGGCAAAATGCAGCTCGGTGAGATTCAGCTGAAGATCACCCAACCGCGCGTGCGAATCGAGCAAGACCCAGCCAATCAGAAGAGCTGGCAGCACGCCTGCGCCAAACGCCAGCATGACCCCAGGGCGCCGACCAGGGAGCACCCACAGCAGCGCCAGGGCCAGCAGAACGGCTATCGTCGTCAGAACATAGCCAGACGACGGATCAGGCATTCGCGCCCCCGCCGCGCTTGCTGACGATGTCTTGCGCGGTGGCGAAGTACTTGCTGCCGAAAAGCTCGGCCCGGTGTCGCTCTCGGCTGGGAGCGAGAGCGCGGGCCGCACGGATTGCGAAGATGATCCCGAGGAAGGCTATGAATGCCCAAAAGGCCATCCAAGCCAGCAACCACCAAGAGACGTTGCCGGGTCGATCTTGCGACCACTGCCCCTGCAATGAATCGAAAGCGTTCGCAGCGGGAGTCCCGGCATCAAACGGATTCTGGACGGATGAAACATTGCCTCTTAACCATTGGGCTCGCGCTTCATTGTGCCGCAACCAAAGGCTGCTTGCCTCCGATATCTCGCGAGCGTCTGTGGCGGGATCTCTCGTATCGCCCTGACTGACGATCATCGCCAGCCGAGCGAATTCGAAATAGTTGCGATGGAGCGTCACGGTATCGGCATTTGAGCCGCTGCGAGCCAGTTGGAACCCGTCCAGCGACTTGTCCGCATCGACCAGAATTAGGCCAAATTCTTGTTCGGAGCCGATCTTGCGGGCTTCGGCGACCATGCCATTAGTGGTCAGCACCAGACGGGTCAGTGCAGCAAGTTCTGGATAGTTACGCCAGAGATCGTTTTGGTTGGCTTGGCTGGCCAGTTTCGCAAATTGCAGTCCGTCCACTGTTGGCTCGCCTGCAGGCCAGTCATTCCAGTCACTGCACCGCCTCGCGCAAAGCCTGGTTTTGGTCGCCAGCAGCGCGGAAAGGTAATCCTGCCACAGGCTTGCTCCAGCTGCCTCGGGCAACAGCATCCAGTAATCGCCCGAAAGCAGGCTGGGGATCATCTCATAGCGCGAGCGGCCCGCTGGACCGGGCAACATGTCTCGCCCCGCCATCACCTGCTGATCGCCCGGAACCCCGTCGATCGCACCCTCGAGTGCGGCCCGCAATTTGTCCAGACCTGCTTTGCGCGCTTGAGCATTGCGGCGCTGGTCCGGTGCCAGCGCAAGCCGTCCTTCCAGCCATGAGCAGCGGATTTCGCGGCTGCGGTCATTTGCCTCCGAATCTACACCACCTATGTTAACTGATAGACTCTTGTTACAATCAGCTGCGGCCAAATTCGCACGCGAGTCTGTGAATTTGCCGCTCAAAAGGTCGATCAACGCAAGCTGGTAGGCGATATCCTTTGCAAATTGCCGATCAGGATTGGTCCCGCCCCGCAGCGTAACGAAGTTGTCTCGCAGATATTCCAGCGACTGGGTTCCGTTCAATCTGCCATCCAGCCGGTCCTGGTATGCGCGCAACAGATTTTCGGTTTCGCTATTGAAGCTCCTCCGTTGCGGGCCGGCAGGAGAGCGCGACCCACCGCGGTACAGCGGCACTGGTCCCGGGCCGAAAAGCTCAGCTGTGACGCCCAGCGGCTCGTCGGCAAGCTGCCTAGCAAGAGCGTTCGATTCAGCGGGAGTCCAAACCCACTGGGGACTTTTGACCCAAGCATCGACCTCTGGTCTTGATGGCATATTTTTCCATTGCCACAAAATCGTAGTGAAGATCATGATCGCGATCACCACGACCACCACATACTCGGCGACGTAGTTAATTCGCCGACGCCCGACACGCCAGTATCGGATCACTCTTGCCAAGAGGCTTGGGTCCTCCGCCGGACTGTCCCCTGTCACCTGATGCACCTGCTTTGCCCCCGTCGATCCGTTTGTGTTGCTTCACGCACAGCTCATTGCTTGCCCAAGTCGCCAATTTCCTTAGCAATCCGCAGCACCGAAGCCGGGCCGCCGTATCGCGCCACCACGCGATCCTTTAGCAGCATGATTTTGGGAATCTGCCGCCACCGTTCCCATGAGAGCCAACCGAGCCTAGCGGTATCGAGACCCGCTTTTTTGCGTTCGGTGATCCGCTCGAGCAGCCAGCGAATTGGCTCCCAAACGTTCCACCCCGCCAGATTGAAGGGGATTTCAAAGGTTGGCTTACCGGAATCCGTTGTAATTTCCTTCGCGCCACCCGGGCAAGCGCTTGAATAGTCGATGTTCACCACTTCGAAATTCTCGATGAACGATTGGGTGGGAGACCTATCACGACGGTCCAGATTGGCAGTTATCAGGGCTGTCCACGGGTCCGACCCGTCGATTTCGGTATGGTATCCTTCCGGCTTGAACATGGTGTTGCCCGGCTCCAATCCGAAAACCTGATCAGCCTTGGTTAGCAACACGAAGAGCGGAATTTCCGACCTCCCCCCACCCTTGGGCAAGGCCACGCGCCGATTGATTTCAAGCTTGCAGAACGCTTGAAACGCCCCAATTCGATCCAAATTTGAGCGATTCTGCAATACTGCCACGGCTTGCATCAGATGAGACAGGTGCGGCAGTAAATCTAGAGAATTTTTCACATCTTGATTTTGCCGTTTCCACTCTTCATCAGTCATTGATGTCGGACCGTCGATAAACGCAGGAGCGGCCACGTTTCTCATGTTGAGCGCGGCGGGTCCCGGTAATACCAGAATCATACCATCCGCTGCGCAAGCGCAAGCTGCCAATTGCCTGATCCTGACATCGTCCGTTTCAGCAAATTTGGCTCGGCCCTTGGCAATATCGAAAAACTCGCCTGGGACATCTATAAGATAAAGATTCTTCCTCTTGTCGAACCTATTGTCTCCGGTTGGTTTTAGCTGGATTGCTTGAACGTCTTTGGTCGCATCGATGTTCGCACCCATGGCCACCCCATCGATCAGCTTTACAATCTCCCCAATCGCATAGCTGCCCTTAACGGCCTCATTCTGCGCTTGAACAACAGAAAACGTTTTACCGGCAGCAGCGTGGCCGGTGATCAAGATGATGTGGCCGTTCCGCGTCATTTCGCGCAACTTTTCTTCGACGATTGAAACGCCCCGCGCGGTAGGATGGGCTTGCGCTTGCTGCTTAGCCCGAGTGGCCGGATCGTCTGCCTTTGCCTTCCTCGCATCAGCGCCGACAACTGTCGGCGCTGGGCTGATTTTCGCAGGTTTTTCTATGTCTTCGTCGTTCAAAGAAAGATCTCCTACGGGGTTTTCAATGACCTTTAACCAAATGTGCCGTCTTGGTCCGATAAAGTGAAGTCATGGCATCGAACAATGCCATTCGATCAGGCGCGTTGATCTCACAGCCATTGCGTGGGGTTTGCGCGATCAAGCCGGTGGCGAATTGCCAGAGGCTGTTGCGGTAGCGGCGCAAATGTGGGTCGTGATCGGACAGCTCGGCGCTCACCCGATCGGCCCCAGCGCGCAAAACCTCGCGTTGTGATCGCGGCTGAGAGGTGTCATATGACAACGCCGCCAGCGTAGGGAGGCTTGCCACAAGCTGCTGTTGCAGAGCCGGTGCCAGTACACTCCAAGCCACGCCTTCCGCGCGCAACCGGTCGAAGCCTAGCCCAAGGGCGGTCGCAATTCTCTCGCTGTGCTGCTGGGGGTCAGGCTCGGCAGCCAGCGTCGCCGCCACTGCAAGCAATGTGGCAGGTGGTGCTGCGGTCTGGCGTTCCCAGCCTGAAGGCAGCCGCCTGGCTAATATGGTCCGCTCGACCGCAAATAGGCTGTTCCAATAACGTAAAGCGTCGGTAGTCGAATTCGCCAGCGCTAGTTTTTCGCCCGGTTGCGGGTGCAATTGGGCGAACAAGCATCCGCCGCCATCATCTAGCATGTGTTCTACAATCCGGCTGCGGGCTGCGGGAAGGAGGCTGCTTGTTCCGTCGTTCGTCGTCACTGCGATAATCAAACCTCGCAAAATCTTTCGCAAGTCGATCGCTACCAACTCTTTATCCACGCGTGCAGCAGCTTGCGCCAAAAGGCTCAGCCATTCCTCATGCGCCTCGTCACCGTATTCGGATGCCATATGCTGGAGCAGCGCCGCGCATCGCGCCGTAATGCAGGATTCTGGATCGCCATTCGCCGTTGCGGCGGTGCGGAAATGATCCAGCGCCTTGCCGTGATCGACTGTGGTGTTTGGCAGAGAGATCAACGCCTGTACGAGGGCGAGCCAGCCGCTTCCTGTATCTATCAGTTGGCGGACAGCATTGGTTTTGCTGACCACCATCTCCCCATAGCCTGTAGTGGTCACTTCTATCACGACCGAACCGTCACTGGGCGGGTCAGCTAGCGTAATCGCCGACGCGGACTGGGCCACGTTCCAGTTTGCAAGGCTCGCCGGATAGGTGCTCCAGGTCAGATCTGCCGCGCGGCCTGGCGGGAGCCAGGCGAATAGTTCGGCAAACCAGGTGAGGGCCTCAGTCGAGTTGCGGCGGGGATCGACCTCAAAGTTGGCAGTGCGCAGTCGCAGGCGCTTTTCGCCCACCAGTCCGCCGAACAGCCGCAAGGCCGTCTTGTTCGTCGTCGACGCCGGTTTTAGCGTAGCCCAATCGACCGCGAGCGGCTCCATCCGCTGGCTAGGCCGTCCGGCCAGATCTTCGAACGCGTTTTGGGCAAGTAGCGGTAGCAGGTTGCCGAACCGGTCGATGTCATCGCTCGCCAGCACAATTCCACACGTCATCACGACCGCATTACCGCCGATTGGGTCCATGCCGTTGCTTACCGAAAGAAAATGCCAACCGTCTGCGTCGGGCACGCGGAACTGGCAGACCATCGTGTCGCCGGGCCGCAGGTAATCGACCATATCGTGGTTAATAATCGACAGGTTTGTAACCTGTGCATCGCTGATCCCGAGTTGTTCTGAGCGGCCAACCACGCCATAGCTGCGCCCGCGACTTGTGGGCCCAAGGACCAAGAGGGGGTATCGGCCTATCATTCGATTGGCGAGGCGACCACGGGGATCGTTTCGCCTAGATCACCGATGCTGCCGATCGCGATCAAATAGCTGCGCATCTGGATATCCCAATGTGCAGCGGTCCATCGGTCTGCGAGCCCATCGCCTAGTTGAGCCTTGCGAACACAGGCGCGAACGGCCTGAGGACGCGCGTAGTTGCTACGCGCCTCTTTCAGCATAGCGTCGAAGCTATCATATTCGCATCGCGGCAGGGCCTCTCCCGCAATCGGCTGCCGCAGTTGCAAAATCGCCTCGGCCAGTTTGCGATTGGTGTCTTTGGCACGGCTGCTAACGAGTAGCTCGACGATATCGCAGGGCTTTGCGGAGCAGGAGCTTCCAACTTGATTGGCCATTGCCGGGGCTTTAGTCTTCAGCAGGTCCCAGCCAGCGCGGATCAGACGTTCATCGCTTATGCCCAGCTCGGTCGGTTGCACTATAGCGGGAGTTGATTGGCGATCGAAAAGCCCCATGACCCTGGACGCGGATTGGGTGACCAGGAGAAGCGCAGCTAATCCCATCAAGATGACCGCAAGAAGAACCGACTTCGATTTCCACCGGCGCGTCAGATTAGCCCATGTGCTTTTCAGGGACCTCATCTTAGTCGTGTTCTGATTAGGCGGTGGAGGGGCAAGCGGCGCGCTCTGTAGGTGGCCAATCAGCAGCCGAAGCTGTTGAATTCGGTCTTCGTCCGGCACTCCCTCGGCATCTACAATATCGGAGAGCGCTTGCAGGGAATCGGGATTGTTGGCGCGGCGCTCTAGCGCATCGAGGTGCGCTTCGAGTTGGCTGAACTTGGCCATGCAGCCTTCAAGTTGCCCAACCACTTCCGGTATGGCCGCCATCTCCGTGGAGGCCCGAGTGAAATGCTGCGTTCCTGAATCGATTTGTAGAAGCAAGTTTGACAAGCGCTGATCGATCCCCTCCAACTGTTTGATCCGCGTCTCCAGTTCTCTAAACTGACCCGCCTGCGCCGATTTGGTCGCTTCAATCAGGCTGCGAATCGGCTCAAGCTGCTGTGCGATCGCATTTTCGATCCCACGCGTCGCTCCCTTTAGCATGGTATCACGCCACAGCTTTTCGAGCTCAGCAGCAAGTTCTGCATCGTAAACATCGACCCGCGCCATCGAAACCTCCGACCAAGCCATTGCACTGCTTAGCACTTTGACGACAAAGCCGGTCACAGGTCAACGCGATACCGTATTGTTCGTCGTCTCAGACAGTTACTAGACCAAGCATAACTGCTTAGCGTCCGCAGAGAAATCAACAAGGAATCTCAGTTCCGCATTCTGGGCGATCGGCTAGGGCGGCTTCCGACCCAACTCACGTCGTTCCCGCGGGGTGCTTAGAGCGTCAGCTTATGCCGAAACTGGTCGTGCCGAGCTCATTAAGTCCTTCGGTCAAGGCCGCCTCAAATATACGGATCCCGGAAGAGGATTGGATGTTCATCGAACATTTGGCGAAGACCGAAACGTCTAACGATGTTCGGCTAGCATCCCGATATCGGGCAAACCGATGATGCTCGACCAGAACTGCAGCAACACCGGCGGGGTCCAACGCGCTGCACAGAGGTAACGCCGCCGCTTCCCCAGATGAGGATGTGGGGGTCACTGCAGTGGCCGCAAACGGCTTCGACACGCAGGTGAAGTGGATCTGTGCACTGCTGACGTGCCTGCTTGTCGATGAGCGTATCGGCGTCGACGAAAATCTTTCTGAACCTCTTGGTGCCATTGGGCTTTCCGCAGTAAGGCCGCCGGATGGAATGGAATGACCTACCAATATCGTCTCTCGATCGCTTGCTCCGATCCAAGTCGCTCGCACACCCGACCAGTGCGGCTTTTGATGCTGATACTTGGATAACAGCGGTCGAAGCACTAGATCGGCCTGCCGAGCGAGACGTTGACCTCGCGGTGGCTGCGATCCACTACGGACGTGAGCTGGCAGATCTCAGAAAGTTCTCAGTTCCTTTGATTACCAAAGGGATCGGCTGCCCGGGGCTGGTCCAGTTACTTGCCGCCTTTGCAAACCATCAATACCTTGTGTTGCTGCGGAAAGCATCGCGCCAAGCGAGGAAGGATCGACGCGAGGGCGGCATCCTCGACATGGAGCGTGCGCAGCAGCAGTTCGTCGCCAACGCCGGAGGTCAGGAGTTGCCGGCGGACGATCATCTAACTTACCTCGTGGACAGCATGCCCCATTGGCTGTTTCACATTTGGCAAGTCGGCGACGAGGAGGAGGATGAAGGGCCAGAAGATCCGTGGGCCTTTGGCGCAACTGCTAGTGCCATCGTATCGGTCGAGCACTCATTGAAGCAGCTTTGGATGGCTACCCTTTGGCTGGGGGACGCGATCCTCAAGGAAGGCGCCGCCCTCGTTAAAAGCCCACGGGACCGAACTCTCGCGCAAAGGTGGTTCATCTGGGACCTTCGCCAGACGATGCTGCACTCGATGGAGCACGGGCTAGAGGTGGGAGCCCGGATCCTTGCTGGACGAAAGCTCCCACCAGTCGTTCCAGTGAACGCCCGAACGGTCATTCGCACAGAGCGCACTCCTGGCGGGCATCGGCGGTTCATCGTTGGAAATGCGTCTGGTGCGCGCGACGAGCAGCGGGGTCACTCAAGCGAGCGGGACATGCTGGAGGGAACATATGTCTCCCTGTTTCTCGACGAGACACTGCCGCGATCGCCTCGAGGAGCGTTCACTTGTCGGCAGCTCAATAGCGCTTGGTGGATCATGCAGGATATTGCCCGGCTGGTGGCGGATGAGCTCGGAAAGCATGGCCCAGCCGGTCCGGATTCACTCAGACGCTTCTCATTCGCCGTTGAGCGGCGTGATCTCTCCGGAGCACTTCGCGAGTGCCTCGGGCTCGACGCACCGACTGCGGACGATATTGTGGACTGGTTCACCTGCGATCCCTCCGACACTGGCAGGTTCTTCGCCAAAAGCCTCTGGGCCGAACCCCTCCTCCCCGTTCCGAACTGCGAACGCCGGCACGTGATGATAGCTCCGCTGTTGGTCGGTGCGCCGGTCAAGCGGGTCGAGGCTTGGATGGACAAAGGCGGCATATCCGACAGCCGGGGGGTCAAAGGGCGCGGTAAGCCGTTTGAGCGTCACGTTCGCTTGGAAGTCGAGCGGGCGCTGCAGGCGAACGAACTCATCGCCGATACTTCTGTGGGGAAGCACGGACTCAAGCGACGCGGCAACTCAGAGGAAATCGATCTGATCGCGCGTATCGGCGACACCGTTCTAGTCGGCGAGGTGAAGTGTTTCGTAGCGCCCAGCGAGCCGCTCGAACGTCACAATCACCTAGACAACCTTGCCAAGGCGGCAGAGCAAGCGGCGAACAAGCGCACTTGGGCTGAGGGTAATCGTGAGGTCGTGGGAGCCGCGCTAGGCGTGACGGACCAGCAGCGTGCTGCAGCTTTGAAGATCATCCCGGTGGTGATCATCAACAATGGTTTCGGATTGGGCCTGGAGCGGCACGGCGTGCCTATTGTCGACCTTCACTTCCTCGCCACGCTTCTTTCCAACGGTCGCTACCTGAGTGGGATGCGCTTCGAACGACATGTCGGCATGATCTCGGAGCACGTCAAGATGTACACTTCGCAAACCGAGCTGGAGGAAAGGATCGGAGACATTCTACGCGACCCGCCGCCCCTCCACCGATTCGATGGCGCGCTCCGCTGGCGCAGGATGCGTTTCCCAACTTCTCGGCAGAAGGAGTTCTTCATCGAACTTCCGGCACTTGCCGAGCAACCGCCTCCCAATGCTCTTCGCGACCTACCGGCGCTCGCTCAGTTTGCCCGGTCGGGCTAATCAGAGGCGTCGCCGCTTCTACTTACGGTTATGCTTGGTAGCAGGGAGAATCCAAGGCTCCTATGATTCTACCAGAACTCCGCAGGTCTGGACATGGGAGAGAGGGCCCTTGCGGTCCGACGAACGGCCGATTCCTTCGTTGCGAGACGTTCACAGTTATGGCGCTGTACGGCAGAAAAAGTCCCAAAACCGGCCATACAGACTGATCGGCAACCGTGTCCGCTTTCAGGCGATCGGGGGGCGATCCGGCATGACCAAGATGAGGGCGCAAACCGGACAGAAAGATGCTACGACTAGGTTCACACAGATTGTCCTTTGAACTGGATAGGACTCGAACCATTTTCCCGAAATGGTCCTGGGGCCACACTGGGGGCCGGAATTACAAATATCTCAGATCTGCACTCATAATTCAGTGCCTTGCAGATGTACTTCGAGTCCTCTTCTGGGCACCAGTTGGGCTTTTGCAGCAGGTCGCGAAAGCCCATTAAACCACGAAAATACAACAACTTCTTGAAGGCTGCCGTCCACCCAGGTCCACACGGGCTTGGGGGCTTCCGGGGGCAGTTGGGGGTCAATTTGGGGGTTGCTGACCCCTAATTTTGAGGGCTTCAAAATTACCTGCTCGCAGCGAGTCGAGCGTGTCCGACCACCACTGCATCATAGCGACGCGCTCGTCCCAGTATTGGGTCCGATTGTAAACCTTCCGTGTCGCGTTCGCATCCTGGTGCGCCAGTGAGCGCTCGATCGCGTCCGGGCTCCATCTGCACGGCCAATGCCGTGATCGAGCCGCTTGCCGAATCAGTCGGGGTCAAGCTCCATGGCAGACGGCGGAGAGCCTGACGGAGGTGAAGGGCAATGATACCTCGAACTTCGCGTTCTCGGACATTTCTGGCCATCACGGCGCTCAGTAGAACTCCCAGATTTCTGCGGTTCCTCGATCTCGCGAAGATAAGCCGCCGGTTGACTCATCAACATCCACAGCCGGCACATTGCCCTCACATTGCATCTCAGCCGAGGTGTTCCAGCACGATTGCCGTCACGTTGTCTTTCCCACCAGCGCGCAATGCAGCAGAGATCAATGCCTCTGCCGGTGACTGCCGCTCCCGTTCGAGGATGGCTGCGATGTCATTCTCGTCGACCATGTCGGTCAGCCCGTCGGTGCAAAGGAGCAGGCGCTGGCCCCGCTTCCACAAGACGCGAACGAAGGAAGACTCAGGAACGTTCAATTCGCTGGTTCCACCCAGGCATTGCGTCAGCATGTTGCCGTTGACCACATGATCTTCGCTCACGAGGCTCAGCCTGGAGCCCATATGGTAGATGCGGCTGTCACCGACATTGAAACACAAGGCTTCATCGGCGCTCAGGATCACCCCGGCCACTGTCGTTCCCATCCCCCATGACGCGGTATCCTTGCGCATTGCCGAAAACATGGACTGGTGGATTGCGGCCAAGGCGGCTTCGATACCATCTTCATCGCCGAGCATGGCTGTCGGAGCTTTACCCGCCGCACCTGCGATCGACGGCAGCCTCGATCTACAACTGGGGCCGCGTCATCAGCATGACCGCACCGCTTATCACCGCCCCGCTGGCCGAGGCGGTTGGGCTTGGGCCGGTCATGTCGCTCGCTTCGGTCAGCTTCCTGCTGGCCGCCTGGATATGGTTCGTGCTTCCGGAAACAGCAGGGCGATCGGTCAACGGCCTCAGGGTTCCGGTGTAACCTCCACCCGCCCCGCCGCTTGCGGGGTGCGGGGACAGAGCAATCGTCACTCTGCCCCCGCAGCCGTTTTCAGGTCACGCTTCAGGCGGCTCTGGCCCTGATGTCCGCGAAGCTGTGCCGGACCAGCGCTGCGCCATTGCGCCACACCGGTTCCATCAGGTCCTCGTCCGCGCGGACCGTTTCCCGGCGCCTGGCGACAAGCCTGCCTCCGTCACGCACCACCGCCTGCCGTCCGGCCTTGCTCGCCTTTGCGGGGTCGGTCGCAGGGGCTTTTGCCACATCGTGCCATACGCCGTCGCTGTCGCGCATCGCATTGGCCTTCATCGCGAAGCGCAACGTGTCGCGGTTGACCAGTTGGAGCAGCCCGCCGCCCATGCCGAAGGCGATGTTGTCTATGGCAAAGCCCTCGGCGATCATCCGGTCCACCAGCAGCGCGATGGCCTGCGGTGTCATGCCGTCACCCTGGATCACGCGAACGTGCGGGTCGAGCACCCGGTAGCCCTTGGCATTGATGCTGCCGCCGAAGGCCTCCCATAGCACTTTCACCGCGCGCAGCGGCGTTTCGACCGGATCGCCGCTATCCGGCCGCACCACCAGAGTGCCCTGCCGGCCAAGAACCTTGTCGCGCAGGCTGCCGCCCCAGATGCCGGTCAGCGCCGCATCAAGATCGTAACTGTCCGAGACCACTGCCACCAGCCGCCCCTCGCCATCGAAGGCATCGAGCATGTTGGCATAGGCGGCCTCCTCCCGATCGCGGCCCCAGGCGGTGATGGTGCTGTGTTCGGCCGCAGGGATCGAGAAGCCCGCCATGTCCGCACCATACCAGCGCCGCGCGGCCATCAGCCCCTCCATCGTGTCGGTCCCCATGAAGTTGACGAGGTGCGCCATCCCGCCCAGCCCCGCGCTCTCGCCGCTGGACACGCCGCGCGCGCCGAAATC
>Ga0209812_10000790_pt1 | contig 25642 bp, 22 predicted proteins | sample JI71714BDNA_FD_187502 | JGI IMG/M metagenome (GOLD analysis project Ga0209812, IMG submission 187502) | Wastewater effluent complex algal communities from Wisconsin, to seasonally profile nutrient transformation and Carbon sequestration -... | ecosystem: Engineered > WWTP > Effluent > Algae...
TGCGTTTCCTACGGAATAAAATCACCTTAGACGCTACCTTCTACGATCAAACCACCCGCAACCAAATTTTGGGCGTTGAAATTTCCAAAGCCTCGGGCTATGATCGCCGTATCTTGAATGCTGGAAAAATTAACAACCGAGGAATTGAGGTATCCTTGTCCGGGAAAGTCATCGAAAGTTCCAGTGGATTCAATTGGGAAGTAGGCCTAAATTATGCCAAGAACCGAAACTTGGTGCTTGAGCTTGCCGAAGGACTGGATACCTATACGTTGCAAGAACGACGGGGATTGATTTCCATGGCTCAAGTTGGACAACCTTACGGCACACTATTCGGAATTGGCTTCCAGAAAGCACCAGACGGTCAGATCATATACCAAAATGGATTGCCGGTTGTGAACAACACCCCGCAAGCGCTTGGCAATATTCAACCCAAATGGATGGGTGGGTTTTCCAATACGTTTACCTACAAACGATTGGTGGTTAACTTTTTAGTGGATGCCAAAATTGGGGGGGATTTCTTTGATGAAGGAACTGGAACGGCGCGTTGGACGGGTCAGTACGAAGAAACGGCGGTTGGACGAGAGGAAGGAATCATCGGGAAAGGGGTAATGAATATCGGTACGGCCGAAAACCCACAGTATGTGGCCAATGATGTCATCGTTGCCGCCAATCAATTGTATGCCTTTAATAATCCCCGCCGATTTCACGAAGCTGCCATATTTGATGGGTCTTATGTCAAATTAAGGGAAGTATCTGTTGGGCTGCGGATTCCGGAGGCATTCTTGAAACGGATGCACATTCAACGGGCCAAAGTTTCTTTGGTAGGCCGAAATGTCTTACTGCTCTTTAGCAACAATCCGCATATTGATCCTGAGGTGGACCGTTTTGGGGGGAATTCACAAGGATTTGCCTACGGCGAATTACCCAACTCACGTAGTATTGGTGTTAACATGTCCTTTGGATTCTAATTTAAACTATGGAACTCATGAAAAAAATAGTATATAGTTGTCTTTTGGTTGCCACGTTGGGCTGTACGGAGAAATTCGATGACATGAATTTAGATCCAAACAATCCCGTCAATATTGGGCCTCAATATTTATTGCCTTATGCGACAGAACGGTCCATCGATCGATACTGGGGAGGGAATATTCGATTTGAACGGTTGAATTTGGATGGAACGATGCTGTGGATGCAGTATTTGTCACGCAATATTTACTCGAGCGAAGGGGATAATTACGGAATTACCCCGACATTTTATAATAACACGTGGAAATCGTTCTATAACGATGGCTTGGTGAACTTTCAGCGGATTATTACGCAGTCCAAACCCGATGGCCCATCTCCTCATACAAATTACGAGGGAATTGCTTTGGTGATGCGTTCTTGGGTGTTTTCCTTGTTGACAGACTTGTACGGGCCGATCCCGTACCAAGAAGCTATTCAAGGAAGTGCAGAAACGCCGATATTCAATCCGGCGTACAATACGCAAGACGAAGTGTACGCGGGTATTCTGGCTGATTTAAAGGTCGCGAACGAGAAATTGGTGGTCGGTGGCCCGGCAGTTTCAGGCGATATTTTGTATCAAGGGAATATTCTTCGTTGGAAGAAGTTGGCCAATTCATTGCGGATTCGTCTCGCGAATCGGCAAGCTGTTAAAAAGCCTGCAGAATCCCGGGCTATCCTACGGGAAATCATGAGCGATCCCGCCAAATTCCCCATTTTTACATCCGTTGCGGACAATGCAGCTCTGACTCATTCGGAGGTAAGACCTTCCAATAACGAATGGCATGAGGTGATGATTTGGGGAGGTCGTACCGACTGGAATTTAAGCAAAACTCTCGTCGATCGCCTTCAATCGTTACAAGATCCTCGGTTGGCGGTCTATGGAAATCCAGTGGGTGGACGATTTGAAGGAATCCCGAATGGATTGCCTGACGCCATTGCCACAACTTTTTTGAGCTCTGCCGCTACTTTGGGAAATTACTTTACCCGCGCCGCTACACCCAGTGTGGTCATGACCTACTCGGAATTGCTTTTCACATTGGCTGAGGCAGCATTGGAAGGGGATATCACCACCGGCACCGCCCAATCCTATTATGAACAGGGGATTCAAGCGTCGATGGCGCAATATAATCTTACCTTGCCTTCCGGATATCTCGCCACGGCAGGTCCGGCGACCAAAGAAAGCATCATGCTCCAGAAGTGGATTGCTTTGTTCGGACAAGGAGTAGAAGCTTGGGCCGAATACCGCCGAACCGGACTTCCCGCCATGCCCACTCGCGACGCTCGCGCTGTTTTTGAAAATGATGGCGTGCTCCCCACTCGTTTGCCGTATCCTACCACGGAATATTCATTGAATAAAGCAAAAATGGATGTGGGTGTGAAAATCCTCGGTCAAGACAATATGAAAGCCCCATTATGGTGGGTAGAATAATCAAAATTTGAAATCGAATATGAAAAAATACATAGTCTATCTCGCTAGTTTTTGTTGGGCCGTTTCTTTGGTCAGTTGTGAAGTAGCCGATCCTTTCGTGGATCGGATTGAAGCCCCTTTATTGGTCTTGGTTGAATCGACTCAAGGGGTGGCCAGTAACGGTATGACAACCGAACCTACGGTTACTTCCGCTGTTTCAGGACCTGCTGTTTTTTCCGTCCGATTATTAACATTGGATAAATCGGGCCTATTGGATTACAAAGTCGGGATTGATTCGATTCCGGCTGTGGGACAAACGGTAACGGTCAAGCTACGGTCAGGGGCCTCATTGGGTACGTTTACGACCAACGCCTCCGGCCGCGCACAAATAACTTTACCTTGGACATCCCTCGGTATTGCACAACCCCGGGCAGGATCGGCAGCGGCACTTCAAGTGTCAGGCAGTTGGGAAGGCACTTCCTACACCAAATTATTTCGTATTTCAGGCATTTAATCATCTTCTAACCTTTTATTATCGTATGGACCGCAGACAATTACTTCGCCAAGGACTTCTCGGATTGGGAGGTCTCGCCCTCGCCCCTCATTTGGCACAAGGTGCCTTTGCTGGAGCCCCGCTTGCTTTAGATGCGCAAAGTCGGATCATCTACAGTCCTTTCCTTCGGGAATATTTCCTAGACGATGCCGTCGCACCTGTCATTACAGCCAAATTAAATGCGAATGAAAATCCATACGGTCCACCGGCCTCGGCCATGGAAGCCGTAAAAGGCTCAGTATCTGGTGGAAACCGGTATGCTTGGAAGGAAATGTTCGATTTAATTGGAAAAATTGCTAAAAAAGAAGGGGTGACTCCTGATCACCTCATGATGGGTCCCGGATCTTCGGATTTATTAGAGAAAGTGGCCATTGTGCTCTTCAAGGATGGAGGAAATATTGTATCAGCTGATCCGACGTACATGTCGTTGATTCGCGTCGCAGAATCGGTAGGTGCCAAGTGGAAATCTGTTCCTTGTAAGGCAGATTGGTCGCATGATCTGAAAGCCATGGAAGCTGCGGTGGATTCAAATACCAAATTGGTGTATATCTGCAATCCCAATAATCCAACGGGAAGCTTAACTGCCGGTAAAGATCTTCTAGATTTTTGTAGTCGAGTATCCGAAAAAGTGCCTGTTTTTGTGGATGAGGCTTATATTGAGCTTGCAGTCGGTGCAGATGCTCCTTCCATGGTCTCGTTGTTAAGTCAAAAGAAAAATGTCATCATCGCCCGTACATTCTCCAAAATCATGGGGATGGCTGGCATTCGGGTAGGCTATATTGCGGCTTTGCCTTCATTCTTGGAGCAAATCAATAAAATTACCCGTGGAGGAATGGGTATTTCGTTTACCTCCATCGCGGCAGCAAGCGCGGCGTTGGACGATCAGAATTTTCAAGGCATGACTCGCAAGTTGAACGATGAAGCCAAACAATATGTGTATGCCGAATTGACTAAAATGGGGTACACCTATATTCCTTCGTACACCAATTTTATCTTATTCCCGATAAAAATGGCAGGGAAGGAGTTGCTATCTCGCATGAGTGCACAAGGTGTGGGGATTCGGGCATTTGACATTGCCGGACAGACCTACTGCCGGGTAAGTCTTGGGACTATGGACGAAATGAAAATGTTCGTCCGGGCTTTTCAACAAATTTCTTAAATCGATGGGGGGGCTCTACTGGGTCCTCCCATCTTTTCGGTTGGTTTACACATGAACGAAGCAATAGAAAAATCAATTACCCTCATTTTGTTGATCTTATTGGGGGTGGCACTGAAAGGTAAATTTGGCCACAAAGAAAAAATCAATGGTCTTAAGGAAATCGTCTTATCGGTTGCCTTACCTGCTACCATCTTCATTGCGTTGATGAAGATCCATTTGGACATTACCCTGGTTTTGGTTCCGGTGGCTGCTTTAGGTTTTAATTTTTTCATGTACACGCTAGCTCCGGTTGCTTTTGGGTTGTTTGGTATTCGGAAGGAAGGAAAAACAGCCCGGACGCTTCAAATGCTTCTGCCATCGCTCGCGCCTGGCCTAAGTTGTTTCCCATTAATCGCTGAGTTTTTGGGGGAGGATAGTTTAGCGATGGCTGCGATGGCCGATGTAGGGAATAAATTCTTTGTGTTGATATTCCTGTATTTATTTGCGCTGAATACCTACCTCGCCAATACCCAATCCGAGCGCACGCCAGTTGGTCAAAAAATCAAAAGCCTTTTGCTCAACATGATCCAAGAACCCATCAACATCATCATGTTTGTGGCTTTGGGCTTCATTTCTGTCGGGTTGGATTATAAAAATATGCCTGGGATTGTACAGGAATTCTTTGACAAGACATCCGCCATGATGACGCCCTTGGTTTTGTTGTTCATTGGTTTGGCCGTACAATGGAAAGAAGGGAAAAAGCGAATGGTGATTACCATGTTGGTATTTCGTGCGGGCCTAACAATGGTGTTCTCTGCGCTGCTTATCTGGGTAACAGGTCTTTCAGAGCCAAGCATGATCTTGTTAGCGATTGTCATCCCACTTTCTTCTGCTAGTTTTTGGCCATTTGCTCACATTTCAACTTTTCACTTGTTGGAGGAACAAAAAGGTTTACCCAAAGAAAGGCAGACATTTGATGTTTCTCTGGCCGTTCTGGTACTTGCGCTATCGCTGCCTTTTTCTACCTTGTTGATATTGGGGATTCTATCTACGGGGACTTTCTTTGCCCATATTCCAGTTTTGATGACCACCGGTTTGGGTTTAATTTTTGTGTCCTTGGCGCCCCGGTGGGTCAAGAAATGGCTTCGAAGCCAACCCGCTTTGCTTGTGTATTTTAGGAAATAGGATATTTCATCGGTTGAACGGACGATCAAAGCTATCTTTCTCTTGAAGGATAGCTTTATTTATGGCACGGCCTATCCGTGAAAATCAATCTTTTGGCTACCTTTGTGGTTTCAAATTGAAGATCTATCTGATGATTTTGAGCGAACAAGAACAGCTACGTCGGCAAAAAAGAGAAGAGTTAATGCGGTTAGGGATTGATCCTTATCCCGCAGAAGCATTTGACGTAAACGCCTATGCGGCGGATATCCTACAGAATTACGAGAACAATAAGCTTGATTATAAAAATATTTCCTTAGCCGGGCGACTCATGAGTTTCCGGATCATGGGAAGTGCCTCGTTTGTCGAATTACAAGATTCGACAGGTCGAATTCAGCTGTATTTCCGCCGTGACGATCTTTGTCCCGATGAGGATAAAACCTTGTACAACACGGTTTTTAAAAAACTACTGGATATTGGTGATATTGTGGGTGTAACTGGGTACGCTTTCACCACGCAAACCGGAGAAATTTCGGTTCACGTCACCTCGTTTAAGATTTTGAATAAATCCCTTCGCCCGCTTCCGGTCGTAAAACGAGACGAAGAGGGTCATGTGTACGATGGATTCACAGACCCTGAAATGCGGTACCGTCAACGGTATGTGGACTTGATCGTTAATCCCGACGTCAAGAAAATTTTTGTGGCGCGTGCGCGCGTGATTCAAACCATGCGCCGTTTATTCGATGACCGAGGCTGGTTGGAAGTAGAAACCCCCATTCTGCAACCCATTCATGGAGGTGCAGCGGCTCGCCCTTTCAAAACGCATCACAATACCTTGGATATGCCGCTCTACTTGCGGATTGCCAATGAATTATATCTCAAACGCCTAATTGTCGGTGGATTTGAAGGGGTGTATGAATTTGGGAAAATGTTCCGCAATGAAGGTATGGATCGCACGCACAACCCAGAATTTACCTCATTGGAATTCTATGTGGCCTATAAAGATTACGAATGGATGATGAATATCACCGAAGAAATCTTTGAAAAAGTGGCTCTGGCGGTTCATGGAGCAACAACTTTTCAAGTTGGTGACCAAACCCTTGATTTCGCTGGCCCATTTGTCCGGTTATCGATCTTAGAGGCTATTGAAAAATATACAGGAATTGATCTTGGGCCCTTGTCAGAGGAAGAAACTCGTACCCAGTGCCTTGGTTGGGGTATGGAGGTAGACGCCTCCATGGGAAAAGCCAAATTGATCGATGAAATCTTCGGCGAGAAAGTAGAACATCATTTGATTCAGCCGACTTTTATCATCGATTACCCTGTCGAAATGTCACCGCTCACGAAAAAGCATCGATCTAAACCCGGGCTTGTCGAGCGCTTTGAGTTATTTGTAAATGGAAAAGAAGTAGCCAATGCCTACTCGGAGTTGAATGATCCCATTGACCAACGTGAACGCTTTGAAGAACAGTTGCGCCTTGCCGAACGAGGCGATGAAGAAGCAATGGCCATGGACGACGATTTCATTCGTTCGTTGGAATATGGAATGCCCCCTACCGCGGGTATCGGGATTGGCATTGACCGGCTGACCATGTTGCTGACAGATCAATCCAGTATTCAAGAAGTCCTATTCTTCCCACAAATGCGGCCAGAGAAACGGGTTGAAATGGCCACGGAGGCGGATTATGTAGCCCAGGGAATCCCAGCCATTTGGGTTCCTGCGCTGCAAAAACTTGGATTCCTGACCATCGAATCGCTCAAAGAGGCCAATCCCAATAAAGTATTCAATGATTTAGGGGGATTACGAAAGAAATTAAAGATCGAAGATAAACTTCCCACAAAAGAGGAAGTCGAATCGTGGTTGTCTTTTGATTAAAATATAGTTAGTACAAAAGTAAGAAGTGGGAAGCTTCTCTCTTCTTACTTTTGAAAAGAACCGATTTTGCATGGAAACTCCCTTTTTGTCCATCGTCATACCCGCTTACAATGAAGCCAGCCGAAAAGGGCCCGGAATACGGGAACATTTACAAAGTATTCATTCTTACTTTCAATCACATCCTATCTCCTATGAGGTAGTCGTAGTCAACGATGGCTCGACAGACCAAACCGTTGCTGTTGTTGAGTCCTTTCGATCCTTATTTTCTGAGTTAACTATCCTCGATCGTGCGGAAAATAAGGGAAAGCTCTATTCGGTTCAAGAAGGTTTGTTGTATGCTCGCGGAAAATACCGGTTGTTTACCGATGCTGATGGTGCAACACCCATTCATAATTTGGATTTGTTTTGGGATTACATTCAGGCAGAAGAACATATTATTATCGGTTCACGGGATTTAATTCAATCGCAGATTATTAAAAGTCAGCCCAAATGGAAGGTCTTTTTAGGGGATGCTGGAAATTATCTAGTGCAATACACCTTGGGTTTACAAGGTATTCTCGATACACAATGCGGATTTAAAGTTTTTTCGGCCGAGGTGGTTGAACGCATTGTGCCCCATATACGAGCCCTTCGCTGGGGAGGTGATTTTGAGATCCTAGCAGTTGGTAAAAAAATGGGGTATGCGATCCGCGAAATAGCCATCTCGTGGGAAGACTCCGGACAAAGCACGGTGGGGATCAAAGGCTATTTCCTGACATTAAAAGAGCTGATTGAAGTCAAATGGCGCTTAGTTCGTGGGGCTTATCCGCTCCGATAACAGGTGTTACTTCCCCTTCAAACGCTTTTCCCCTGCTAGGATACGAACCTGCACTTGGTTCTGTTTGGGCGGGAGAGGGCAAGCATAAGTATCGTCGTAAGCACACAATGGATTGGTGGCTGCATTAAAGTCCAAACGAAGACCTTCGCCTGTCATGTCATCCATGGAAATGGGTAAATACCGTCCGGCGGGATAGGTCATGTCCTGGTAAGAAAGATCGCGAAAGGGTAGAAAAAGCAGGTGTCGATTGAGGGGTGTTATAGGCCAAGGCCGAAAAACAGTTAATCGAACCTCCGTTTCATGAATTGAAAAAATGAGGCTCCCAAATTCCATAAAATACGACGGTTTACCCATCGTGACTGGCAACGTAAACGGCTCGTTGGTTGTCAGGGTAGGATCAAACCGAGCTACGACACGGTAGGCGCTGTCATACGGAAAATAGTCCAATTGATTTTTGACTTGTTGATACAGCGCATTGCCCAACCGTTTTTGGGGTTGATCAGGATATTGAGCCGATAGGGTAGGGCTGATACCGAGCCAAAGCAAACACAGGAGGCATGGCCAATTCGTCATTCCGGTAAAATAGTTGATTGTTTTACTTCGGTAACGACAAAATGCGATTGCGCATTGCCAATATTAGCCAAGGCGGCTAGTTTATTCAAGATAAAGTGTTTGTACTCTTCAATGTCGGAAACGATGATCTTCAGAAGAAAGTCGGAGCCTCCAGATATGCAATAGCACTCCACTACCTCGGGCAGTGTTTGAACGTCTCGTTCAAATCGAGTCAAAAATTCTTGCGCGTGTTCTTTGAGGGATACATTGCAAAAGACGATCAGGTTTTTATTCAACTTTCGTTTATTGACCTGAATCGTGTACTTTTCAATAATGCCATCACGGCGTAGCCTTTTGATACGCTCGTGAACAGGCGTTGTGGTCAGGTTTAGTTCGGCCGCAATTTCCTTGTTGGTCATCAGACCATCTTTTTGAAGTAATTTTAAGATCTTTAAATCAGTTGGATCTAGGTCAATCATAGCAAGATTTTCTTTGAATCGCCGAAATATAGGGGATTCTTTCCAAACTTACTGATTAGGAGAGCAAATTTTAGAACATTTTGCTATTTGGCTCGAATGGCGATAACGGGATCGAGCCGTGCAGCCTGCAAAGCGGGGATGATACCCGACAAAATTCCAATCAAGGAAGCGATAATGAGTCCAGTGAGAATATTGCCTGAGGTGAGAATGATATCAAACGATCCAATTTCGATGAAGCTAGCCAAGTAAACCAAGAGAATGCCCAAAAGCCCGCCAATGAGACAAAGGAAAATCGATTCAAAAAGAAATTGGAACAAGATCACATAATTTCGGGCACCTAGCGATTTTTGAATTCCGATGAGGTTTGTTCGTTCTTTGACCGAGACGAACATGATATTGGCAATCCCAAACCCGCCAATGAGTAAGGCGAAAAGTCCAATAAAAAAGCCACCCGTCCGAATACTTGAAAAAATTCCGGAGATGGCACTCGCGGCGGCGTCGGGGCGGTTCAACGCAAAATCATCTTCTTGAGCTGGCCGCAATCCACGGCGGGTACGCATTAAGCCTCGAGCCTCTGCTTCGAGCTCAACCATGCCTTGGGCATTATCCCGAGCTTGCATGACGATTGTCCCCTCCATGTTTCCCGATGAAAAAAGACGTTTGTGCTTGAGAAAGGGGATGAATACTTTTTCGTCAGTAACCCCGCCGATTTGCACCAACTCTTTACCTTTTAGCTCTTGTACACCGATGACGACAAAGTTTTGTCCACGGATTTTAATTCGCTTGCCCAATGGGTCTTGGTCGCCGAACAACGTTTCTACCACAGTGGCGCCAACAATTGCCACATTGGCACCCGTTTCGATTTCTTGGGGTAAAAAATAGCGCCCTTGACTCAAAGGGATATCGGTAATGAGATTAAAATCGTAGGTAATACCTTGGCATAACGCCACAAGGCTATTGTTTTGGTACTTGGTCGTGGTTCTAGCCCAATCCAGAATGGTTACGGCCACGGCTTCGCGGCTGGTTTCTTTCAGGTATTTATACTCTTTATATTTGGGCTCGGGTCGTTGAAAATATTTCCACCAAGGGTATTCACCTTCACCAAATTGCCACGGCCATTTATCCACATATATAGTTTTATCTCCAATGCTGCTCAATGAATTTTGGACAGAAGATTCCAATGAGTCGACCATGGTGTATACTCCGATGATCGAAAAGATACCTACCGTTACCCCGAGCAGCGATAAGATGGTGCGGAGGACATTCGACCGGAGGGATCCCGAGGCAAAACGAATTGCCTCCCAAGTTTGAAAAAATATTTTGCGCATACTACTCCTTAATTCAGATTTCAAAGGTACACCGAGAATCAAGAAACCCAACGGAGGTATTCGTTTGGCGGTTGTTTTTCAGGACAAAAGGAAGACCTTTTTGGTCAACTCCTTGAAAATTACGATTTTACGAATTATTAAACAATCAATCCTAGTGATTACGCTGAATTCTTTGTAATTTTGCGGGCCTTTTCCACTCAATACCAAAGCCAAAATCTCTCGGCAAAGGGCACAATCATCCGTTTTATGCAGGAAATTAGAAACATTGCCATCATCGCACACGTTGACCATGGCAAAACCACTTTGGTGGACAAAATCATTCATGCGTCCAAAATCTTCCGGGAAAATCAAGAATTCGGAGATCTTATTCTTGATAACAATGACCTAGAGAGGGAACGAGGTATTACCATTGTTTCCAAAAATGTGTCGGTTCGATACAATGGCGTTAAGATTAATATTATTGATACGCCGGGTCACGCCGACTTCGGCGGAGAAGTAGAGCGCGTTTTGAAGTTAGCTGACGGAGTAATTCTACTTGTCGATGCCTTCGAAGGACCCATGCCTCAGACTCGTTTTGTGTTAGGCAAAGCGTTGTCCCTAGGTTTGAAGCCAATCGTGGTGATCAACAAAGTGGATAAAGAAAATTGCCGTCCCGAGGAGGTTCATGAGCAAGTATTCGACTTGATGTTTAACCTCGAAGCCACGGAAGATCAATTGGATTTCCCAGCTTTGTATGGTTCTTCAAAACAAGGTTGGATGTCAACCGATTACAAGCAACCCACAACGGATATTATTCCGCTTTTGGATGCCATCATCCAACATATTCCGGCCTCGCCTGTATATGAAGGATCTTCTCAAATGCAAATTACATCCTTGGATTATTCGTCTTTCGTAGGTCGGATCGCCATTGGGCGTGTGCACCGAGGTGCTTTGAAGGAAGGCATGCAAGTTGCTCTTTGCAAAGCGGATGGTTCGATGAAGAAAATGCGCATCAAAGAATTGCACGTTTTTGAAGGTTTAGGGAAAGTACGGGTTGAGTCTGTGTTCTCAGGGGAGATTTGTGCCGTCATGGGTATCGAAGATTTCGAGATTGGGGATACCATTGCCGATGCTGAATCGCCAGAAGCTTTACCTCGCATTTCGATCGATGAGCCAACGATGAATATGTTATTCACGATTAACAATTCGCCTTTCTTTGGTAAAGAAGGGAAATTTGTTACCTCGCGGCATATCCGGGATCGGTTGATGAAAGAAACCGAAAAGAACCTAGCCCTACGGGTGGAGCAGGGTGAATCGGAAGATAAATTCCTAGTATATGGTCGGGGTATTCTCCATTTGTCGGTCCTCATTGAAACCATGCGCCGTGAGGGGTATGAGCTACAAGTAGGACAGCCGCAGGTTCTCTACAAAACGTCGGAGGCAGGTGAGAAATTGGAGCCAATCGAATCGCTTGTTGTGGACGTGCCAGAAGAAAGTGCAGGAAAAGTCATTGAATTGGCTACCCAGCGTAAAGGAGAGTTGTTGATCATGGAGCCTAAAGGTGACCTGCAGCATCTAGAATTTAAAATTCCTTCACGGGGCTTGATCGGACTTCGCTCCAACGTGCTCACAGCTACCCAAGGGGAAGCGATCATGAATCACCGGTTCATCTCCTATGAACCTTTCAAAGGGCCAATCCCGGGTCGGATCAACGGGTCCATGATTTCGATGGCCAATGGTCCAGCTACTCCGTATGCAATTGATAAATTACAGGATCGTGGGGTGTTCTTCATTGACCCAAGTGAGGATATTTACATGGGTATGGTAGTAGGTGAGCATAATCGTCAAAATGACATTGTGGTTAACCTCCAGACATCCAAGAAATTAACGAACATGCGTGCCTCTGGGTCGGATGATAACGTGAAAATTGCGCCGAAAATCAACTTCTCTTTGGAAGAATGTATGGAATACATCCAAAAAGACGAATACCTCGAGATTACCCCAAAATCCCTTCGGATGCGGAAAATCTATCTCGACGAAAACGAGCGTAAACGCATGGAACGTAGCGCCGAAATGGCCTAACTTCCGGAAAAATATGGTAATTTTGGGCAACTTTCAATAACAGAAAGTTGCCCATTTATTTTTAAATACAACCCCATGGCAACCTACCTTATTATCGGTCGGGATGGAACCGACGAAAATGCACTAGAACGACGAATGTCCCATCGGTCGGATCACCTCGCAGGTGCCAAAGCGCTTAAAGAAGGAGGCCATTTTATTTTGGGTGGCGCCATGCTGACTGAAGATGGCCAGATGAAAGGATCTGCATTGGTAGTCTCCTTTGAGGATCCTGCCGATTTAAATGCTTGGCTAGACCAAGAGCCGTATATCGCTGGAAAAGTTTGGGCTTCCTACGAGGTATTTCCATTTAAAATTGCGGATGTTTGAGCCAAACGATACTGTCTTCATGCAGAGAGCCTTGCAGTTGGCTCTCCAAGGGGCTGGTTTTGTAAGCCCCAACCCGCTCGTTGGCTGTGTCTTGGTGGTGGATAACCATATCATAGGGGAAGGCTATCATCAACGTTATGGGGAGGCGCATGCGGAAGTGAACGCCATTGCCTCTGTGCAGGATCTGACACTACTTAAAAAAGCTACGGCCTATGTGACCCTTGAGCCATGCGCACACTTTGGTAAGACTCCCCCGTGTGCGGATCTACTCATCCGGGTGGGTATCCCTCGGGTTGTCATTGCCAATGAAGATCCCTTTCCACAAGTGGCAGGCCGTGGCATTCAAAAATTACGGGATGCAGGTTGTGATGTTGTCGTGGGCTGCCTCGCCGAAGAGGGCGCCTGGATCAACCGTCGTTTTTTTCAATCCTTACGTCACCAGCGCCCGTACATCATCCTGAAATGGGCGCAAAGTGCCGACGGATTTGTCGGGACAACTGACCGAAAACCATGGCCCATCACAGGTCAAATTTCTCAAAAACTGGTTCATCGTTGGCGGTCTGAAGAAGACGCGATTTTGGTGGGGGTTGAGACTGCCCTACAAGATCAACCCGCTTTGACAACCCGGGCGTGGCCAGGTCGAGATGCCCAACGTATTGTGCTAGATCCCTCCGGGCGATTGCCCGCCCATCATCCTTTGCTGGATGCTCAAACTTGGGTGTTTACCTTACAAAATGAACCCAATAAGCTGACGGTAGATCCCCCATTTTTGCCCCATGTATTAACCCAGCTTTGGGAAAAGGGCATCCGGTCTATTTTGGTGGAGGGCGGCCCAACCGTCCAACGCCATTTTCAAGACGCGGGTTTAGTTGATGAATACCGAATCGGGACAAACGCTCGTGTCTTGGGCCAAGGCTGGCCTGCTATTTCGTTACCTACTGGATTAAAATCCCAAGCTAAGTACCGTTGGGGTGAAGATACTTGGGAAATTTTAGTGCCTTTTTCCAACGATTTTGATAATACTGGACTCCTTTACTAGACGAATCACCAATTCCAGATGAAAATGCTCGGGTATGAATCGTGATCAGGCCCTTGTTCAGGCTTGTTTACAGCAAGATCGCACAGCTCAACGGACGCTCTATGAGCAGTACGGTGGCAAGTTATTTGCGATTACCCTACGGTATATGAAAAATCGGGAAGAGGCAGAGGATGTGTTGCAGGAGGTTTGGATTCGGATTTTTTCCCATTTGGATTCGTTCCGATTTGATTGCCCATTGGAGGCTTGGTTGAAGCGGATCGCGATCAACACGGCCATTCGCGCTTTGCAAAAACAACCCCAATGGAAAAATTTTCTGGATACCGACGGATTGGAAATTTCTACCCACCACGAAATGTCTGCATTGGATCTTTTATCTGTCGAAGAATTGCGGAGTTTGATTCAACAATTACCAGACGGATGTCAGACTATTTTTAATTTGTATGCGGTTGAAGGGTATAAACACCATGAAATCGCCACACTATTAGGCATCACAGAGGGGACATCAAAATCCCAATATTCACGGGCGAAGGCTCTGTTGCAAAAAGAGATAAAAAGTATTTCTAATTAACTTGTTCATGGCAGCTGAGGAAGAATTATGGCGAAAACGGCTTTTGGATGAGGAGGTAACTCCTCCAGCCTCGGTTTGGCAGGGTATTGAGGCCGAGTTGGATCGGTCTAAGCGTCGAAAGGGGTTTTTCTGGCTTTTTCGAATCGGTGGCGGTATAGCCGCCGTTTTGACCTTGGTCGGACTTGGTGTGTGGTTGCCTGAGGTTATTCGGTCTTCTGCCGATTCCCCCAAGGTTGATGCTGTTGTTTCTTCTTCTGAAGCAAAGGACTATCCCTCAACAGACAGGGCACCTCGGAGCACTTCGCCATTGTCTGCTGAACGCGTAGCTTCACGACATGGTGTGGGGAGACAATACCCGTCCCGATCGGTTGAAAAATCCACCGTGGTGGAGGTTATCGCTGCAAGTCAGCCAACAAGTATACTTTCTTCAGGGCATTTGGCCAACCCAGATGTAATTGCGTCGCTCGAAAATCTTGAATTTCGGTGGTATAAAAATCGTTTTCAGTGGAATCGCCCGCGTTTAGCCGTTCCTTCATTCGCAGCGGAGAATACCGAAGTGAAATCGAATACAACTGAAAAGTATTTGGCTTTCCAGACCTCTGGAGCTCCATTTCAACCTGGGGTTCAATGGCCGAGTTTAGCACAAGATGCTTTTGCTGCAGTCCGTGAAACTTTGCAGGATGACATGCCTTTTTTCAGTACCTCAGGCAATCGATCCCCGTTGCCAGTTGAACGCGTTGATGAGATGGGTATTGCATCTGTTTACGATCCGAATAGCCTTCGTCCTGAGCAGAGTTTTGAGTCAGGTTGGGTGATGCAATGGTCCACAAATTTCGGGTGGTTTTTGACAGAACGATGGGGAGTGGAGGTCGGATTACGGTATATCCAAGGGGCAAATTCTACCCAGAGTAATGTTTTTAGTTGGAACACCCAAACTGCGGAAACACAAACTTTCTTTGAAGCCACGGTTTTGCAAAATAAAGTGCAAAATGCCTCGATTATCGCTTCACGGGAGTCCTTGCAATCGCGGTATCATTTGGTTTCCTTGCCCGTTCAAGCTGTCTACCGCATTCCATTAAATTCTTCGTGGGAAATAGCGGCCTCTGGCGGATTTGCATTGGACAAAATGGTGGTCAACCAATGGACCTGGGCCAATCAATCCACAGAACAAATTTATCGGCCTGAAGAATCGTCCTATCGACCAGCATCAGTAAGCGCTTTGGGGGGCGTACGGGCGGGTCGTTCGTTGGGTACGCACTGGCAAGCAAATGCCGGAATCTTCACGCAATATGCGATGAGTTCTTGGTTGTCATCTGAGCAGGTAAGCATGCGGCCACACCAGTGGGGTGGGCAGCTTGGGATAACGTACCGCTGGCCTTAAGAGGGCTTGCTGTATTGAATCGCTTGAAGTAAATCTTCCATATAGGATTCACTGACGGGTACTTCGAATTTACCTATTGAAATCCGATGGTTGCGAATGGATTCTATTTTATCCAAATTCACAATGAAGGATTTTTGGACCCGCTTAAACTGCTGAATAGGTAGTCGTTCTTCCATACTCTTCAACGTCGCTTTGGTGAGAATAGGCCGTGTGGTATTGACCAAGTGAATCTTAATGTAATCCTTCAACCCTTCTATGTGGGTGATTTCGGAAAAGATAACCTTCACTAAAGAGTATTCCACATTCACAAACATGTAATCCAACGACTTTACATCTGTAGGGATCAAACTGCTCGGTTGAATCGTTTGAAGTTTGTGCCTTTTTCGATGAAGATCCAAAGCTTTGTAAGCCGCTTTGGTAAATCGTTCAAGGCTTACAGGTTTCATTAAATAATCAATCACCTCCAAGTCATAGCTTTCGACAGCGTAATGGTCGTACGCGGTTACAAAAATAACCATGGGGGGATTACGCAAACTTTCCAGGAACTTGGTTCCCAACATGCCGGGCATTTGGATGTCAAGAAAGAGCAGATCGATCGGTTCCTTTTCCATGACCTCCATCGCTTCAAAAGGATTTTTGCAGGACTTAATAAGATCCAAGAATGGGATTTGGCGAATATTTTCTTCAATCAGTTTACGTGCTAAACTTTCATCATCTACAGCTAAACAGCGGAGGGGTTCCATACTTATTGAGTTTTAAGCGTGAGCTCGAGGCGCACAGTGAAGATAGGAGATTGCGTGTCGATCTCCAAACGATGTACTTGAGGGTACAGTAATTCCAACCTTCGTTTGACATTTTTTAATCCAATGCCGGATTGTTTGTCGCGTGCCTCAGGTTGTTCAGGGGTAATTTTATTTTTAACTTCAAAAACTAAGACATCTTCGTGACATTGAAGTTGAATATGAATGAAGGGATCAGACACCATACCGACGCCATGTTTGAAGGCATTTTCGACAAATGGGATGAGTAACATGGGTTCAATAACTTGGTCCCTGAACCGGCCATCGGTTTGAAAATCAATGGCAACATCTTCGCCAAATCGAATATTTTGTAACTCGATATAGTTTCGTAAATAATCTACTTCTTGAGACAAATGAACTTGACGGCTATCCGATTCATACAAAACATACCGAATCATTTTGGAGAGTTTTATGGTCGTTTCTTCGGCTAGCTGCGCATTGGTTCGGATCAAGTAAACTAAGCCATTGAGTACATTGAAAATGAAGTGTGGGCTAATTTGGGAGCGTAAGAAAGCAAGTTCAGACACTGTTTTTTCCGCTTTTAATTCCTTGTAAAACTCATCTTGTTGTTGCAGATAAAGAATAACACTGGATAAAGTAGCCATGGACGTGATGAATAAGACAGGAATGAGCGTACGAAAATCGAATAAGTTGATTTTAAACTCATGAATCATCATCGATTTAATCTTCCATTGAGCAATCCAATGGATAACAAAAAGCAATAAAACCCCTAAGAAGTAGGAGGTCATTCGACTCTGGTTGAGGTACCGTTTGGCGAGCCAAAGTGTATTGATATAAAAAAATGGAACCGATACCAAGGTAGCAGGAAAAGTACGCTGTAAAAAGGAGAGACGATCTGTATCCCCATCAGAGTATGCATTCAAAAAAGGCAAAATCAGGAGAAAAAACCAAAAGGCTATAGAAAAAAACCATTGGATAAATCGGGGAGAAGTAACTGTACCTCGAACCATGAGGAGATCTTTATTTGACTTCAAATGTAAGCGTTCCTGCTGGGAATTCTTGGAGTCTGCCGACGAAGTCGTTAAACCGGGCGATCTAAGCCCAAAATAGGTCGTTTTCCTGTCGAAATAACCCAAATTTTATCACTAAAGGTTGTTTTTAAAGCTGTTTTGCAGCTTATCGGTCAAAAACTTCCTTTCATCCTCGATTCCTGCACCCTAATCTATTCCTTCAAGGACGGACATGGTATTAGCCTTAATTTTGGGGCATGATTTATTCGAAAATGTTCCTTATGAAAAAGTTATTTATTTTACTTACCTGCTGTTTTTTAACGTCAACCTCGCTAATCGCTCAAATGGGTGGTATGCCTACCCCGGCAGCTGCCACGACAGGATTTGGGAAAATTACTGGTCAAGTGATTGATAGTACATCAAATGAGCCAGTAGAATTTGCTACCGTTGCGCTCTTTGCCAAATCGGATCCCAAAAAACCACTCGACGGGACAATATCCGATGAGAAAGGACAATTTACCATGAAAAATGTGCCATCTGGTCAGTTCCTCTTGAAAGTATCTTTTATCGGGTATGAGGATACTTGGATTGCCTTACCTGCCATGAAAGATAATACCTTAAATTTAAAGAAAGTACTCTTGGCTACTTCAGCAAAACAATTGGATGAGGTGGTTGTCACGGGACAGAAAGCGATGATAGAAGAAAAGGTCGATCGCTTGGTGTATAACGCAGAAAAGGATTTATCCTCAAAAGGCGGTGATGCGACTGAAATTCTTCGAAAAGTACCTTTGCTTACCGTTGATATCGAAGGAAACGTCTCACTCCGTGGAAATTCGAATATTCGGGTCTTAATTAACAACAAACCCTCGACGATCATTGCGGCGAGTATTGCGGATGCGCTCAAGCAAATTCCAGCCGATCAAATTAAGACGGTCGAGGTCATTACTTCGCCCTCAGCAAAATATGATGCAGAAGGCTCGGGTGGTATTATTAACATCATCACAAAGAAAAATAATCTGGAAGGCATGACACTGAATGTCGATGCCGGTACGGGTAATCGCGCATCGAATTTGGGTTTGTTCGGCTCGTTTCGTCAAGGGAAAATGGGCTTGAATCTCAGTGGTTTTGGTCGAGCCTTCTACAACGGATCTTTGTTGGATATGGAACAAATAACGCGCCAAGGGGCGAATGAAGTGAAAACGGTACAGAAAGCAGACGGCCGGGATATCGGGGCTTTTGGTCGGTACTCTTTAGGATGGGATTACGATATAACCAAAACTCAATCGCTTGCCGCTGGTGTCCGGTATGGAACACGTAACTCCATTCGAACGCAAGACTTATCCATCAATTCCTTTTTGAACAACAATGCCCTAAATTCCATCGCCCGGGAAGTGAATACCCGTGACCTTTCAGGCAACTGGGATTTTAATTTGGATTACGTCAACATCATCAAACCAGGTAAGGAATGGACCATTTCGTCTTTGTACTCCCGTACGGGCTTGACGAATAATTTTACATCAGCTTTATTAAATGGTAGTGGAGAGGTTCTGAATCGGCAACGAAATGAAAACTTCAATACCAACCAAGAGTTTACGCTGCAAACAGATTATGTAACTCCGATCAATAAAAATCAAATTTTCGAAACGGGGATTAAAGGGATTTTCCGTTGGGTAAATTCGGACTTTAGTTATCTCTCTGCACTTGGAACGAGTACCTCGTTTGTGTTTGATCCTACCCGGCCTGCTGGCTCGTTGGATTATAATCAAAATGTAGCTTCGGCGTATGCTTCCTATACCTACAGTACTGCGAGTAAGTTTACCTTTAAGTTTGGTGCTCGGTATGAATATACGGGTATCAGCGCTTCCATCAACGATGGCCAAACCATCGAAATTCCAGATTACGGCAACTTTGTGCCAAGTGTTAACCTTTCGAAGTCGTTCAATGCAGGTAAATACACGGCCAAGGCCGGATACAACCGCCGGATACAACGGCCTGGTATTCAGCAGTTAAACCCGAACGTCAACGCCGCTAATCCACAAAATATCTCGGTGGGTAATCCTTTCTTGGAGCCTGAGTTGACCGATAATGTGGAATTGGGCTTGAGTGCATCAATTAAAAAATTGTATTTGAATTTATCCCTATTTGGTCGCCAAACCAATAATGCGATTTCGCAAGTTCGGATTCCGATTGACACCCTGCAAGGTGCAGTATTGACTACTTTCCAAAATATTGGCCAAGAAAAAGCAACGGGCTTGAACCTCTTTGGTAACCTGAGTATAACGCCGAAATGGAGTGTAAATGGGGGTGTTGAAGCCTTCTACAATTACTTGGAGGGCTTTACCCCTGGGTTGGATGGTTTATCCACACCGATTAGCAATCAAGGGTGGAATGTAAACGGTCGGTTAATGACCATGATCACGTTGAACAAAGGCTGGCAGGTCCAAGGGTTTAGTTTCTTGCGCGGATCAACCGTTCAGTTACAAGGTCGTCAAGGTGGATTTGGATTTTATTCGATGGGAGTTCGGAAGGAATTTGCCAATAAAAAAGGCAGCATTGGATTGGCTGGCGATAACTTCCTAACCAACGGTTTGAAAATTCGGACGGAGCTTCAATCCCCGACATTTTCTCAAAATATGCTCATTACTTTACTTAATCAAGGTGTTCGTTTAACGTTCAGCTATAAATTGGGTAAAATGGGAGTTGATGGTATGAGCATGATCCGGAAAAGAACAAAGTCAGTCAACAACAACGATTTGAAAGAAGGGGGCGGAGACGCTGCCCAAGGTGCTAATCAAGGAGCAGCCGGCCCTCGATAAGGATCTCGTTCTTCGTTTTAAAGCTGTCTTTTCGTGTAAACGAGAAGACAGCTTTTTTTATTTATGACTTACTGTGTCTTTGGCCATTCGATATAGCCTGATTTATTCTAATTTTGTTTCTTGAATTTAAGTCATGTTTCATCATCCCATTAGCTCTATCGGAAGATTACCGCTAGAAAAAGGACCTTCATCACACCATGCTGCAAAATTTTCTACCTCGACTTCGGAAAAATCATATCATCTTTGGATTTATACTCTTCAGTGCGCTATTTTCAAGAATTTATCAATTGGATAGCTACGGGTTGTTTATTGATGAAAAGTTTACTTTGCTCACGAGCATAGGGGTTAGCGTTGGTGGTGCAAATCAGCGCGAGGTATTTTTTGATAAACCGTATTTCACACCCGCCGAATTTTGGAAAGAAAAGTCCTACGCCGATTTCCAAGAGGCCATTGCCCGCGGTGAAATTGGGGCTCATTTGCCATATAACTTTGTGCTGTATGGCTGGCGGCAGGTTTTTGGATCGAGTGACTGGTCCATGCGGTTTTTATCGGTTCTTTTTGGGCTAGGCATGCTGGTCATGGTCTATGCCTTGCTTTATTTGTTGTTTCAGTCGGAGGGCCTTGCATTACTCGGGATGGGTCTTGCTGTAGTTGAACCCCTATTTTTAGCGTTAAACCATACTGTTCGGAGTTATTCCATGAGCTTGTTTTTGTGCGTGTGGTCCACCTACCTGTTTTTTAAGCTTATGCATGATCGTGAACAGGTTGGCCGTTATGTTTTATACACGTTGGTCACATCGGTGGCGTTATTAACTCATTTTTTGAATGGCATGGTTTTGTTGATTCAAGGAGTTTATGTGCTCGTGTATGTGCGTCCTGTGCTACGGTGGTGGCGTATTGCTTTGGCAGCGGGATCGGCAACCTTGGTATTGGTTGCCTGGTTTACGGTGGGTGGGGGACAGTGGACCTTTCAATTTTTAGCGGATAAAAGTGCACTTATGCGGAAGATTTTGGCGGCAAGTCCGGGTGAAAATCCGTTAGGTGAATCGCTTTCTGTGGCTACTTGGTCCAATGTTTATCGGCAATACATGGCTGTATTTTCAGATTCATTTGTAACAACCAATCGTTTATTTTTCACTTTGGTGGGGATAAAGAATACGATGCTAGCTCTTTTTCTCGCCGTTGGAACTTGGCTTTCGGTTACTTTTTTATCGGCTCATCGGTACCGAAATTTTGGGTTGATAGCGGCGCATGGCCTTGCTTTTTTTCTTTATTCACGTACTCCGCTGTCTTTTATGGTTTTGGAGGCCAATCTTTTTTTATTGCTTTGGGGGATTTCGCGATGGACAACCTATACGGCACAGGAAAAGCGTGGATTTCTATTTTTGAGTTTGCATGTCATTTTGCCCTTAGTCTACTTGTTGTGGGATGCCTTTCAGAATGGTCATACGGGTAACATTACCCAGCGGTATGGAGCGTATGCGTTGCCATTTGTTTGTGGATGGATGGCTTTTTTGATTTGGCAAGCGCGTTCTCTGCCTAGGGAAATCATCGGAGTAGTTCTTGTGTTGATGGGTTATCAAGGGTATTGCGTCGGGGAGGTTCACCAGCAGATTTACCACGATACTTCCGGTAAATACAGTTATTTTGAGGAACCTCGTATAGCCAATCCACATGCGGCAGTTGCGAAGCTCATTGTGGCTAAGTATCAACAAGGAGATACTGTGGTATATCCTTCGTTTGGCGGGCATGTCTATGCAGATTTTGTTGAAAAACCTACCACAGTGATCATTGATGATGCACAGTACATCAACGCCTATTTACCCAAAACAGCGCAATATTGGCAGCGAATTGACCCTCTGGAGCCCAATAAAGTCACGTTACGGCATGCAAACGGAACAGAGGAGGTCCTATTCGATTTTGAAGGCAAAAAATATAGGTATTAAACCTTCACAAGTCCGTTTTTTATGGCGTACATAACCAAGCCGGTCCTGCTCTTTACCCCCATTTTTTCAAAAAGATTATCTCGGTATCCATCGACGGTTCGAGGGGAGAGATTCATGTGCTCTGCAATTTCCTTGTAGGTAAGCTCAGTACAAACGAGCTCCAGAAATTCCAATTCCCGTGACATAAAGTGAATGGGTGGGCCAGTTCGGGCTTTAATTGGGCGTTTGATGGAGCGTAGTAGGGTAGATGAAACCAGTTCACTGTGGTAAAACCCACGAAAGATCACCTCTTCAAGTGCCGTTTTGAATTGAGGAATGTCGGTATCCTTTAGCAGATATCCTTTAGCGCCCAAACGTAACATCCGAATGATGGCTTCTTCACCATCCTCAACAGAGAGCGCTAGGCACTTGACTTGAGGGTAGTGCAAAGCCAGCTGTTCCATGGTTCTGTAGCCATCCATGATGGGCATGTTGATGTCAATGAGGGCAACATCGGGCATCTGACCTTTTGAGATTTGGTCAAGTAATTCTTGGCCATTATTTACATCGAAAATTACGTCAAAGCCGTCAATGCTATTTACAAGGTCAACCAAAGCTTGGCGTACCAATTTGTGGTCATCCGCAAGGGCTACTGTTGTCATGTTGAAAAGGTAAAAGGAATAAATAATAGGGCACGGGTTCCACCTTTTTCAGGTGTTTGGAATTGAAGTGTACCCTGCATGAGTTTGGCACGATGGATGAGATTGGGAATCCCAGATCCGGCTTCGAATCCCTTTTTTTCTTGTTTTTCTGTGAGCGAAAATCCTATGCCATCATCACTAAAATCCAACGTTAGGCCGTCACTCTTGATCAATAAATGCACATACAAATGACGTGCCTGCGCATGTTTTAGTACATTCTGCAATAATTCTTGGAAAATACGGAAAACCAATACCTCCTTATTGCGATCCAGTGTATAAGTCTGAACAGTCGAGTCAAATTCCACCTGAAGAACACCTACCTTACGAACGCGTTCCAATTCAAATTGGATCGCTTTGACAAGGCCTTCTTGCAGTATTGCTTCCGAATTTAGCCCTTTGGTTAAGGCGCGTAGGTCTTGCAGTGCTTTATGCAAAAAATCTTTTGAATCATGCAGCCGCTGATTACCGGGGTTTTCTTCGATAAGTTTGCCCAGTTGGATTTTCACGAGGGTCAAGATCTGACCGACATTATCGTGCAGTTCCCGTCCGACATGCCGTAAGGTAGCTTCTTGAATTTCACCTTCGGCCTCTCGAATTTCCTGATCAAAAGCCGCTTTCAAAGCCGTTTTTTCCAATAAATGACTTTGTTGGCGGCGCTGATGGATGACGAAAAAAATGAGGATGAAAATGATTAATAACATCACAATCACAGCTCCTCCAATGATGATAACAACGATTTCTGATTTTTCCATGCTGCAAAAAAGGCGTATCCAATCATGGAATACAGGACAATGTTAAGCAAATGATTCAGTGTAAATACTTGCCGTGCCAAGGTTCTATCGGTTTGTACCAATAGATCGATTAATCCGGTTAACAAAAATCCTCCACCGTAAAAAAATAACAAACCCGTACATACCCAAAACGTGGGTTTAAAGAGATCGGGTTCATTCTGTTGAATTATTTGTATGAAATAAAGTAAACAAAGAAAAATATGATACACACCAATAATGAGATACATCTTCGCATTACTTTCATCTAAAAAGTAAGAACCTTGTATACTCTGGATCAGATTGATTAAGAACAACGTACCCGAGAGAACAGCAACTATAGGTTTGATACGCTGAATTGTAAGCAAATGATAAAAGTATCCTCCTAATAATCCAACCTCTGCCAGAGTATAGATGTTATAATTTAAGGTATTCAATTGGGGTTGATCATGGATCTCTAAGGAATAAAAGCCTATGGCCTCAGCAATTACTGAGGCCATAACATAAGAAACAATAATTCGTAATGTCTTCGTTAATCCTTGATAAACCAAAAATCCATACACAATACAGGTTAACAAGGTAAGAATATAAACAAAATGAACAGCTTCAGCCATACCTTATTGATTCTTAGGGCAACAGCTATGGCCCCTATTGCCAAATGCCTCCGAGTCGTCTTCGTACGAGTCATTTGAGCGTGCATTTTTACTAATTTGACGGTAATTCGCTACGTTAGAAATTACCACTGCGCTGCGATCTTCCGCTGCATTGTACCCGTAGTCAAAATACACAAAAGGTTTACCTTTTTTGGCGAGCAAGTCGGCAAACTGTAGGGCAGATTTAACTTCATAAATGGTACCGTTTTGGTTATTGACTGGGTTAAATCCTTGGACTTTGGCTTCATGAAGCAGACGGTCACGTTCCAACCGGATTTCCGTACTTTCCCAAGTACAAAGTTGGTTGTTATTCAATTCCCGGTTGATGGAGGCATCATTATGAACTATTTTTTGACTGATGACATCGAAACCAACAATGTGAATACATTCTTTCCCAAATTGTATTCTTCCACGACCTAACGAACGTTTTTCCATTAAACCATTCAAGAACAAAACCACAGTTGATTCATTTGCATTTTTACTAATGGCTTGAATCACCTTTTGGAATTGATCGGTTTTTAATTTGAAACGTGTGCTATGGTCAATGGAAATGACATTACCCATGACCTGGCGCATGTTGGACGCAGCTGACACGATACGTTCATCCCGTTGAACCATGTCCATGGCTTCGTTTTTGGTCAGCACTTGTAAATAAGGTGGCGTGGATGACTTTCGACCTACCGACGTACTACTTTGGGATGAAGCGGCGATGTCTAGGTCATTGGATGGTGGTGTTTGGCAGCTCCATAGAGCGCCTACGCTAAGCGTAACAATTAGACTTTGTAGAAGGAGTTTCATAAGGTTTTGATGATTATGGCATAAAAGTACAAACTTCCTTTTTACAAAACATACGTGAAAAACACCCTATTTTTCGAAATGACCTAAATTTTTTCAACCGATACCGCGAAGCTCTTAAAAAGCTGACTCCTAGATTAGGATATCGAGGAGTCAGCTTGGATTAACTGGGCATTTTGTCGTTGGCTAACCCATAGGGCTGTTGGTACAATCGCTTTCCGGTTGTTTTGTAGAGCGCATTCGCTAATGCGCCTCCGGTAGGTGGTAAGGCAGGCTCGCCTAGGCCGGTGGGGTCAATGCCATTTTCAACAAAATAGGCCTCGATAGCTGGAACTTCATCAAAGCGGATTAAACGGTATTGGTTGAAATTCCGCTCCAGAGGCGCGCCTTTTTCGAAACGCATGTTTCCGTACAAGGCATGGCCCATGCCATCGACTATTCCACCAATTACTTGATTGCGGGCACCCGATTGGTTGATCACA
>Ga0209812_10000793_pt1 | contig 25516 bp, 18 predicted proteins | sample JI71714BDNA_FD_187502 | JGI IMG/M metagenome (GOLD analysis project Ga0209812, IMG submission 187502) | Wastewater effluent complex algal communities from Wisconsin, to seasonally profile nutrient transformation and Carbon sequestration -... | ecosystem: Engineered > WWTP > Effluent > Algae...
AAGATAGGCACCGAATTCAAAGTTATTTCGGTAGCGAATGCCAACCCGATTTAGAATATCTTGTTTACCTATGTGCACATAGGTATTTGATTTCTCAAAATGAATCACCGCACGACCTGCCAAATTATTCATTCCAATTCCACGTAGGGTTGTCTCTCCGGTGGCAGGATTTTTTATATTCATGTACACCTCAGCCTCGGCGTGGAAAATCTTCTTGGGAAAGTCAAATAAAACACCCATCGCGACGACAATATCTCCGTTGTTACTAATCGGGACATTTTGATTTTGTGATTTGGATTGGGCAATTAGTGCTGCTTGATCATGTTGTTTTGGATTCATGTTCATCAATGCGGTGGTAGTGGAATCCTTCAAGGACTTTGACAATCCCTCCATCATCTGAGCGCTTGAATTGCCTCCAGTAAGGTTACTAGCAAAAGTCCCAATTCCACTGAGTGCGATACTATTGATTCCATATTTTCTATCCAGAGCAAAATCCACATTTAATCTACCCTTGAAAGTGGGCTCAACATAAGAGGAGGTACCGGGAAGTGCATTATTTTGTACCCCCAGCATCAGCTTAAGTCCAAAAGGTACATCCTTGTTTACTTTGTATTTTACTAGAGTGCCTTCAAGAGAAGGTTTCATATTAAAATACACACCCAATCCAAGGCCGTTAATTCCAAGATCGGCGATTCCAGTTGGAATGACAAAACCACCATTGGGTTTGGTAAAACGATATTTTGAATCGGCCACTGCCTTTTCTGTTCCATCTGCATTTTGTTCGACACCTCGAAGACTAGCCTCTGTATCTCCTACAAAAGCACTAAAGAATCCAAAGGAGTAGTTATCAACGTTATCAAATCCAAAGAGAGCATTCAGTTCCACTCCCACCTTGAAGGGCTTCTTCAACACCAAATTCAAACTTCCACTAAAGCCTTTGCTTTGCGGGAGAGTACCTTTGATTAAATTTGAATAGGTGTTACTTAACTCAGTGGCATTCTCAAAAAAGTCAACATTTCCTTCGGCATCCATAAAGTTGGTACTGCCCTTGATGTACAATTTCTTTACCTCTACAAACTTATTCTTGTCATTTTTACTTCCTAAAACAAACTTTCCCAACAACTCGTCGTAATGTGTTTTAATCAGCAGATCTGTCGCACCGGCAAATCGGTCGCCTGCCAAACTCACTCGAAAACCAAATCCAAACCAAAGGTCATCTTCACCCATACCCGTGGCATTCCGAATGTTTTCAAATCGGGTTATGGAGATTGGAAAGCGAGCTAATCGAGAGTCTGTCGTACCAACATATTTGAATTCCCCGATTGAAAAATTAAATTTTCCGGCCTCATTGACAGCCAATTGGAGATCATTGAAAATAATACCCTTCAGTGAAACTGTTCCATTCGACTCTGGCGCACCTTCGGTAATCGTGTTGGTATTTGCAGCAAGCTCCAGCGTACCATTTAAACTTGCAGAGGGGTAAAATTTATTATTTTTCACTACAAGGTCCAACCAAGATCCTTTATTAATTTTGGCTTTTGCTCTCCAACAATTAATTGGGTAGTCACCATTTTCGACATCAATTGTGAAGGCATATTCACCTGTGTTACTAATCAGGGCTGAGTAAATCAATGCCGATTTTGGATCTTTTATATCGGTATTTAGGGGAGTTCGTATGGTTCCACCAAAACCACCTGCCACCAATTTACTCTGAACAAAAGCCAGGCTAAAACTTGAAATTGATAATGGCCATTTTTGAGCGTCACATTGAAGAGGATTAATACTATTTGAATAACTCAACGACCCGGTAAGACCTGAACGATCAATAATCAACTTTGTCCCTGTTAGGGCGGAGGCATCTTTGTTATTAAACTCTTTGGCCAACAGAACACTGAATTGTCCTATCAATAAGCCACGCCATCGAGTATCTCCTTTATCTGGTCCGTCATACGAATCTGGAAACAAACCCGGCTCGTTCCCTCCTTTAAAATCACTCAAATCCAACCGAACATTTCCAACCTTAAATCCAAACCTTGGGAAACTAGCCGCAGCAAAAGCCATTGGTGAATTGACCACCGCATAAATATCATTGAAGCCATCAGTCACAGTTGCAGACGCGGAAAATTTCACGCGGCCATCCAGTGCTACACGTTCAGTTTCTTGAAAAGGAATAAGCACGTTTCGGGGAAAAACAATATCTAATCCCAAACTAGCTCCTGAAAATTTATCACAATTAAACGTCACAGAAGTTGGAGAGCTATCGATATTCCCCATGCTGGATACTCCTTTTAAAACAACTGTCCAGTTATTCATGGGTATCGGAAAATCCCCTAAAAGGGCTACTTTAAAACTCCCACCTGCACCTAATCCACCCGAACGTGTGAATGAGACGGCATCGGACCCAAACAAAAGCACACGTTCTTTGCTTGGATCACTTACTTTCATCTTTACCCGAATGAAAACGGTAAGCCGTGCTCCTGTTGGGGTATATTCAACACTGTAGATACCTAGTGCAACCTCTGTATTGTCGTTTAGCGATTGTTTAAGTCCTATAGGAAGCGTTACGAGATCTTCAAAACTAATAAAGGATTTTACTTTTTCTGGATTCTGATCCAAATAAGAAAACATGGAACTAGCCTTCCCTCTATCGCTTGAGTTTTCTTCGGATACCGCTAACTCCACGTTTTCCATGTTATCCATGGGAATGGCTAGGTTCGCTAATTTTCCTTGAAGAGACGCTAATGCATAATCAAGTTCAATTTGAACGGCTGATTCTGTTACTATTGAGGTACTTACAGGTTTAATCCCTTGTTCTTTATCATTTCGAATGGAAATTGGCACATCCTTTGATTTAAGCGGTCTATCTTTCGCAAAAACCAATGAAATACCAAGGGATAAAGTAAGCCCGAAGGTCATTACCACCCTTTTCAAAATTATATTTTCATTCATACAGCAGGTAATTATTTATTCATACGTACATTAATTTTATTTTATACCTGCAAATACCAGGCAAAAAATAATTATTTTTTCAACTTATATACAATACTCACAGTATTGGGCTCAATAAAGCGTGACGGCGTGCTGATCAATAAAAAACTAGCCGTAAAAATTGTCTCTAAATCCTGGTCGGTACTTGCTCTAGTTACAATTACGGTCGGTGTTTTAAGAACTAATTCATTCTCCGATTTGGTTAAAATCTCAAACCGTTCATCATACTCTAAGGAAGGATAATTAATCAAAATTTCTTTGCTTTCGGGCAAAAACTTCCAAGTTCCATTGCTGCTAGAACCATCGATATCCGTAAAAGAGTAGGAATTATCCGCATTAAAAGTGTGTTTTGCATTTTTATAGTTGTTTTCAACAGTTTGTTTTGAGATAGGTATTATCTCCTCGTTCAGAATCACCTCAACACTTGATACCCCCCAAGTTCCAAATAGTACTGCCCCAGGGATGTCCTCCTTTTGACATCCAAATAAGGAACCAACCAAACATAAAGCACTACACAAACGAAAAAATGTTCTATTCATCAGATTTAATTTAGATAAGGTTCAAACTCAGCATCGTTATGGCACAACGTCGAGTGTTTCAGTTTAAAAGTCTATTGATTTTTGAATTAAATTTTCAATAGAAAAAACTTTACTTGACAGTATATCCTAAAACACTAAATTCAGTGGAGAAAAACCAATTCAGCAATTGTACTTAATACGCAAACGTAATGAGAAACAAATCAAGAAGCAAATTTTTTTTGATTTATTTATCAAACGGTAATTTTCATGCAATAAATCTAATTTTTTTATTAAAAAACATAAAAAAGAGTATGAAATCAACAACATGACCACCAAACACATACGATAGTACATGAATATCAATATTAAATTATCAAAAAAATATATTAACAAGGCATCCCTACTGTAATCTGAACACGCTTTAGGTTATATCCTCCCCATCCCATAAAACCAATATGGCCAACTTAGCTCGCTATACGTACACAAGAATTGGCAAAACAGAGTGGCCAGAGCGACCCCTTATTAAAATATAGAAGGATATTTACTTTCCAATACAAAAACGACTGAAAATATTCGCCAATAAATCGTCCGTGGTGATGGTACCGGTGATTTCCCCAAGGTGATGGAGGGCCAGTCGGATGTCTTGGGCCAAGAAATCTCCGGTAACGTGGAGACTTAGTCCCTCCAACACGTCATCCAATGCCACCAATGTTTTGGTTAATTGTTCCAAATGCCGTACATTGGTCAACATCGTATCGCCGGATTGCCTATTTTTCGCCCAATCGATCAAAAGTTGTTCCAACGCCGGAATTCCATCGCCCAATCGAGCGGAAATGCCCAATTCCCCCGTTTGCAGGGAATCTGGAAATTGATCCATCTTATTTCGGACCCACAAAATGTATTTATCTTGTAGTTTTACGGCCATTTCTTCAAGGTAATGCTTATCCTCGTTATTTTCGAACAAGAAAATGACGACTTCGGCCAGTTCCATGGCTTTTCGAGAACGCTCAATCCCTAACGCTTCTACGATATCCTGCGTTTCTCGGATCCCCGCGGTATCCAAAATCCGAAATTTCATTCCGCCTAAAAACAGTACATCTTCGATCACATCCCGGGTTGTTCCAGCGATTTCGGTCACAATGGCCTTTTCTTCCCGAAGCAAGGCATTCAATAAGGTCGATTTTCCGGCATTGGGCGCGCCCAATATAGCCACAGGAATTCCCTCTTTGATCGCATTCCCTTGCGAAAACGATTCAATCAAGGGTTGAATTTGGTGCTGTAGATCCTGAACGAGCTTTCGCAAATCTTGGCGGTCGGCGAACTCCACATCCTCTTCGCCAAAATCCAATTCAAGCTCCACTAAACTCGCAAAATGCACCAATTCTTCGCGTAATTGCCCTAATTTCTTGGAAAATCCACCCCGAAGCTGGGTCAAGGCTACTTTATGCGCAGCAGCTGAATCTGCTGCGATCAAATCTGCCACAGCCTCAGCTTGCACCAAATCCAACTGCCCATTCAAAAATGCACGTTGCGTAAATTCCCCCGGTTGCGCCATTCGACAACCCTGCCGAACCAAAGCCTGGAGTATCCGTCGCACGATGTATGGACTCCCGTGCGTGGAAATCTCAATGGTATCTTCTTTCGTGTAAGACTTTGGCGTACGGAAAATACTCAATAAAACCTCATCCAATAGCTCCCCTTCTTCGCGCAACATGCCGAATACGATCGTATGACTGGCTTGATTGGCTAAATTTTTCCCCGGAAATAATCGCTGTACTATGGAAAACGTTTCCGGACCCGACACCCGAATGACAGCAATAGCTCCCACACCTGGCGCGGTTGCCACTGCACAAATTGTATCTAGTGATGTTAGTGATATCATCCGACAAAGATACCGTCTGTAATCTATTGACGGTACACTATGATCAATTTTTCAACCACGTAAAGTGATTCTTTAGCCCCAGCTTTTGAGGTTTGGTTCAATTTTGCCGAATGTTGGTGTAATCTCCTCCAAACTTCGGTAAATTTGCAGACCGACTTACCTGCTAAACTACCCAATGAAAAGGATTCCGCGCTATTTCCTTTTTTCTTTCCCTCTTGCTCTTCTCGTCGTGGGCTTTTTTTGGATGGAACGAAAAAACCAATCGATTGCCACCTACATTCCCCCTAATCCCTTATGGGTCTATCAATCCAACCAACTTCACGTCCCACCCCTGGACCCTACCTTACAACAGGCCGCTTCCTATGCGCAAAAGTGGTGGAAATTAGCCCCCAAGGTACCGCCTTACTGGTTTGCCTCCGGACACGAGGTAGATGCCCAAAGTCAATCCTACGTGTTGTATGTAGCTTTGCCCGTTCGGGAGCGCGAAGTCATTGCCTTTATGGGCGGAAAAATCAGTCAACGACCGTACAAAGGCTACGAAATGCTTACTTTTCATGCGGATCGCCTGCACGCGGTACATTTGGCGGAGGGCTGGTTGATTAGTCCTTCGCTTGCGCTTCTAGAAAAGTCATTGGATGAACGAAGTACGTCCTCTTTTCGTGCTATGCCCTTACACCCCGACCACTCATTTTCCGCCCTCTACATTAATCCTCGTGTTTCCTCGGCATTATCCAATCTCTCTCCTTCTCCTTGGCGAGAGCAAGGCGTTTACTATTTCCGCCCGACTAGGCCCCATGCAGACCGCTTGGTGTCTGAATTTTTAACCCCATGGCACGGCCAAAATCCCCAGCGTGTAACCTCGTGGTCGGTGGTACCTGATCCGGTGTATCGAATAGACTTTTGGCAAATTTCATCGGTTGAAGCTTGGAAAAAAAACCATCCCGAATGGCCCACCTCGTGGCATTTTTTGTTTCCTGAAACTGGCGGTGCTTGCTGGCAATTTTTCCCCAAAGGCGAAACGCCGATTGTTTGGCTACCTATTCAGCATCCAGACGCACTTACGTTTTTGTCGGGAGGGCAGCTTGCCCAAGCCGGAATATACCCGCTGGTCATTCCTACGCTAGCCGAGAAAATCCTCGGGGAAAAACTCCCCGCCCATCGGTATTTCGCCCAAGTGGCGGGGGGAATAGCCTTATCCGAAAGCGCATCGGCCTTGGAATGGTACCAAAGTCAACAACAATCGGGCACCTCAGCGGCCCAAAGTCAGCGCTTTCAACGTCATATTCTCCCGGTGCTGTTGCCCCGGCAATCCCGCTTTACGCTGACCTTTCCTTCAGAAGGGCCCTCTTTTTTAGCCTGGGAAGGGATGAATCCCAAAGGCGGTAAACCGGTGGTGCGCCTTAGTTGGGGCAACGTGATATCCCAAAAATCTCGCCCCACGTGGATCAAGCAAGGGCAAACACCCCCACCTCGTGCCTTGGCGTCGAACTCCATTCGACAAGATTCTACTGGATTCTGGTGGGTGGGCCAACAACGTACCCAGCTCCGAAGCCCGCAAAAGCCGTTCACTTGGGCTACGTGGCATCCTGACGAAGGGATCTGGATAGGGCATGACCAAAACCAAGAGATTTACCATGTCAAATCACAGCGACTTTTCCCTTTTTCAGGTGATTCTCGTTTGGTGGGACTGGTCCAGCAAAAAAATGGACAAACCTGTGCTGTCACCCGATTTGGACAAATTACGCCACTCAATTCTCTGGTTGGACTACTTCCAGCGAAATCCCAACAACTCGAGCGGATCGGTCGACTTTCCTCATTTCGTGTATTGGAGTCGTCAACACGCGAAATGTTGATCGTGCGGGAGGACCCCACAGGACTTGCGTGGTTCGGACCATCAGGAGAAAAAATAACCACCATCCCCGGTATCTATACCCCCCAACACCGGTTATCCTTCGAGGTTTTACCGAACAATTTACAGCTCCTCATACGTTTTGATGGACATTCCCATTATCTTTACAGCCGTGACGGTACTTGGCTCGGGCAAAAAAGCCTTCCCGGAACAGGTGCTGTGCATATCCGTTACGCGGCATCGTATCGTAAATTAATGGTGTACACCCAACAGGAACAAAATACCTGGGATTTATGGGCTTTAGGGCCGATCGACGACTAAAGTATGTTATTTGACGATCTTCAGTTTTTTTTCTTTTTCATTGTCGTTAGCCTGTTGTATTACCGGCTAAGGCATCGTGGCCGCATTTGGATGTTGCTTGCCGCCAGTGTTTATTTTTACATGGTGTTCAAGCCGGTCTATATTCTGATTTTGGCTGTCACTATTGTTGTGGATTACTTTGCGGGCATTTGGATTGACGCTGCCGAAGGACCTCGACGAAAAGCTTTGCTGATTTTAAGTTTAATCACCAACATCGGTTTCCTCGCTTATTTTAAGTACTTTAACTTTTTTCATGACAACCTCTCGGCGTTGTTGCACGTGGTCCACTTGACCAATCCCATTCCTCGTTTTGAAGCGGAACTGCCCATTGGCTTATCTTTTCATACCTTCCAAGCCATGAGTTATACGATCGAGATTTACCGCCGAAATGAAAAACCGGAACGGAACTTCTCCATTTACTCGCTCTATGTGCTTTTTTACCCCCAGTTGGTGGCAGGTCCAATTGAAAGACCCCAAAATCTATTATGGCAGTTTCGAACCGAATTTGCCTACGATATCAACAATATCCGCGAAGGTTTACTTCGCATTTTATGGGGTTTATTTAAAAAAGTGGTCATCGCTGACCGGTTGGCGCTGGTCGTCGATGCGGCCTATGCCGATCCCGGAGCTCATTCCGGCCTATCGCTATTGATTGCTACATTTTTCTATACCTTCCAAATTTATTGTGATTTTTCAGGCTATTCGGATATCGCGATTGGGTGTGCGCGGGTTATGGGGTTTCGGCTAATGGAGAACTTCAACGTCCCGTATATTGCGACGTCCATAGCCGATTTTTGGCGACGCTGGCATATTTCATTATCGGGTTGGTTTCGGGATTATCTCTATATCCCGTTGGGCGGTAGTCGGGTTTCCGAATTTCGCGTCAATCTCAACTACCTCATTGTCTTTATGGTATCGGGGCTCTGGCATGGGGCGGCTTGGACGTTTATAATTTGGGGATTTTTGCACGGCTTGTACCAAGTCTCGGCCCGATTACGTGACCGCTGGATATCTTTTTCTCTACCCGCTCACCCACTCACTCAGATTTTGAACTGGGCATTTACCTTTGCGCTCGTCATGCTTACGTGGGTGTTTTTCCGTGCCGATGGTCTTCGGCAAGCGTTGACGGTGCTCACCCAAATCAGCACCCTATCTTGGCAAGATCCCCTGCAAGTAGCTCTAGCCCAACCCGAAATGTGGCTCTGTGTAGGCTTGATTGCTCTGCTAATGCTCAAAGACATCTACTGGCCTTCGTTACCTGCTGATACTTGGCGGAGGTTTCTGCCAATTGCCAGCATTTTGGTGGTTTCTATCTACCTCTTGGGTGTTTTTGGTTCCAATCAATTCATTTATTTCCAGTTTTAATCATGGCACGTACCTTCGGACACGGGGTGTTGATCCTCGCCGGCTTATTCTGGTTTTTGGGCTGTTCTCCATCGGCTATGCGCTGGTTCAGTGCGCAGGGCTGGATGGCTGACGACTATCGATTTGGCGATCTCTATCGATTTTCAAACCTAGCCGAATTTCGGTCACCGCGCGAAACGTGTACCACCGTTCCGTCACCGGTCAAGCAACCCAATACGCACTTGGTCTTGTTGGGGGATAGCTTTACTGAACCCGGACGCGTTGGTGCGGAGGATTTTGGATTTGCCCATTTTACCCGATTGCATATTGCCGAAGGGGGAACATGTCAATTAAACCCCACACAACGCACTATTTTGGTTTTAGAAACGGTTGAACGCCATTTTCAGGAACGTTTTCAGTCTCCATACCGGGCATTAACTCTAAATTCAGAAAAAGCTACCGCACCAACGCCCAATACCTCTTGGCCGGACTGGCGGCTACCCTATGACGAAGAAAGACACCAAGCTTTTTTATTCTCCTCGGCGTTCTTTTTGAGGATAAAAGAATGTAAGGCATGGATCAATCATAAAATCTTAGGGCGGGTGGACAACCATGTGTTTCTTTCCCCGGATCAACAACACCTTTTTTACCACGTAGACCGAGAGGCCGGTCTTACCAATGGATTTGCCCCGATTTCTCATGCAGCCGTATCAACGTATATAGAATCATTGAATGCCACCCGAGATCGGTATTTGTCCATGGGGTTTGATGAGGTCTATTTGAGTATTATTCCCAACAAATCGAGTATTTTAGGGCGAAACACTGGCGAATACAATCGGCTTGTAGAACGCATACAAACCCATCCAGATTTAAAAATGCCATTTTTGGATATGTGGTCACCTATGGAGAAGCTGAAAACGCGAGGATACGCCAAAGGCGACACGCATTGGACCTGCGAAGGGCAAAAAGCGTGGGTGGATCAAATTAATCAACTACTACAGGCTTCTCCGTGAGTAGGCCCAGGACTTTCTTGTACACCTGTTCGGTTTGAAACGTAAGTTTTTCAGGGGAAAAATCTTGTAACCTAGCTTCACCGTTCGCGATCAATTGATTTCGCAAAATAGGATCCATCCAAACGCGTTCCATTTGATTTGCGATGGATGCAATCGATTCAGGCTCAAAATACAAGGCGCCATCTTGTGCGACTTCGGGAAAACACGAGGCATTACTCAGCAAAACCGGGCAATTAGCCGCAAAAGCTTCCAAAATAGGAATCCCAAATCCCTCATACAAGGAAGGATAAACAAAAGCGATGGCCTGCGCGTAGAGGCCATACAAAACATCGTCCTGATTGAAACTACGAAACTCAACTTGAGATTCGAGCTTTAAACGTTGAATAAGCCGTAGCTCTGGCTCAGTGAACGGCCCGCCACCTGCGCAAATTAAATGTACCTCAGGGTACTTGCGGTTAAATTCATGGAAAGCGGAAAGAAAACGGGGGAAGTTTTTATAGTCGTTTCGCGCACCTACATACAGGAAGTAGTGTGCCGGAGTAGAAAGCGGTGTCATTTCTGAAGGCATTTTTTTTTCAAATGCACAAGCATGGTGAATTACCGTAATTTTTTCCGCTGGAATATTAAAAATATCGATGATATCCTGTTTGGTATGATGAGAAACGGCAATTACCGCAGCAGCCCGATCTAAAAGCTTTTTTTTTTGGGAGAAGGAAGCATTGTCTAGGTTCAAGTATAAATCCCCAAATTTCTCTTTTATCAAATCATGAAAGGTGATAACAAACGGTTTCTTACCAATAAAATACAAAAAGTAATCATGGAAAAAGGTAATGTGTACCAAATCATAGCGACCGAGCACAAGCGCGATTGTTGAGGCCAATCGATTGAGTTGAGAAAAAACCAGGTTAGACACTTTGAAGCCCAACCACATCGGAGCCTTCCACACCCGAATGTGGGAATCGTTTTCGAGATACACGTTGTGGGAAATCCAGAGGGAAAGACGCACGGTATGCCCTTTTTTCCGTAAATGAGTGATGAGTTGATGAAAATACCGCGCCACCCCGCCGAACTTGTTTCCTGTAAATGCTTGATGGTCAAATAGAATTCTCATAGAAGGAAAGTAGTAGGATGTAGCGGATTCGAACCGCTGACCTCCGCCCTGTCAAGGCGGCGCTCTAAACCAACTGAGCTAACATCCTGAGTGAATAGATGTTCATGAATTCTACGGATTGCAAAAATAATACCCAACTTTTAGATTACAACGTTTCGTCCAAATAAATTTTTCGGGAAGGGATACGCATTAACAAAATAAAACCTAGTACAAAGAGAACGAGCAGAAAAAGGATGGAGTTTCTCATTTCACCTGTCATTTGGATAATCCAGCCAAAAACGAATGTCCCAAGAGAGGTGGCCAATTTTTCGACAATATCATAAAAACCAAAATACGAGGCCGTGCGCGTGGTATCCTCAGGAATCAGCTTCGCAAATGTAGACCGTGAAAGGGACTGGATTCCGCCCATGATTAAACCGACCAAAGCCGCGATCACATAAAATTGTTCGGCAGTTGTGGTAAAATACGCAGCTAAGGGGACAAGCGCCCACAAGAAAATTTCAATACGCAAAGCTGCTGTGTTCCCGAATCGTTCGGATAATTTAGAGGCTAAGAAAGAACCCGGAATGGCCACCAGCTGAATCAACAGCAGCGTAATGATAAGCCCTTGTTTTGGGATCGCGAGTTCTTTGTCCGCGAATATCGTGGCGATGTAAATGACCGTCATCACCCCCATATCGTACACAAAAAAAGCAACTAAAAAGCGTCGAAGCCACGTTCTATCCTTCAATTCCCGAAAAACCTCGCGGAGTTCGCTGAATCCATTCCGGACCCACCGCGATTGGTAAGGCCTTGGGGTGTCTTTGGGCAAAAAGTAAAAAGGAATTTGAGCAAACCCGATCCACCAAATGCCCACGGTTAAAAAGGAAATCCGGGCGGGGAGACCTGCTGCCCGGTCGGCTTCTGAAAATCCAAACCAATCGGGTTGCATGATCATCAACAAATTAAACACCAATAGAAGCACACTCCCCACATACCCAAAAGCAAAACCACGGGCGGAAATCCGGTCGTATTGATCTTCCGTCGCAATCTCAGGTAAAAATGAATTGTAAAATACAATACTCCCCCCCCACCCGATGATGGATAAACCGAACGCGATGATGGAAGCGGGGATGTTGTCTGGAGTGAAAAAGAAAAAATAAGCACAACTCAAACCTCCTAAGTAACAAAAGAATTTCATGAAAGCCTTTTTACGTCCTGAGTAATCCGAAATACCCGTTAAGATGGGATTCAAGAGTACCAGCAAAAAGGTGGCAAACGAAATAGTGTAGGAGTACACGATGGAATTCTGCAAGGTAAAGCCCCAAAGATTGATTATATCCCCTCCTTCGGCATTGACCGCCGTGGCTAAAAAGTACATGGGAAAAACTACGGTGGTAATGACTAAATTATGGACGGAATTGGCCCAGTCGTACATACACCAAGCACGGATCAAGCGGACATCATTTTTCAAAGGAAGCATAGGGTCAGATTGTCTATCGGGATGCAATATGAAATTAATTTTGTCATTTTCAAAAATTCTCGCCGGTTTGGCCCTTTGAACCCCCTACTCGTGAAAAAATATCTCCTAGGTATTGCTTTATCCGTGCCATTCACCAGCGACTAGCATCCAGCATCCGAATGGACAGTCATTTGGATGGCCAAGAGGCACAAGGTCTACGAGGCTACCGCATAGCTGATTTCCTCAGGAGCGGGTGTATTTTCGGGATCTTCCGATCAAAAAATCATACAGGTTGATCGAGAAACACCCTGAACGAGCTGAATCTCAACACCCACGGGTTAAAGCAAGTAAAATTCACAAAACCCAATACTTACGAATCTGAAAACAACCTATCAAAAAGCTTGTATCGGTTATTTTTCACGTGGTCCCGTAGGAAATAAAGGCATATTCCGCCAAAGCCGAGGTAGGTGGGGATTAAGATAAAAAACCAAGCATTGATCTGAATGGTGGTCAGGATTCCCATCAAAATCATTAAACCAAATGCAACCTTCTGGGAAGTTCCGCCCCGCAGTTGAAAGGCCGAATTGACTTTGCGTGCCATGCCAAACGAAGCTAACAAAGATACCGGAAAAATTACGCTTACTGAGGTAAGATAATACACGATCAAAATCCCTTGTTTTGCAGGGATAAAGGCAATAGCCACAAGCGTAAGGGCCAAATCTAGTAGCAACGGAAAGGAAAGTAGACGCCAAAACTCCCGGACATAATCGATCGGGCTTCCCGAGCTCAAGGTGATGCGCAACCACACCTGCCGCCAGTAGCCCCACGTGTTGTTGTACACGTAGGTAAACAAGACCACCGGTGAGAAAAAAATCCAAAATACAGGTTGATTTTTGAGCAGCCCATCCACATCACGACTGGTGCTGTAATGAACAGTAAAAAACAAAATAGCCAACTTGAGCACTAACCCTATGAGTAAAGGAATGCCTGCCTTAGCATTAAAAAGGACAAGCTTTAAGGCCAGAGGAGAGGATGAGATGAAATTCCAGCTCAGTTGATTTTTAGTTTCGATCCGCGCTTGAAAAAGAAGGAATCCAAACAAGAAAAGTAGAAGAGCCAACAAGGCAATCCAGACAACCGCCCACTGTAACGAAGGCGCTACCCAAACCAGAAGTGAACTATACGCCAAAATACTCCTTCCGATACTAAACAGCAGTCCTAGGGAATTAAACCTGAATTCAAGCCCATATTGGACCAACCGACGTAGGGCATGTGCACCAAGCCCTGAGCTGATCAGTAAACAAAAGACTATTACTTGATTTTTGGGTAATTGATAGACCAATAGTCCAGAAAACAAAAACAGGTAAAAGAAATAGAGGTGTTGAACCTCTTGGACGAGCGATACCATGTATCGTCGACTAGGCGAAACAGGCCAAAAGTCAGGAATAGGATGGTGTAGCGGGCGATAAGCCGGAAAAAATGCACGAACAAAGGTTAAAATACCCACTAAACCAGCCAGATAAAAAAAGACATGCTCCTCCCTACCCTGTAAAAAATCCATTTCGTTGGCCTTTTGAATCATCAGAGCAAAAACCCAACTGTACAAGACAGTAAGAGAAAATAAAACCACATGGAAAACCATGCGCCAAGGCGACGTTAAATCGCGAAACATGGATTTCCAACGCAACTGCAAGAATTGCCCTATCATACCCAATCCAGTTTAGAGATTTCGGATTCATTGGGTTTAATCAGCTGCAAAAGTGCGGAATCCAAGGCGTGTGCACCAGCATCCGTGAAAGCTTCGCGGGTATCTGAAAAAACCAGCTGTTGATTATCCAAGACACCGATGTGCGTGGCAATTTTTTCAACATAAGTTAAATCATGCGAAGAAATAAACAAGGTCCGGTCCGGTCGTTGGTATTTTTGTAGGAAAGCAACCATTTGATTCGCCACGAAGGGGTCTAAACCAGAGAAGGGTTCATCTAAAATTAAGATGGATGGGGTATGAAGTACCGCCGCACAGAACGAAATTTTCTTTTTCATCCCGGTGGAATACTTGGCGATGCTTTTTTTGAGGGAGGACTGGTCCTCAAAAAAATAGTTCAGCATATCATCGCGTCTCTTTAAAATCGTCTCTTTGGGCATACCGTAAATTGCCCCGACCCAGGACAAATAATCCAAGGCATTCAATTCTTCGATCAATCCTAAGTCATCGAGAACACAGCCCAAATTTTGTTTATCCACTTTCGTTAAGGCCGTATTTGGCTTCCCGAACACCGTAATTTGTCCATGATCAGCCTGAATTAGATCCAAAATTAACCGAATCAAGGTCGTTTTTCCGACCCCATTTTTACCCAGTAGACAATACACCTGTCCGGCCTCGACACGCAGGCTGAGCGTGTCCAAGACGGTTTGGCCTTCATACTTTTTGGTAAGGTCTGTAATTTGGATCATGGGCAGGCGGGTGAGGTAATTTTAAAATGAACTAGCGAGTCAAAAAATGTGATCAGAAATTGTTGTGGTAAAATAGCGTATTTGGTGAAATACTAAAAATAGTTACCCTAGAAAATTTCAATTGGTCACTTTGAGAAATCCCAAGCTGCCATTTTTATTATTTTATCTATTCAAATTTAGATATTTCATATTTTTTCGATATAATCAAAAATCATTCATTATATTAATATTTATATAGAAATTACTTCGAAATCAATTCTAATTTAAATATGGTATATTGTTTTATTGCAAATGAATTTTTAGATATACTATATATACAACTTAACACTTAAAATTATATTTTTTATTTATTTAATGGAAAAATAATTTTATTTTATTCATATAATTTCATGTATATTCGCCCAACTTCAACAAGAATAAAATCAAAATATTTTGTCAATGAGAAAACAAGTACTAGTTCAATCGTGGGGTTTACTCGTGCTCATGCTCACAGTATCAGGATTGGCCTGGGGTGGACCAGCACAAACCACCCAATTTATCAAAATTGATCAGTTTGGGTATTTTCCCAATTCAAAAAAAGTAGCTGTGATCAGCAATCCCCAAGCAGGATTCAATGCTGGGCAGTCTTTTAGCCCGGGGACGGGGACCAACCAATACCAAGTTCGCCGATGGTCGGATGATGCCGTGGTATTTTCAGGCACCATTCGCGCTTGGAATGGGGGTGCTACACATGCTCAATCAGGGGATCAAGGCTGGCACTTTGACTTTTCAAGTCTTAAAACGCCGGGCTCGTACTATATTTTTGACACACGCAATAACGTGGGGTCTTTCCGTTTCGATATTGGAAATAATGTGTACGATGAAGTATTAAAACACGCCGTTCGGTCTTATTATTACCAGCGCCTTAATACCCCAAAACTAGCCACCCATGCAGGTGCCAAATGGGCAGACGGCACCAATTTTGAAGGTAGCAATCAAGACCGTTTCGCCACAAGTCGTTTCAGCAAAGGCAATATGGCAACCGCCAAAGATTTGCATGGAGGTTGGATGGATGCCGGGGATGTAAACAAATACACTACGTTCGCTGAGTCGGTAGTCATTCAGTTGGCTGAGGCCTATCGTCAAAATCCAAGGGTTTTTAAAGATGATTACGACATTCCGGAGTCGGGGAATGGAATACCCGACATCTTGGATGAACTTCGGTACGAGCTCGAATTTTTAAAACGGATGCAAAATGCGACGGGAACGGGCGGATTGTTTTTGAAGGTTGGGGTGGATAACTACAATGATGTTTCCCCCATTAGTCAGGATCGCCGTCCCCGGTATTATTTACCCGAATGTACTTCCTCCACCCTAGCCGGAGCGGCCATGTTTGCGGTAGCTGGACAATCTTTCAAGCAGCACCCTAGCCAAGTGAATTACGGAAATGACCTCATTTCACGAGCAAGATCGGCTTGGAACCGAGCGAAGGTTACGACCAATAATTTCACCACCTTTCAAACAACTTGCGATGATGGCAACATCAAAGCAGGTGATGCTGATCGCGAGGGAACGGCCCAAGAACAAATCGAAAGTGCGTTTATTGCCGCTGTTTATTTATTTGAAGCCACTGGGCAAGCCGAATTCAGAAATTTTGTGGAGTCGCGGTACACTTCCGTCAGACCATATAATGGAGGCTGGTGGGGTCCCTACCGTCCACACGTTCAAATGGCTCTCTTGCGATATGCTGGCATTACTGGCGTTAATTCCACCGTTGCGGCTAATGTACGTAACCAAAAAGCGGGTCAAAACGGCACCATGTCAATTAATAATTACAACGCTCAAACGGATTTATACCGCGCCTTTATGCCCGATGCTCAATATGGTTGGAGTAGTAATCAAGTGAAAGCCGATTGTGGAAACATAAACATGGATTTTGTTAATTTTAACATTAATTCGTCCAACCATTCCTTATACCGGGAAGTTGCCGAACAACATCTTCATTACATACATGGGGTCAATCCCCTCTCGTTGGTGATGTTATCCAATATGGGCAGTGCTGGCGCAGAACGTAGTATTTCGGAAATTTACCATACTTGGTTTGCCGATGGCACAAAATGGGACAATGCGAAAACTTCATCCAACGGCCCTGCACCTGGATTTGTAACGGGTGGACCGAATAAAAAATACGATGGAAGCTTACCTAATATTGCCAATCAACCCGCTCAAAAAGCTTTCCAAGAAACCAATAGTAAAAGTGAACAAGTAAAATCTTGGACCCTGTCTGAACCTGCGATTTATACCCAAGCCGCTTATGTATCGCTTTTGGCCAGAATAATGTCACCTAATACAGCGCCAACAGCTAATGCGGAGCCATCCGATACCCAAGCGCCGAGTGCGCCCACGAATTTAAGTGCTTCCAATATCCATACAAGTGGATTTACATTGAGTTGGCGTGCCTCCACAGACAATGTGGGTGTTTTAGGTTATGATGTGTATCGGGGAACTACCAAGGTAAACTCAGCGCCTGTTTCAGGTACATCTTTGTCTATTTCGGGATTGGCTTCAAATACAGAGTATAGTCTAACAGTCCGTGCCCGAGATGCAGCAGGCAATGTATCGGCGGCAAGTTCACCACTTGAAGTACGGACCGGCGCAACATCGCAAACGATATATGCCGATGCTTTGGCCGCGGATTGGCTCAACTGGAGCTGGGGAAGTTCAGTTGCTTTTAATCATACAAACCGTAAATTTTCAGGTACTAGCGCTATCCTTTGCAATTATACCGCGGGTTATGGTGCGCTTTCTTTACGCAAAGGAACCGCTGTGAATGCAAATAACGTTCAAAGCATCCGATTCCGCGTTTTCGCCACATCCACAAAAAACCTTTTGGTCAATATCCAAACCTCAGATAATGGTGGAGGATCGACGCAAATTCCGATCACCACGGAGGCCAATTCGTGGAAAGAAATTACGCTCACAAAAGCGCAAATGGGCAATCCATCGGCAATCAAACGATTGAACATTCAGGCCAATAGCGCATCGGCCATTGGGGAAGTTTGGTTCGATGATGTCCGATTCATTTCATCCACGTCAAATGCTCGGATGGCCTCCGTTGAAGAAGAATCGACAACCGTAGAGAATACCATCTCCTTGGAGGTATTCCCAAATCCAGCGCAAGATTTTCTGCACGTAGCCTTGTTTGCACAACAAGAAGGCGATGCCGATGTGCAAATTTTAAATGCCCAAGGTATGATAACACGTTTCTTCTCGCAATCCATCATCGCTGGCCGAAATGATTTCACCGTTCCATTGCAAAATATGCCAGCAGGTACGTATTTTTTGGTGGCGATGTATGATAATCGACGAACATCGTTGAAGTTCATCATCCTATAACCAATGTAGAATTCCAAAAAGCCGTTCATTTGATGAGAAAACCCAAAGTTCTCATCATCTGAACGGCCTTTTTTTTAGTCTTCATGCTTGATATTGATTCAATCTCTCATTCGTTTACCCACCTCTTCGCTCCACTTTTTGTGATGAGGCATACTCGTTGTATAGCGTGCTCAAAGAATCATAATAGTGCAAAAGCTCCTGCTCATTAATTGGCTTCAAGCTGTTTTTCGGAAAGCTCTCTGGCATTTCGTCTATGTACTTAGATAATTCAGGGAAGTCAATCTGAATTTTATGGAAAATTGAGAGGATATTACGTTCAAGTTCAGCTTTTGTTTTCATCTGATTGTAGTGGGTTTATCTAAACTCTCACCGATGGAAAGAGTACTACCTCCTATCGCTCCATTATTTATACAAACTCTTTTCATGAATCGAAATGATCACCTCATTTCGTCTACCTAGAATTTGATACGGCGGATTATAGCCCAGAAGTTTAAAATGGCCGTAATGTGAAAATCCATTTTGCTGAAGGTACGATTGCAGCGCCTTTTTTTGGTGTTCAATGCACGAGGCTGTGGCAAAGCCTCCGAATTCTACCGACGCCACAAACCCAGCCTCAACATCCTCAATCATGATTTCTGCGTTCGTCGGTTTGGGCAAATTATCCCTGTTGAACGTACCAGGCATCACAAAGGCCATCGTAGAAGCACTGTCCCCTATTTCTATATGAACGGGCGAGGTCATCCCAATTTGTACTTTACCGACGTTCCCACCAAAAATATACGTAGCCAACTTACCGAATCCTGAATACCCAACTTCTCGGTAGGATCTTGAACCACTTTTGATTTTCGCTTGAATACTTGCGGGATAATACCGAATCTGAAACTCGTTGTCCTCACGCATAACCTGGTAAGGTTGCGACTCCGATTTTTTTGATGCCATAAACATGGTCACTTGAAACGCAAGAAAAATTACTAACGCAATACCCGAGGCAATAAGAAAAATTTTCATGGCGCAAGTTGATTAGAAAATCTTGATGTGATGGTTCCTTTCATCACAGGAACGTACAAGAGTACATGAATTCCTACCAAAACAAATAGAATACCTTGCAATTTAAGCGTAAACGCGTCGAAATGTAGCGCTATCACCGTGCCAACACCGATACCTAGTCCAACAAACAAGCGTAAAAAGATGATTTTATAATGAACATTTTCCAATAAATTGAATAACCAGATACAAAAAATAATTTCCGAAAAAGCATAAAATATCATCAAGAAGGAAGTAAATGAGACGAGTGTTTCAAACGTTTGGCTAAAGAAGAGTACGGCTACTCCATACGCCAACATGGCCAAGGCATGCATTTCATGATACGCAAACTGAACGTGCTTTCGGGGTTGAGCGAGCGATGAGAGAAAGGCAAACAAGGCTCCAACTACCAACGAAATACCCAATATCAGCTTCACCGTTTGAAAGTCTAATCCCTCTGAATAAAATAAAAATAACCCACTGAGCATCGTAATGAGTCCGTACAAGTAGATAAATACATATTCCTTCCCAACAAGTTTAGTGTTATTCACAATGAAGGGCGTTATGTACATTGATTTGTAAAGCTTGGTTGTTTGTCATGACGTTTGTATTTCTCCAGCAGAAGGATTTCTACCACACGACAAAGATGGACTTATAATTTTTCAAAAGTTTAACAAAATTATTCGCAAAAATTATATCATTCACATAAAAGGTTTCATCAGGGTCAATACGCATTCTCCTTCTCGTCAGGATTGTTTTGGGGATATCCGAAATCTGTGGCTGAATGATAATTTAGCCCCTCATTTGAACGAAAACCGCACCTTCACCAAAACCTGCGCCGGACGAAGCTGATAGGTGGACTCTGAATACGCAAACGAACTGGCTGACACCGTGGTCAAGGTTTTGATGTTAAACACGTTGTTCCAGTTGGCTTCAAGGTCGATTTTTGACTTGGTCAAGGTGTACCGAAATATCAAATCCGTAAATAGGTTTTGTGAGTTTTGGTTGATAAACCGGTTGACGTACAGTTCATTTCGAACTCCCAAGAACGTTTCTTCCGTCGGGTAAAAACTCAACTCGGCTTGGTGGGTTTGCTGGGTGGCCAGCTGAGGCCTTTGATTATCGACGCTGTTTCGGAGGTACGAAAATTGGTAATTGTATTCCACGCCAAACCAATTTGCGGCATCAAAAGTCAGTTTGGCGTCGGGACGAATGCTTCGGTAGTTCACCACCGCCAAGACATCATTGATCAGCTGCTGCCGCTCGGTTTGCGAAACACTAACCCCCACGGATGCATTCAATTTCGCCTGACTAAAAAATTTACCCAACCGGCTCGAAATCATTTGATTGTACGATGTATTTTGTTGTTCAAAAGCCACCAACTCATTCGCTCCGATTTCGTCAATTTGGTTGGAAATCAATAGGTTGTTGTCAGTAATGCTGTTGAGATAAAAGATGTTAAAAAACGTAGAAATCAACGGATTACGGTAATTCAAACCACCCGAAAATGTATGGGCAATGTTGATCGGAATCGGGGCGTTGCGGCGTTCGATGGTTCGGTAGTTTTTCAGGATATAGCCGTAATGTACATTTTGCAATTCGCCTAAATTGACACTTCGTTTTACCGAGGCATTGGCCTTCCAGAACGCGTTCATTTCGTAACTCACCCCCAAATTGGGCTCAAACGCCAGGCGATTCAACCTTTGCCCTTCACCCAACGTGCGTTCTTGAATCGAAAAATGGTAATAGGTCAGCGGGGTTTCCAGCGTATACCGCCAATCTTTTTTGCGGTATTCCGATTTCAATTTCGCGTAAGTACTCGTTTGTAACCACGACAAATTGTTGCCAAACGCGCTGCCAAGTGGCGCAGTATTGTCGGACGAAATCCGCGTAAGTTCCGAGGTAAGCTGCTGCCGCTGCACGGTAAACCCCAGCGTTGGGGAAAGCACCACGCCTTTGTAACTGCGGGTTAGACTGACTGCATTGTGAGTTTGAAATGTATTCAGATTGACCTCTTGATGCAGCGTAGAAAACGACCGCCCATCTTGAAATAGCTCGGCGAACGGCCCCGGCGTAACCGAAAGCGACTGCGGCGTTTGGTTGAAATTCACGAACGACCGTAAGGTCATCAGTTGCTTTCCTACCGTAAACATATTTTTGAACTTATTCGAAATCGAAAAGTACGGATTGCTCAATTCTTGGGTTAGGGCTTCGCCATTTCGGGACAAATTTCCCCGTTGCCCGTCCCAAAATCCCCGAAATTTAAGTTCGTTGTCGAGGTATTTTTTCCGGTCGTTTTTTTGAAAGGTAAGCGTGGTTTCGAGCGAGTTGAAGAAGAGTTGATTGTATTTATTTTCGACGATACCAATCGTATCCAGCGGTGTGTAAAAAAGCGTGGTGGTACTCCCCCTCTGCTGTTGATAGTCATTGGTATAGGAAGTATTTAGGCGCAATTCGTAGTCGTTTTTTAGCTTTTTCAATTGATTGACCGAACCTAAGTGCGCATTATTATCCAGCCACCGTTTATCGGCAAATGGCGGCGGGGCGAGTTGCTGAACCTGCACCCAATCCTGTTTGTCGTCATTATTTTGAAAGTCATTCATAATATCCTGAAGGGTCAGCACTTTGATTTGCTTGGCAATATTATTTCCGACGTTATTGGCTTGGTACGAACCAATAAACTGATTCTTTTTCGTGAACATCATCGGGGTTACGTTGGCTTCCCAGAGCAGTGGCGAAGCCCCCACCCCAAGGTTGGCCGTACCCGTGACAGTTACTTTATTTTTCAGTTGAATATTAATGGCGGCATTCTCCGAAAACTCCAAGCTATCGAGCATTTTAATCGGCTGATGATTCTCCACAATTTGCACGCCCGATACGGCATCCACGGGAAGGTTTTCGTTCGCCAAATTGTATCGGCCGCCCAGCAAATCCAGGCCCTCGATGTAGTATTTATTAATGGGCTTTCCTTGATACAGAATCCGTCCGGACGATTCAACTTGGATACCGGGCAGCTTTTTGATAATGTCCACAATGGCACGGTCGTTGGCATCTTTAAACGCGCCCACGTTGAAGGTCAGTGTATCTCCTCGCCTAGTAATCGGGTCGGGTTTTACGATAACTTCCTTTAGATCAATATTTTGTTCGATTACGGTAAAATTAGTCTCTTGCGCGACATTCCGCACAATTTTCTTCTGCGGGGCAAAGCCCAAGGCATACAAATTTAGCTGGAGCGAATCGGCCGAGGACGTATGTTCGATCTTGTAGTTTCCGCCCGTATCGGTGATGGAAAATGCCAAAATACTAGCGGCATTAGGCTGCGAAAGGGTCACGTTCACGCCCCGGACCGGCTTACCGCTTTCATCCGTTACTTTGCCTTTGAAGGTGGCCTGAGCTACCACGAATTGGGGCAAGAAAAGGACGAACGGAGTAAAAAATTTAAAATTCATTCTTATTATTTCTTCACTAGTATTGTGAAACATGAGCCGCCAAATCAACTACATCGAAAAGTACCCTTAATCAATTCAATTCGATTGGATTATTGCGTTTGTTTTGGTTCTTTTTGACGAGGTTGCTCATTTCTTTCTGCGACAATTCTTTTCCGTCATTGGTTTTCATCGTGATAGAACCGCCACTGGCGTTGATCATTTTGAATGGATTTTCGGCAAAATCGGCTTTCATTTCGGTAAACTTCTCTTTGCTAACTTTTAACAGCTTCCTTTCATTGACTGCAATTTCACCTGATGAAGCTTTTTGCAGACCCGCCAGCGTAAAATGGTACTGATTTTTTGTATCGTACATTTCAACAATTAAGCCGGGCAAGCCACTGAATTTATACGGCCCGTCTTGAATTGGAATTTGAAAGGTAAACCAAGCTTCGTAATCCCTTCCGCCGTAGGTTGTCGTCGCTTTTTGGCATGGATACCCCACTTTCGTGGCGGTTTCGGTGGTGATGTTCCATCGTACGGCAGGAAGTGGTTCGGCATAGGCGAGTTTATCCATGAATACGTTTTCTTGGAAAACAACTTGCTGCGCGTTGGTTCGTTTGATGATTTCGTACGAAAACATCGACTTTGGGGCCGACTGCATGGCGGCCATCATGCGGGTCATGTCGGGGTTATCCCCTTGGAATGTAGCCATGATCGAGTCGCGGAGGAAAGCATTCTGGCTAAAAAATAAGGATATAGAGTCCCCAACCAAGAGCATCATTTTTTCTTGTTGGGTGGCTGAGGTGTCTTTACTGGGTTGGAAAGTCAGATCATACGTAATGCGGTAGTTAAGTTGATCCAACACCGTTTTGGCATCGGAAGCGGAACTACCCCCCCGGCTAACAATGCTAATGGCCTGAGCGGTGGCATTAAAAACGAACAAACTGAAAATAAAGATACAGCCTAGCTTTTTCATAAATTGGTAACGGTTCATTATACTGAGGCAAACATAACTAAAATTTTAGTTATACAAGGTATGGCCGTTAAAATAATTTACAAATTGATTGATTTCGCTAATCCACCCGAAGCTCTATAGGGTTGTTGTCAGCCTTTTGATTTTGTTTATACCTCTGCTGCATTTCTGGAGATGCAATGGTTTTGATTCCCATCTCGTTTTCTAAAACTTCTAAAAATTGGGTTCTCATTCGCTCTCTTGCTTTAAAAACTTGTTCTCGTGTCGCGGAGATAACCTTTTTCCCGACATTGGGTATTTTTAGAAAAGAGGTACTTTTCGTTTGTTCAAACGATAAGAGGCTAAAATCGTACTGATTTTTATCATCGTATATCTTCACAATCAGCCCAGGAAGCCCATAGAAAACATAAGGGCCGTCGGAGATGGGTATTTCATGGGTAAACCAAGCGATATACTTCCGCCCACCAAAATAACCCGTGGCCTTGTTACAACGGTACCCCTGGATTGTCAAGGTATCAGGTTTTATTTCCCACCGAAAATTGGGTTGAAACGAAGACGAATAAACGGAGAAAAATATTTCTTCAAAAAAATCAATCTGGTTTTTTGACAAATCTTTGGTAATGTGTTGATTGAACTGAGTGAGTTTGAGGTTTCCCTTGTCACTCATGATTTCATAAGTAGTCACTTTCCCGGAATTAATAAGCCTCATAATTGAATCTTTCGCAGCAAAGTTATCGGAATAAAAGTAAGATTTCATCTGATTTTGAATGAATAATGTTGCTATTTCTTCAAATTTATATTCCAAATTTGAAGAATCTAGTTGCGATTGTATACTATATTTAATTAAATAGTCTTGACCTATAATTTTATTCGAATAGAATACAAAAAGAAATATTAACAAGCAAGTATTACGAATATATTTATACATATTTTAACAAAATTTTCAAATTATAAAATAAAATATAAGAGGGAATGAGGTTTTCCAAAATTATGAAAAACCTCATTTCCAAAATAATTAAGTCATACGATTGGGCTTACCACAATATTTAGCCTCATAATATTCCCAAAGCCGTACATACATTTCGGGAGCCCAATCATAATCTTCATCCGTTACCGGTGGTGCAAGCTCCCTACAAACAGTGCCACACGAAAGCCCAAAACACTCGATCGATAAACTAGACCTTTCCAAAGAAACAACCTGCTTCTCAACCTTTTCTTGCATTTTAGGACTTTCTTTTTTGTCGCCCTCATTTGCAAAAGCGAAAGAGACACAACACAGCAACGCTAATGTCAAAAATAAATTTTTCATTTTGTACAGTTTTAAAGATATAATAAATTAGTTTTACCGAATAACGCCGTAACCGGTTAACCGCGTTATTCTGAACAAATATCTATAAATTTTACCCCCCCCCTCAAATTAATTATGCAAAATTATTTGCATAACTTGCAATTAAAAGTCTTTTATAACTCAAAATAATACTTTTCATGAAAACAAACAACCATATCCGCGAACTACGGGAACGCAAGCGTCTTACACAAAAAGCCTTGGCGGCGGAATTGGACATCAGCATTGCCACGCTCAACCGCATAGAAAATGGGATCATCCAACAATTCAAGCCGGAGTTTTTGGTCAGATTAAGTCAGGTATTAAATTGTCCAATTGACCATTTTTTTAAAGAAATCATGGACCAAGAAACTTTACCTCTTTCCAAAGAGCTACTTTATCAAGATCTTATTGCCACCAAAGAAAAAAGGAT
>Ga0209812_10000794_pt1 | contig 25493 bp, 21 predicted proteins | sample JI71714BDNA_FD_187502 | JGI IMG/M metagenome (GOLD analysis project Ga0209812, IMG submission 187502) | Wastewater effluent complex algal communities from Wisconsin, to seasonally profile nutrient transformation and Carbon sequestration -... | ecosystem: Engineered > WWTP > Effluent > Algae...
CCAATAAAACCACCATAAGCCGCATCTGGCGCAAAAGCGCTTTGCACGATCAACAACATGGCAGCAGGCACTTCAGTAATATGATAACCAATAACAATAAACGCCGCCGTTAAGTAAATGGCGCACATTGCAGGGACTAATTTACTGGTCACATTGGCAATACTTTGAATACCACCAATAATGACGGCACCAATCAAACCCGCATAGATGATGCCAAACAACCAGGCATTATCAAACCCCGTAACGCTTTTTACCTGCACAAACCCTTGGTTAACATGAACAAAGCCCGCGGAGCCAAAGATAACGGCAACAGAGAAAAATAACGCCAAAAATGTCCCTGTTTTGGGCAGGTGATATTTATCTAAGGCCGCTTTGATGTAATACATCGGGCCACCAGAAACCGTGCCATCAGCATGCTGTTGGCGATATTTTACAGCCAGCGTACACTCAACAAACTTGGTGGACATTCCGAGTAAACCCGCCATGATCATCCAAAATGTTGCGCCCGGCCCCCCTAAACTAATGGCCACAGCAACACCCGCAATATTCCCCGTACCTACGGTACCAGAAAGGGCTGTAGTCAGCGCTTTATAAGGCGAAATTTCACCGCGACTATCCGCATCCGGTTTGGCAAAGAGCCGTTTTAGTGCATAGCCAAAGCCACGAATGTTAATAAAGCCAAGATACAAGGTAAAAATGATGGCGCCACTTATCAGCCAAATCATTACTAACGGAATATCTACACCGTTAAAGGTAAACGCATAAAATACCACGGCGGCGAGCTGCGTGGTAAAGGCCTCAAATAAGGTTTGAAAGGAAAACTCTGCAGACATGGTGCAATCTCATTAAGGAAAATAAGGCTAACGTCAGGCTGGTCTCACGCCTACCGCATTGCGTTGGAGGCATGAGACGTTCAGCCGGATGTTACCGCCATAATTTACTGGCTGTAGTTGGGTAAAAACTGCGCTAATTTGCTGATAGCTTGGGTAAGTTGTTCTTTATGTGGCAAGGTTACAATACGGAAATGATCCGGCTCTGGCCAATTAAACGCTCTGCCGTGCACCAATAAAACCTTATGTTGACGTAAAAAATCTAAGACAAATAATTCATCATCTTTAATACGGTATTTTTTTAGATCGATTTTAGGAAATAAATACATGGCCCCTTTAGGGCGCATACAGGTAATGCCATCAATGTCTGTCACCAGCTTGTGCGCCAGATCCATTTGATCATACAGACGGCCACCGGGAACAACTAGAGCGTTGATACTTTGATATCCCCCCAGTGCCGTTTGTACGGCATGTTGGCAAGGCACATTCGCACAGAGGCGCATTGACGCTAGAATATTTAATCCTTCAATGTACTGTCGTGCCAGTTGTTTTGCACCGGAAATAAATAGCCATCCTATGCGAAACCCCGCAATACGGTAATTCTTCGACAAACCGCTAAAGGTTAGCATCACTAAATCGTCTGCTAAGGCTGCGGTACTCACATGTTCAGTACCATCGTATAGCACTTTATCGTAAATCTCATCGCTCATCACAACCAGTTTGTGGGCACGCGCTATGGCTAATAACTCGAGTAAAAAGGCTTTCGGATATACCGCGCCAGTAGGATTATTAGGATTGATTAATACGATAGCGCGCGTTTTTTTACTGATTTTCGCTTTGATATCCTCCAGCGCCGGAAACCAATCCTGTTGTTCGTCACATAAATAGTGAACCGCTTTGCCGCCGGCTAAATTTACTGCGGCGGTCCAGAGGGGATAATCTGGCATGGGCACTAATACTTCATCGCCGTTATTAAGCAATGCCTGCAGCGACATTAAGATAAGCTCAGAAACGCCATTACCAATGTAGACATCATCGGCATCGGCACCCAAAATGCCGCGTTGTTGATAATACTGTGCCACAGCAACGCGCGCTGGATAGATACCTTGAGAATCTGAGTAGCCTTGCGCGGTGGGCAAATTATGAATCACATGTTTTAAAATTTCATCGGGTGCTTCAAAGCCAAAGGGGGCAGGATTACCAATATTGAGCTTGAGGATACGGTGGCCTTCCTCTTCCATTCGACGAGCTTCACGCGCCACAGGGCCGCGAATGTCGTAACACACACCATCTAATTTTGAAGAGCGCTCAATTGGTTTCATACTGTGGCCTGTTAACCTTATCCATCCAGACTGCTAAATGCAGTCTGTAGTTTTTCTCAGTCAGCAAAAATTTGCAATGATTTCAGCACGAAAAGCTAAAAAAAACTGACTTTATATTTTTTGGTCGAATCTCTGCACCAAAAACGGTAGAATAGGCGTTTAAATTATCGTCTATTATGCCGTTGTGTTTAATTTGGGTATACATGTTAAAGGTGGTTGATGCTCTTTATTCGTAAGGTATTCTTGGTTGCAGCATGGATGCTGGTGTTGTTTGCCATGCTCCAGCCTTTTAGTCGGTTAGAACCGCTAAAAGCACCCGAGTCGCTGGAAGAGTGGCAGATCCCAACTCGGCTGTCGGCGTTATCGGACGCCGACCAAAAAAAATTGCTATTACGCTTAGCGTATCCACGTGTGGATATTCCAAAGCAACCGCTACCTGATTTTAACGCGATTACCGATGTAAATGCGAAAAAACAGGCGTTTTTTGCTTATTTACGCCCCTATGTTCGGCAAGAAAATCAGCGATTATTGCTGTTGCGTGAGCAGCTGTTAGATATTGCGGAAAAAAAGCAAAAAAATGTGCGGTTAAGTATCGAAGAATATGCTTTTTTATACAGTTTGTATGATGAATTCCGGTTAGATGTTGCCGAAACTAACCCTGACACCTTAGAAGATTTATTGTTAAGAGTGGATGTGATCCCGGAGAGTTTGGTGCTGATGCAAGCAGCAAACGAGTCGGCGTGGGGCACCAGTCGCTTTGCTGTTGAAGGCTATAATTTTTTTGGACAATGGTGCTTCCGTGAAGGGTGTGGCATGGTGCCTTTGAATCGGCCTGAAGATCAATTTCATGAAGTTGCTCGCTTTGAAAGCCCGGCCTTGGCTATTCGCAGCTATTTTTACAACTTAAATACCTTCCATACCTACGAGCCATTACGGCAAATTCGGGCAGAATTACGTGCCGAAAATCGCCCCTTACATGCTGAGCATATTGCACACGGTTTAATTGCGTATTCTGAGCGGGGGAGCGAATATATTGCCGAGATCACGGCGATGATCAGGTTTAATCGCCGCTTGTTGGAAGATGGCTAAAGCCACAGGCTAACGGGGGGCGCCATCGTTAGCCATGATGAACCTCAGTATTAGCACAAAGCCTACACAATCAATTACACCAACTCTACTGCTTGCTGCGGTATCATCGTTTCATCATCGCTTTCAAAGCCCACCGGAACGCTGGGCACCGCAGGTTTATCAAAGGCGGTATCGCCTTCAAACGCCAAGGCGCTGTCTTTGCTAATGCCGGCAAAATCAAATAAGGTTTTATCTACCATGTGCGAGAGCACAATATTTTGCATGGCCTGAAACATGGTTTCAATTCTGCCTGGGAAGCGTTTATCCCAATCTTGCAGCATGTCTTTGACCACTTGCCGTTGTAAACCGTCTTGTGAGCCGCACAGATTACAAGGAATAATGGGAAAGCCTTTGGCGACAGCATATTTTTCAATATCTTTTTCCTTGCAGTAAGCCAATGGGCGGATCACGATATGTTCACCATTATCGCTGATCAGTTTTGGTGGCATCGATTTCATCTTACCGCCATAAAACATATTCAAAAACAGCGTTTCGAGCATATCATCGCGGTGATGGCCGAGCGCGATTTTCGTTGCGCCCAGTTCTTTGGCCGTGCGATATAAAATACCGCGGCGCAAACGCGAACATAATGAGCAGGTGGTTTTACCCTCAGGAATTTTTTCTTTGACGATAGAATAGGTGTCTTCGGTCACAATTTTAAACGCTACGCCGAGTTGGCTTAGATACTGAGGTAACACCTCGGCAGGAAAGCCCGGTTGTTTTTGATCTAAATTCACCGCAATCAAACTAAAATTAATTGGAGCAGATTGTTGTAGATTCAACAAAATATCCAGCATGGTGTAAGAGTCTTTGCCACCCGACAAGCACACCATAATTTTATCGCCTTCTTCAATCATACCGAAATCAGCGATAGCTTGACCTACGCCTCTGCGCAGTCGTTTATGGAGTTTGTTCAGATTATATTGCGCTTTGGCTTGAGCTGCGTGTGACATTATCAACTACCCGATGGAAAAAAGGCCGACATTATAACCAACACGGCCCCGTTACCAAAGGCTATACGCTAGCTTTTTTCAAGTGGGCAAATAAAGTTGGCCGGTTTTAACGCTAAAACATCACAATCTAGCCTATCAATAACATGTTCAGCCGTATTGCCAATAATAGCGGCCGATAAACCGGTACGACCAATAGTGCCAATAATCACCATTTCGGCATCCAGCGTTTGCGCCAGTTTGGGGATCACATCTTCAGGCATACCTTCTAATACATGGCTACACTCAGCAGGAATATGATGTGCTTGCGCTAATGCCATCACCGCCTCTTTATGATGACGTTGCATGGTACTGTTATACTCTTGCGGGTTAAACTCTGGGATTTCAATCGCAATGTTTACTGGGCTTCCTGGATAAGCATTCACCAAATGCACCTGTGCATCGAGCAGGGTTGCCATTTGTTGTGCTGTTTCTATAACACGTTGATTAAGCGATTTATGATGTGTTTGCTCACTACCCGCATTAACGGCGGCAATAATATTGCCTTGTGCAGGCCATGCATGATCTTTGACTAACAGGACGGGGCAGGGACATTTACGTAGAATGTGCCAATCTGTGGGCGTAAAAATCATCGACTTCAGCACATCATGATCATGTGTGCCTTTAATCACTAAATCATAGTGATCTTCCAGTACCGCTTTAACAACCGCCTCAAAAGGGCGGTTATGCCAAACCACTTTTATATCGATCTGGATGCCCTGAGCACGTGGTTGTTTTAGGTATTCATTTACCCAGAGTTCGCGATCTTTAATCACCGCGTGTTTCATTGACTCACGTTCTTCACCCGAGAGCATTGTGGTCATTTCATAAGAGAATTCGTAAACAGACAAAAAGGCCGTAAGCCTACCGCCTTGTCGTTGCGTCAAAGCCAATGCCCGCTCTAAGGCTTTTTGCGCTGAGCTAACGGGATCCAATACCACTAACACATGCTTAAATAGGGTCATGTTATGCGCTCCACACGGTGACATTCCATAAACCAAGTGTAGACAACAATGGGAGATAAGGGAAATTGCCGCCTTGCGCTAAATCAATTGGGACGCAGAATTAACATTGGCCGGCTAACTGATTTAAGCTAGTCGCATTCACAATAGTGATAAGCTTGCCATCGACCTCAATGATCTGCTCTTTGTGAAAGCGGCTGAGTAACCGGCTGATAGTCTCTACCGTTAATCCCAGATAATTACCAATATCGCTGCGTGTCATGCTCAAGCGAAAGGCTTTATTCGAAAACCCGCGGCTAGCAAAGCGAGACGCTAAATGGCTAATAAAGGTCGCTAATTTCTGCTCGGCGGTTTTTCGGTTTAATAACAACAGCATTTGTTGATCGGATTGAATATCTTGACTCATTAATCGCATCATTTGCTGACGTAATTTAGGCAACTGACCTAAAAGGAGTTCAAGATTGTGATAGGGGATCTCGCAGATCATCCCTGTTTCTAAGGCCTCGGCATAGCTAGCATGATGTTCGTTGTTAATGGCATCAAAGCCAATGACATCACCCGGTAAATGAAACCCGGTTATTTGTTGCTCACCTTGTTCGGTTAAGGTAAAGGTTTTAAAGGAGCCGGTACGAATAGCAAATAACGATTTTAACGGCATACCCGTTTCAAATAGCATATCGCCTTTGTGTAAAGGCCGCTTACGTTGAATAATATCATCTAACTTGCTCATTTCCTGATCGCTTAACGAAAACGGCAAGCAAAGCTGGCTAAAACCACAATCTTGGCAATTTATTGCTGAACGTTGCATAGGGTGTTCCTGTTATCCTTAAAACCCAGAGTGACATGACGAACGCTGCTAGCTTAGAAAACTAATCTTGGCAACGCAAGCCATATTGTGTAACCACCATAAAGCGCTAACAATAACGCCGCCACATAGCGAAAGCTGCGTTGATTTTTTAAGGTGGTTAACGCATTCGCGGCAGCGCCAACGCTGAGTAACGCCGGTAAGGTTCCAAGGCCAAACATAAACATCAGTAAGGCTCCGGCTGTCGCACTGCCACTGGCTAAACTCCAGCTTAAGGTTGAATATACCAAGCCGCAAGGCAAAAACCCCCACAATACACCATAGCGATAGGCTTTACTGGAGCTATTGAGCGGAAGCAGCGCTTTGGTATAAGGCTGTACATGGCGCCATAAGCGCTGACCAAGCCGCTCTAATTGCGTTAAACCAAACCAGAGGCGGGCAATATACAATGCCATGGCGATCAGGAGTAAACCGGCCACAAGTCGCAACCACAACAACGACATACCCGCGAGGTTCATGGCGCTGGCGCCAAAGTAGCCTACCAAGCCACCAAATACAGCATAGGTTGTTAGCCTGCCTAAGCTTAGTAACAGCTGTAAGCGAAATTTTTCGGTGCGATCTGTTGCAGGCATGGCCATTTGCAAAGCCGCCACAATGCCGCCACACATCACAAGGCAGTGGCTGCTGCCCAAAAAACCAATAAGCAGAGCGGCAGAATAATCAATGATCATTAGGCTTAGTGGATTCTTTGGTAGGCTGTTTTGCAGAAGGTTTATTATCTTCATCAAATAGGATGCTAAAGCCTTCTTTTTCTAAATCGTCAAATTGCTTGGTGCGTACCGCCCAAAAAAAGATGCATAGCCCAATCGCCACAAATAAAATGGCAATTGGGATCAGGACATAGATGATGCTCATTTTTTTAATAACCTCAGTGAATTTGATACAACCAGCAAAGAGCTAAACGACATGCCTATCACTGCGATATAGGGTGAAACAAAACCGGCTACTGCAAGGGGGATGATGATGAGATTATATCCCACTGACCAGCCTAAATTTTGTTTGATCACGCGGGCGGTGGTGTTTCCACCCTGTAAAAGTTGCGCTACTAAGCCGATATCGGGTTGCAGCAATACCACATCAGCTTGGTTTTTAGACAGATCAGTTCCTGAGTGAACCGCTACTGACACATGTGAGGCGTTAAAGCCTGGGCTGTCATTAATACCATCTCCCAGCATTAATACCTTAGCACCTTTAGCGATCACACTTTGAATTTCTGCCACTTTTTGTTCTGGGCTACAGCCTTTTACCATAAAGTTAAGGCGCAGTTGATTACTCACATATTCAGCTTGTGAGGAATGATCGCCAGTAAGCATACCTAATTGATAGCCTTGTTGTTGCAAGGTTTTAATTAACAAAGGGACTTCAGGCCGCAGTTTATCTTCTAATTGAATGGCGGCCATAGGCTGCTCGCCCATCCGAAGATAAACCATGGCTTCGCTAACCGGCGTTATTTCACAAAATGCGGCACTGCCAACGCGAATATGTTGTCCTTGCCAATCTGCACTGATCCCTGCACCAATCTTAACTTGAATATTTTCCAGTGCTAAGGCGTGCGTAAAATAAGGCAAAAACGCCCGAGCAATCGGGTGTTCTGAGTAGCGCTCCAGGTTAGCGATAAGATTAAGCATTGCGGCGTCATCTTGTATTTCGTGCAAAGGGATCACGCGGCTTACACTGAATTTTCCCTCAGTAAGGGTCCCCGTTTTATCAAAAATAATATGGCTAATGTCTGGCAGTGTTTCTAGCGCTTGGGCGTTTTTAATTAAAATACCCCGGCGATTTAAACGTGCAAGAGCACAGGTAATGGCGGTGGGCGTCGCTAAACTTAAGGCGCAAGGGCAGGTTGCCACTAACACAGATAAGGTTACCCAAAAAGCACGATCGGGGTTCCACCAAAAATACCATAATGCAAAGGTCACTACGGCAATAACCAGTAAGCGCTCAACAAAGTATTTAGCTAATTTATCGGTTTTTTCAACCAGCTTGGGTTTTTGACTAAGGGTTTGTTGTTGTAACTGAATGATTTGGCCTAAGCGTGAATGTGCGAGTGGCGTGGTTACGTTAATCGTCAACAAGCCATCATGGTTCACACTGCCCGCTAGCACTGTATCCCCCAGCGTTTTCGTGATAGGACGATACTCGCCAGTTAACATCGATTCGTCCACAGAGCTGCTTCCTTCGTGCACAACACCATCTGCCGCAAGGGTTTCACCGGCTTTTACCAAAATCAAATCACCCGCTTGTAAACGGCGCGCTGAGGTAGATTGCGGTCCTTGTTCGGTCATCAACGTGGCCGTTACGGGCATAATTTTTAATAGATTGCTCGTGGCTTCGCGTGCTTGAGCGCGGGCCCGGAACTCAAAAAATTTACCTAATTGCAGTAAAAAGGTAAACATACATACTGATTCAAAATACACTTCACCGGTTTGAAATACGGTAGCGTAGCTTGAGGCAAAGAAGGTGTAATATAAGGCCAGGGTTACTGGCACATCCATATTCATTTGGCGGGCTTTGGTACTACGCCACGCACTGATCACAAAAGGTTTAGCGGCATAGATCACAACCGGTATGGTTAACAGCATACTGATCCAACGCAAGTAACCTTCGTGTGATGCATCAATGCCCGTATACTCACCAAAGTATAAGGCAAACGCTAACATCATCACTTGCATGGTAAGGATACCCGAAACGGCCAAGCGCTTCAGATAACGGTTTAACTCTTGTTTAAAAACGTGCTCTTCGTTGTCAGCAACAAAGGGGCTCGCTTGATAGCCTAAGGTATTAATCAGCTTGAGTATGTGGCTTAAGGGCAGCGTTTGGCTGTCAAAGCGTATCAAGGCCCGTTGCGTAGAGGCATTAATATTGGCGCTGCTGATGTGTGGTTGTTGTTTTAGTTTTTTTTCAATTAACCACGCGCACGCCGCACAACTCATGCCGCTGATCGAAAGCTCAATGTCGGTAAGCTGCTCATGTTGTCGACTGATATCGGCCAATACGTCGGGATGATCATAACTGGCGAGCTCGGCCAGCAGATGTTCGGGCATGGCGCTAACTTTTAATGCTGACTCTGTCCGAAATTGATAATAGTCGCTGAGCCCATTTTCAAAAATAGTCTCAGCGACAGCTTGGCAACCAGCACAACAAAAATGCTGTGTCTGTTCGGCTAACACTGCGGTAAAACGTGAACCTGTTAATACGGGCTCATGGCAATGAAAACAGGGTACTGCAGTCAAGATGATGTCCTTAGTAGCCCAGTTTTATTTCTTGCTCTGCAGGCAGTGTTAAATTTGCCCGTAATCGCCATTCTTGTGAATCGTCAGAAACAGTTAAGCGCCAGCGTCCATTTGGTGTTAAGGGGAGGGTAGCCACATAGAGTAATTCGCCACTGCGCTCGGCATCGACGGCGAAGTCGTGCTCACCGAGGGTAGGATGATAAAAATCTAAATGAATACGCTCACCCAGCACGGCGTTTTCGGTAAAGCGGATCACCGCACGATTACCTGCAACCAAGATATTTGCCTCTAGATTACGCAAGGCCGCTTCGCGGTATTTCGCTAATTGCAAATTAATCGTTCTACCGGCTTGATAATAATCATCAATCACGAGCTCAGGTTTATGCTGCTGCATCACCACCACGGTATGAACGGCTTTAAGTGCGGTAATCACCGGGATAGCAATAAGTACCCACGGCCAGACATATTTGTACCAGGGTTTTGTATCTAGCTGCATATCTTACCTCGTCTATATAACTAAGCCCCTTTACGGGGCTTATTCGCGAACAGTTTGCTAATAAAAAGGGTATAAGCCTGGGTATTAGCGCAAATCTTCTGGGTTAGCCAAACGGTAAACATACGCTGTTAACAAATGCACTTTGTCTTCTCCTAGCGTTTGTTTGAAGGCTGGCATTACACCATAACGACCGTGGCGTAATGTTTCTTCAATCGTGGCAGAAGAGCCGCCATACAACCAAATGTTATCGGTGAGGTTAGGCGCGCCAAACGGCAGATTGTGCGCGATACTGCCCCGACCGTCAGCACCGTGACACGCCGCACACATACCGAATTTCGCTTTGCCCGCTTCGGCATCTTTCTCGTTTACGGCACGGCCCGAGAGCTGTAGCACATACGCGGTCATTTCTTTAATGCCTTGATCACCTAACGCCGCTTCCCAGCCTGGCATCGCAGCTTTACGGCCATACAACAAGGTTTCTTTGATCTTGTCAGGTGAACCGCCATATAACCAATCGTTGTCGGTTAAGTTGGGGAAACCACGTTGACCACGGGCATCAGAACCATGGCATAGGGCACAGTTTTGTAAAAATAGACGTTGACCAATTTTCAACGCTTCGCTGTCATAAGCCAAATCGAGTACATCACGCTGTGCAAATTGTTGAAACACCGGCCCATACACTTCATCGGCTTTGATGTTTTCCAAATCTAATTGCACACGACGCCCTTCAGCTAACGCTAATTCCGTTGCTTGGCGCGATTCTTCTAGCGATTTTATACCTTGATTTGAACTGGTCCAGCCTAAAAAGCCTTTATAATTCCCCAAGCCTGGATAAGCGGCCAAGTAAAAAATTGACCATATTAGCGTGGCAAAGAACATATAGGTCCACCATTTTGGCAGCGGATTATTAAATTCTTTTAAGCCATCAACTTCATGATCTGTAGTTTCATCTTCAGGAACCCCAACATAGTTTTGTAGGTTCCATAGAATTAACACTAAGCATAGTACCAATACCGGTAGGGTAAAAACCCAAATCCAAAGACTCCAGAAGCTACTCATGCTCCGACTCCCGTTTAGAATGTTGTTTTTTTGGATCCGGCTCGTCGTCAAAAACTAAATTAGCGGCTTCGTCAAAGTCGGGCTTACGTTTTTTACTGTAAGCCCAAATTACGAATGCGACAAACGACACGAACAGGATCAATGTCAAAATGCTGTGAAGTGTTGCAAATTCCATGGTCATTACTTCAAGGCTGTGCCCAAGGATTGCAGGTACGCAATCAGGGCTTCCATTTCAGTTTTACCTTGCACAGCCGCCGCAGCACCTGCGATATCTTCGTCGGTGTATGGCACACCAAAGCGACGGAATACCTCAAGTTTTTTCGCGGTATATTTGCCATCCAGCACATTCTTATCTAGCCAAGGATACGCCGGCATATTTGATTGCGGCACCACCGAACGTGGATCCATTAAGTGGGCATAATGCCAATCGTCGCTGTAACGCTCACCTACACGGGCTAAGTCTGGACCTGTACGCTTCGAGCCCCATAAAAACGGGTGTTCCCACACGCTTTCACCGGCAACGGAGTAATGACCATAACGCTCTACTTCAGCCCGAAATGGCCGAATCATTTGGCTATGGCAGTTAGTACAGCCTTCACGGATAAAAATATCGCGGCCTTCCATTTGCAACGCGGTATAGGGTTTTAAGCCATCTATCGGTTGTGTGGTCTCTTCCATGAACATTAATGGCGTAATTTGCACTAAGGTACCAAAACTGATGGCAACAATAGTTAAAATACCCAGCAAACCAACGCTTTTTTCGACTTTTTCATGATGGTTCTTTTGCATCTTAAGTCTCCTTACGCTGCCGCTGCGACAGGCTGTGCCGCAGTGTGTTTGCTGCTAACTGTTTTGTAAACGTTGTAGGCCATGATCAACATACCTGTTACCACGAATACACCACCAATAAAGCGCATTAAATAGAATGGCATAGACGCCTCTAAACTTTGCACAAAGCTGTAGGTTAAGGTGCCGTCAGTATTCACTGCACGCCACATCATGCCTTGGGTAATACCACTGATCCACATGGCCACAATGTAAAGCACTACGCCAATAGTATGTAACCAGAAGTGTGTGTTAATCAGCTTGATGCTGTACATGCCCTCTTTATTGTATACCGCCGGGATCAGGTGATACATAGCACCAATAGAGATCATCGCAACCCAACCCAAGGCACCAGAATGCACGTGACCAATGGTCCAATCGGTGTAGTGAGATAGGGCATTAACTGACTTGATTGCCATCATCGGGCCTTCGAACGTCGACATACCATAGAATGACAGCGATACGATTAAGAAGCGTAAAATCGGATCGGTTTTTAACTTGTGCCACGCGCCGGATAAGGTCATAACACCGTTAATCATACCGCCCCAGCTAGGGACAAACAGAATGACTGACATCACCATACCTAACGATTGCGTCCAATCAGGCAGTGCCGTGTAGTGTAAGTGGTGTGGGCCGGCCCAAATGTACAGCGCAATCAGTGCCCAAAAGTGCACAATAGACAAACGATAAGAATAAACCGGACGGCCAGACTGTTTCGGTACAAAATAATACATCATACCTAAGAAGCCCGCAGTTAATAAAAAGCCCACTGCGTTATGACCATACCACCACTGCACCATTGCATCTACCGCACCCGCATAAATCGAATACGATTTGCCTAAATGCACTGGGATAACCATGCTATTAACGATATGCAAAGCGGCTACGGTGATAATAAAGCCGCCGTAGAACCAGTTAGCAACATAAATATGGCTGGTTTTACGTTTGGCCAAGGTGCCAAAAAACACGATAGCAAAACTGATCCAAACCACGGCAATTAAAATGTCGATAGGCCATTCCAGCTCAGCATATTCTTTGCTCTGGCTTAGGCCCATTGGCAAGGTGATGACTGCAGCGATAATCACTGTTTGCCAACCCCAAAATGTAAACATTGCCAGCTTTTCTGCAAACAGTCTAACCTGACAGGTACGCTGCACCACGTAATAACAGGTGGCGAATAAGGCGCTGGTACCAAAAGCGAAGATCACCGCATTGGTGTGTAAAGGACGAAGACGGCTGTAGGTTAGCCATGGAGTATCAAAGTTAAGCGCCGGCCAGTATAACTGGGCTGCAAGTAACACACCCACCACCATGCCAACAATACCCCATAATACGGTAGTGATGGCAAAGAGGCGGACAACGCTATAGTTGTATTCAACATTTAACGGTTTGGTCTGGCTCATGTTGAGTTCCGCTGCAGTTTTTGCTGGTTACTAAAAATCCACCGTGTGGTGGCCCTTCTTGTTATAAGTAGGCACTGAACACCGTGAGTAAATCAGTCGATTTGTCACGGTAGAGCGCATACTATATTTGGCTCGAATGATACGAGTTTTACCCTACAAAAGATAGGTAAAGCCGCCTATTTTATGATGTAGAACAAAGTCGATGGTTAATTTGTAACCAATTAGGCCAAGACCTAGTCTTTTTTGCCTAATTCAGGATAAACTCCCGTATCAATTTAAATAAATGAACACACACAGATGAATTTACGGATAAAACCGTTAAGACGATTAGTCTTGCTAATGGGGTTACTCGTTGCTGTATCAGGCTGTCAACCTAAGCCACAAGACACTAGCCAAGCCATTTTACTGCAAAACGCAGCGTTTCTTTTGCAGATTAGCCCAGGCACGATCCCGGTAGAGACCGCATTAACACTGCGCTTAACGCCGCAAGAGCCACTGGTGCAGGTGAGTGCAGAGATACAAGGGGTATCGATGTACATGGGCCGTATTCCTTTACAGTGGCGTCAGGCCGACACTACAGCAGAGGCCAAAACGACAACCTGGACGGCCGAATTTTTTTTAGGGGCCTGTAGCGATCCACAGATGCAATGGCAGTTGCAACTGTGGTTAGAATACCCAGATGGCCGAAAAGTGCCATACCAGGTGCCATTTCAATCCAGCTGGCGTTAGCTTTTTTGCTAGCTGATTTGTTTGGCGATTTTCTGGCTTAGCGCAAGCGGTGCGGCGTGTTCAAGCTGTAAGCGCGCAGTTTCAACACACACAAATTCTTTGTAGTTGTCATCAGCTAAATCGGCAATAGCTGCACAGCGTGATGCGAAGGGATTCCATACCACAGTACTATCAAAACCCGTTTGCGCGATAGCTAGATGGTGTTGCCCCGTATCTAGGTGCAGCACTGGCGCCGGTGCGGTATAAACGCGATCGATCTCTTGCGAAAACGTTACTGGCGTAGACTCACTTAGTAATTGATTGGCTAACACTTTGTCCAAGTATGATTGACCAATACCAGTTACGTGTACCTGTTCTAATGCCGTTACCGCAAAATAACTGTGCAGTGCCGCTTGTTGCAACAGTGGCGACGAACACGTGAGTGCCATCGTTAGATCGGTTGCGGTTAAGGTAACGGTAAGAGAAAGTTCAGCGGCAGCAGAGTGAACATTGGCGATGCCAATAGGTAAATCGGCTACCAAAATACTCAGCGTGAGTTGGGTAACCTCTGCCGTGACGGTTTGCTGTTGCACCGACCACATCCGTGTTCTAACCAGTCCATGATTCGGTAAGCTTTGTTGTTCTGTATTTAGCACAGTGGATACTGGGCCAAACCAGGGCCAACAAACAGGCACGCCGCCACGAATCGGACAACCATCATGCCATCTTGCTAACGGCGACACCCAAAGCACGTCTTGTCCAGGGGTGGGCTGATAAGATAAAACGTGACCGCCGTACAACGAGACAATTACTCGCGCGTTAGCGCATTGCAGCTCATAACAGGGTAAGTCAGTTAAATGGGCAAAACCGGTAACGGCAGTGATACTTGACTGGGGAGACGGTTTCATAAATGTCCTCTTATAAAAACAGCCAGCAAAGGCTGGCTGTTTTTAGCAATAATGTTGCAATAATGCCTTTAGAACTTCATCAGTTCAACGGTATTATCTAACATGCGGTTACTAAAGCCCCATTCGTTATCGTACCAGCTCATCACTTTGACTAAACGGCCCAAGACGCGGGTTTCTGTGGCATCAAAAATAGATGACATGGGATTATGATTAAAATCAATTGATACTAGCGGTAAATCATTTACGGCCAACACTTGATTCATCGGGCTGGTGGCTGCGGCTTGACGAATAATGTTGTTGACTTCATCGGCTGACGTTTCGCGACCGGCGATAAAGGTTAAATCGACTAACGATACGTTGATGGTCGGTACACGTACCGCTAAACCGTCAAACTTACCTTTCAGTTCTGGCACCACCAAACCTACCGCTGCGGCGGCACCGGTCTTGGTTGGGATCATTGACATAGCTGCTGCACGCGCACGACGTAGATCGGTGTGGTACACATCGCTTAAGCGTTGATCGTTCGTGTAAGCATGAATTGTGGTCATTAAACCTGATTCAATCCCTAACGCTTCATACAGCGGCTTAGCAATCGGCGCTAAGCAGTTAGTGGTACAAGAGGCATTAGAAATAATGTTCATTTCTGGCGTTAAAATCTGATGATTTACACCATATACAACAGTCGCATCAACATCTTTACCCGGCGCAGAGATAATGACTTTTTTAGCGCCCGCAGTTAAGTGTGCGCCAGCCGTTTTACGATCAGTAAATAAGCCAGTACATTCTAAGACAACATCAATGTTCATCTCGCCCCAAGGTAATTCAGCGGGGTTGCGCACGCTTAGCGTACGAATTTCATCGTTATTAACATAAATGGCTTTGTCATCGTGATTCACGTTGGCCGAAAAAATACCGTGTGCGGTATCATATTTTAATAAGTGCGCATTAATAGCCGCATCGCCTAAGTCATTAATAGCAACCACTTTGATATCGTAATTTTTGCTGCTTTCATAGAGTGCACGCAGAACATTACGACCGATACGGCCGAAACCGTTAATAGCAACACGAATTGACATAAGAACCCCGTTGTTAAGTGCTAGACTGGTTAGAGTGAATAGTAAATACGGCGCGCGATGAAAAGCTTGTCACGCCTATTGCATTACAAGTATGTAGTAAAATTACATTATTTGTCGAAATATTCAAGTCTCAAAGCGATTATGTTGGTTTTTTTGTAATTTTATGACATAAATTACTCATGACATCCAACCCCTAGCCGCATAGAATGCTTAGTGAATAACGCTTATTTTAGTAAAGGAACCCTAATGGACGCAGCGCTACGCTCAGAACTGATTGCTTTTAATGGTATCGAAACGGATTATAACGATGCCTGGGGTAAACCAACCACGGTAGCCGAAGCAGATCAAATGGCCTTATTAGCCGCTATGGGATACCCCGTGTCAGACGACACGGCGACGCGGCAAGAATTACTAGAACGGCAACTGGATTTTTGGCAACAAGTCATAGCCCCAGTTTCTGTGCAAAATGCGGCAGAACACTGGCAGTTAGACATCCAGGTGCCATTGGCACTGGCTAATCTGACCTTTGAGCTTACGTTACAGACTGAACAAGGTGAACAACATCATTGGCAGGTGATCCCGGTTGACGGCGAGCTTACGCAAGTCGCGGTGTTAGATGGCGAAGAATATCATCAATATCAGCATCAGTTTACGACAGCCTTAGCCGCAGGTTACCACCACGTTACTGTGAATCTGCAAGATACCGAGCTCAGTGTGCAACAGCAATTAATCATCAGCCCAGGTAAATGCTTCCAACCTGCCGCCTTCGCGCAGCATAAACAGTGGGGCAGTGCGATTCAGTTATATGCATTGCGTTCGCAGCGCAGTTGGGGCATTGGTGATTTTACCGATTTAGCGACTTTGGTGCGTTATCTGGCGAAACAGGGGGCAGATTTTGTAGGGCTTAATCCAATACATGCGCTTTATCCAGCGCTACCTGATAATGCCAGCCCCTATAGTCCTTCTTCGCGTCGTTGGTTAAACATTATTTATATCGATGTGACTGCCGTGCCTGGTTACCGCGAGTGTACTGAAGTACAGCAACAAATAACCTCACCAGATTTTGTGGAAACGTTAGCGGCACAACGGGCAGCAGACTGGGTAGATTATCCGGCGGTGATGGCATTAAAACTGCCCGTACTTAACACACTGTATAAGTGGTTTTTAAATCATGCCGACACGGCACAACAGGAAGCCTTTGATACTTTTAAGCAGCTTGGTGGCGCCAGTTTACACCAATTAGCATTGTACGATGCACTACACAGCTGGTTGTATCAGCAAGATCAGCAGTATTGGGGCTGGCCAAATTGGCCAGAGCAGTATCGCGATATTGAGCATGAGGCGGTGCAGCAGTTTGCAGCAGCGCAGAAAGAGGCGTTAGATTTTTATTGCTATCTGCAGTTTTTAGCACAGCAACAACTTGCCCAAGTACAGCAACTCGCCAAAGCAGAAGGCATGTTGTTGGGATTGTATCGTGATTTAGCCGTAGGGGTGAGTGACGCCTCTACCGAAATATGGGCGAACCCTGAATTATATTGTCGTGATGCCAGTGTAGGCGCTCCGCCTGATCCGCTGGGGCCTGCTGGGCAAAATTGGGGCTTACCGCCCATGAAACCTTATCAGTTATATCAGCAGGCTTATGCGCCGATGATTGAGTTGTTTCGCAGTAATATGCAACATGCTGGCGCCCTGCGTATTGATCATGTTATGGCATTATTACGGCTTTGGTGGGTGCCTAAATCGGCTAAAAATGCCGGTGGGGGTGCCTATGTGTATTATCCCATCATGGACTTACTCGGTATTTTAGCCCTAGAAAGTCAGCGGCAACAAGCGGTGATCATTGGTGAAGATTTGGGCACGGTGCCCGACGGGATCCGTGATTTGTTGCAACAGTTTGGTATTTATTCCTATCGCGTGTTCTTCTTTGAAACGGCGGCTGACGGCGGTTATATTTCGCCGGCGCATTACCCCGAGCAAGCGATGGCAACATTGAGTACCCACGATTTACCCACCTTGATAGGCTTTTGGCACTGTGAAGATTTAAAGCTAGGGCAACAACTGGGGTTATATCAAGACGAGGCCATGTTGCAACAGTTATATCAGCAACGGCATGCCAACAAACAACGCATACTCGATTCATTGCATGGCCACAATCGTTTGCCTTCGGACTATCCGCGCAGTGTTGATCATCTGGGCATGGATCAGCAGCTTAATTTTGCGCTACAGCAACATTTAGCCGCAGGTTCACAGCAATTGCTTTGTTTACAAATTGAAGATTGGCTAGAAATGACGCAACCCGTCAATGTGCCAGGCACCAGTAACGAGTATCCAAATTGGCGGCGTAAACTAAGTCAAAATTTAGAAGATTGGACGCAAAACCCGACAATTTCGCAGTTGTTGCAGCGTTTAAGCCAATTAAGAAAGCCGCAGTAAAGCACGATATCAAGGTAAAGCACGATATCAAGGTAAAGTGCGATTTTTTGGTAACGTGCAACGCATCACTGAGTGAACAGACAAAAATAAAAGAAGGACAAGGTAATGAATGTGAGTTTTTTAGCTGAAGCGCGCTGCGCGAATCCCTTTCAGGTGTTGGGCTGGCAAGAAAATCGCCTAGAGAATAAAAAAGCGGGGCTGGTACTCAGAGCCTATTTACCGCATGCATCAGCCGTTGCGGCGTTTGATGCTAAAACCGATACCTGTTTAGGACAGATGATCGAAGATGCCACATCGCCCGGTGTGTTTGAATTGGTGCAGCTAAAAAAACGTAAACCGGTCCCTTATTATTTTGTCGTTACGCAGGATCAGCAACAAAGCAAACGTATTGATCCCTATCAGTTTACGGCTGATGCCTTTTATGCGGTGCATTTTGTGCACACCCATCCAGAAAACCTGTATCGGCAGTTGGGTGCACAATTAATAGAGGTGGAATGGGCCAATAAGCGGGTGCCTGCTACCCGCTTTGCGGTGTATGCGCCCAAGGCCAGCAGCGTCAGTTTGGTTGGTGACATGAATAGATGGGATGGTCGCTGTCATCCTATGGAGCGCACGGCATGTGGTCATTGGGTACTGGTTGTGCCGGAGATTGCTGCCGGTGAGCGCTATAAATTTGAAATTAAAGATCAGCATGGGCACTTATTGCCGCATAAGGCCGATCCATTAGCGTTTTATGCCGAGCAATACCCGTCACATGCTTCGTTAGTGTACGATCACGGCAACTATCAATGGCAAGATAGCGCCTGGCAACAACGCGTAAGCCCTGCGGCGTATTCACAGCCGATGAGTATTTACGAAGTGCATCCTGGCTCGTGGCGGCGCACGGCGGATAACCAGCCACTGAGCTACACCGAGCTGGCAGCGCAATTGATCCCCTATGTATTGGATATGGGCTATACCCATATTGAATTAATGCCGATTATGGAGCATCCGTTCGATGGTTCTTGGGGCTACCAACCGCTAGGGTTATTTGCACCAACCTCACGCTTTGGTCATCCCGATGATTTTAAAGCCTTTGTTGATGCCTGCCATCAGGCGGGTATTGGTGTTATTCTCGATTGGGTTCCAGCGCATTTCCCTGAAGATGGCCATGGTTTAGCACGATTTGATGGCAGTCATTTATATGAATATGCCGATCCACGCCGTGGCTGGCACCCAGATTGGAATTCCTGCATTTACGATTTTGGTAAAGATTACGTTAGGCAGTTTTTGGTCGCCAGTGCTTTGTACTGGTTAGAGCATTTCCACGTTGATGGCATTCGAGTTGATGCCGTGGCGTCAATGTTGTATTGGGACTACTCACGCAAGGCCGGTGAATGGATCCCGAATATCGATGGCGGTAATCATAATTATGAGGCCATCAGTTTATTTCAGTGGTTAAACCGCGAAGTATACAGTAAGTTCCCGCTTGCAATGACCATTGCGGAAGAATCGACGTCGTTCCCGCAAGTCTCTAGACCCACCGACAGTGGCGGTCTAGGCTTTGGCTTTAAATGGAACATGGGCTGGATGAACGATAGCCTGAGGTATATCAGTAAAGATCCTGCTTACCGGCAATATCACCATGGTGATTTAACCTTCTCAATGGTGTATGCCTACAATGAAAACTTTGTATTGCCGTTGTCGCATGATGAAGTTGTGCATGGCAAAGGCAGTTTATTGCAAAAAATGCCAGGCGATGAATGGCAACAAGCCGCCAATATGCGGGCGTTTTTAGCCTTTATGTTTGCTCATCCAGGTAAAAAAATGAATTTTATGGGTATTGAGTTTGCCCAAAGCGCCGAGTGGAATCATACCAAAAGCTTAGATTGGCACTTATTAGCCTTCGAAAAGCATCATGGTATGCAGCAGTTATTCCGTGATTTGAATCATTGTTACAAGCAGCAAGCTCCTTTGTATCAACTTGATTACGATAACAAAGGGTTTGGCTGGCTCGATCATCAAGATGCGACACACAGTACGTTGAGCTTTTACCGTGAAGATGCCCAAGGCGAGCGCGTGTATATTTTAAGTAACTTTACCCCCGTACCACGCACCCGTTTTCATTTTGGCGTGGCGGAGCTGGCTGAATATGAAGTTATTTTAAATACCGACAGCGTACATTATTGGGGCAGTAATTTCCCTGTGCAGCAAGGTGCATTACATAGCACCGAGCACGCTTACCAGGGACAACCTTTCAGTGCGGTGATCGATTTACCGCCCTTAGCGACGCTTTATTTACGCAAAAAAGTATAAGGATTAAACATGACACCGGGCATGGGATTATTAAAGATGTCAGTCGGTCAGCCTACGCCTTTAGGGGCAACAAAGCTGGCACTGCATGATTGGAATTTTGCCGTATATGCGCCGGATGCCACCGCGTTAATCCTGTGTTTATATCGGCCAGACACGGAAGAGTTATTGGGTGAAATGCCCTTTACCGGTCGAACCGGCGATATTTGGCATCTGGCCGTAAGTGGTATTACCGAAGGCTCACTGTATGCGTTAAAAGCACAAGGGCCCAACGCACCCGATGCGGGGTTTCGTTTTGATAATGAGCGGGTATTACTGGATCCCTATTGTCGGCGTTTAAACCGCCCCCAAATTTGGCAAGAGCGGCAGTACCTGAATCGAAGCCATTATGCATTGGCTAAAGGGGTATTAGAGGATACGCCATTTGACTGGCAAGCAACGGCGAAGCCGGCGATCCCCCGAGAGAAAACCGTCATTTATGAAGCCCATGTAAAAGGCTTAACCATGCAGCACCCTGAGGTACCCACGCATTTACGTGGTACGTATTTGGGCCTGTGTCATCCGGCGATTATTGCGCACTTAAAAGCGTTAGGCATCACCACTGTGCAATTATTACCAGTAACTGCCTTTATGGCTGAGCCTCGGTTAAGTGCACTGCGCCTAACTAATTATTGGGGTTACAATCCTATTGGCTTTTTTGCCCCCGAGCCGCGTTATCAGTTTGAAGATGCGGTGTCGGAATTTAAAACGATGGTAAGAACGCTGCATCAACATGGCTTAGAAGTCATTCTGGATGTTGTGTTTAACCATACCGCCGAAGCGGGGGAGGATGGCCCCGTGTTAAGTTTTCGAGGCTTAGCGAATCGGCAGTATTATTTGTTCCATAGTCATGGCGAAATGACGGATTATCAAAATTACTGCAATTTTACCGGCTGCGGTAACACCCTGAATGTATCACACCCGATGATGCAAAAAATGGTGTTAGATGCGCTGCGGTATTGGTTAACTGAGATGCAAGTGGATGGGTTTCGGTTTGATCTCGCGGTCACCCTTGGCCGTGAATTTAAGCGTTTTAACCCGTATGCGGCTTTTTTTCAAATCATTGCTCAAGATCCGGTGATTTCAAAAGCCAAACTGATTGCCGAGCCGTGGGATGTTGGGCCTTTTGGTTATCATTTGGGGCAGTTCCCAGCCCATTGGTCTGAATTAAACGACAAAAGCCGTGATACGTTTCGAGGCTTTTGGCGCGGTGATCGCGGCATGTTGCCGGAGTTTGCTACCCGGTTACTGGGGTCGCGCGATATTTTTCAAAAACATCATAAACCGGCCAGTTGCAGCGTAAATTACCTCAGTTACCATGACGGTTTTACCTTACATGATATGGTGAGTTATAACCAAAAACATAACTGGCTTAACGGTGAAGAAAACCGAGATGGCCATGGTCATAATCTAAGTTGTAATCATGGCATTGAAGGCCCTAGCTCTGAACCCGCCATTTTAGCGGCGCGTTATCAGCACAAACGTAATTTGGTTGCAACGCTATTGCTTAGCCAAGGCATGATCCATTGGCTGGGGGGCGATGAATTAAGCCACACGCAGCACGGTAACAATAATGCGTATTGTCAGGATAATCCGATTTCTTGGTTAAATTGGCAGTTAGATGGCCATGCCAATAAATTTTTGCAATTTGTAAAGCAATTAATGGCACTGCGTCAACAATTTGCCTGTTTGCAGCAACTCAGTTTACTTGACGACAATTACCAACTGCATGGCGATAAGCATCAGGTGCATTGGTATTTAACCGATGGCACCCCGATGACCGAGCAGCACTGGCATCAAAGTGAATTAGCCAGCTGCATGGTAGAAATTGAAAATCGCACTAACGGCAAAACGCTGCTATGTGTGTTAAATGCATCCAGCAAAAATCAACCCGTGGTATTACCGCAAGCCGTCACGCAGTTGGTGTTTGATACGGCCTTAAACGAGGGACTGATGCCTGCGACCGCTGTACCTCGGCAAGATTGGCTGCAATCGGCTCAGAGTTTATCTGTTTGGCATTAATACTGTGATAATGAAGCCCAGAGCAAACTCGCATCTTTGGGCTATTTGAGTATATAATGCTGGCCATTTTACGAGCCGTGCTGTGTCGCTGAATGTTAAGGGTTTTTACGGAAGCGGTTTGCGTATTTCGTAAGGCCTAGAGATCAAAGGCGCAGTGCTTATTTAACGCTGAAAGGATCGTCAGATGACAGATAACACACCTTTGTGTGATATAGGCTTTGTTGGGGCCGGAGTAATGGGTAAAAACCTTATTCTTAACCTAGCTGATAATGGTTACCGCGTAGCGGCTTTTGATCTCGATCACCAGAAGCTGCAAGCGGTGCTAGCGCAAGATGATGCCGAACGCGGCGACCAAGCACCACGTGTTATAGGGTGTAGTTCCTATACTGAATTGTTGTCACGTTTGTCTGCTCCCCACCTTATTGTGTTGTCTGTACCTGCTGGTAAACCTGTTGATGATGTCTGTCTTAAACTGATTGATGCCGGTATTCAGGCTGATGATATTATTGTCGATACGGGTAACAGCCTCTGGACAGATACTGTTGCGCGCGAAAAATCCTATGAAGGCAAGTTTATTTTCTTCTCAACGGCGGTATCCGGTGGTGAAGTGGGGGCGCGCTTTGGTCCTTCCTTAATGCCAAGTGGCGATCCTTACGCGTGGACACGCATTAAACCCATGTGGCAAGCCATTGCGGCAAAAGTCGATCCAGCAACCGGTAAACCCATTGAGCGCTTTGAACCAGGTAATCCGGTGACAGAAGGTGAGCCTTGTGCCGCGTATATTGGCCCCAGTGGTTCAGGTCATTATGTCAAAATGGTACACAACGGCATTGAATATGCCGATATGCAGCTAATTTGTGAAGCCTATCAGGTTATGCGCGATGTATTAGGGATGACCGCCACCGCCATCGCTGACATTTTTAAAACCTGGAATGATGGGCCTTTGCACAGCTATTTAATTGGCATCAGTGCCGAAGTCCTCGCGACCAAAGACAGTGAAACCGGTTTACCGCTGGTCGATGTTATTATGGACAAAGCCGGTCAAAAAGGCACTGGCTTGTGGACAGCCGTAAGTAGCTTGCAGTTGGGCAGCCCTGCGCCCACCATCGCAGAAGCCGTTTATGCGCGTTCAATTTCAGCGTTAAAAGCCGAGCGCGTAAAAGCCGCCACCGTGCTCGCGGGCCCAGCCCAAAACTTATACAGTGAAACTCAGCAAGCTGAAATCATTCAAGCGCTGCATGATGCGCTGTACTGCGCCAAAATTTGTGTGTACGCCCAAGGTTTCCATTTGATGAAAACGGCGGCTGATGAGCATGGTTGGCAATTAAACTTTGCCGAGATCGCGAAAATTTGGCGAGCCGGCTGTATTATCCGTGCGGTGTTTTTACAATCTATTACCGAAGCCTACGAGCGCAATGACGAACTGGAAAACCTGCTGCTCGATCCGTTCTTCTCTAAACAAATTTCGGTGTATCAGCAAAACTGGCGTAAAGCGGTGGCCAATGCGTCTTTAGCCGGTATTCCGGTAGCGGCTTTAAGCTCAGCGCTCAGTTATTACGATGCGTATCGTACGGCAGTATTACCCGCCAATTTACTGCAAGGTCAGCGCGATTATTTTGGTGCACATACCTTTGAACGTACCGACAAAGCCAAAGGCAAAACCTATCATGTTGACTGGAGTCGCAGTGAGCGGCCAATGGTGAAAGTAAAATGAGTACGATCATTGGAACACCGGGCACCCCAAGCAGCACCAAGGTCTTATTGCTTGGGGCTGGCGAGTTGGGAAAAGAGCTCTGTATCGAATTGAAACGCTATGGCTGTGAGGTCATTGCGGTAGATCGCTATCCTAATGCGCCGGCGATGCAAGTGGCTGATAAAGCCGTGGTAATGTCGATGTTGGATAACGCCGCGCTGCGCCAGTTAGTGATAAGTGAAAAACCCGCGTTAATCGTGCCAGAATTAGAAGCCATTGCCACCTCGGTATTAATTGAGTTGGAAGAGGCGGGGTTTACGGTTGTGCCCAGTGCCAAAGCCGTTAATTTAACCATGAACCGCGAGGGCATTCGCCGTTTAGCGGCGGAAACGCTGCAGCTAAAAACCTCACCCTATCAATTTGCTGAAGATAAAGCCGGCTTTTTAGCCGCCGTTACGGCCATAGGTTACCCTTGTGTGGTAAAACCCATTATGTCGTCTTCCGGTAAAGGACAAAGCGTTTTGCGCTCAAATGCCGATTTAGAAGCGGCCTGGGCGTATGCTCAAGAGGGCGGTCGTGCAGGTAAAGGCCGAGTGATCGTTGAAGGCTTTATCGACTTTGATTATGAAATTACCTTACTTACCGTTAATTCGGTGTCCGGTATTCAATATTGTGCACCTATCGGTCATCGCCAAGAAAAAGGTGATTACCGCGAAAGCTGGCAGCCACAAGCTATGTCAGTCCAAGCGCAGCAGCAAGCCGAAGCCTATGCCAAGGCTGTGGTAACCGCGCTAGGCGGCAAAGGTTTGTTTGGCGTAGAGTTGTTTATTAAAGGCGATGAGGTATGGTTTAGCGAAGTCTCTCCCAGACCTCACGACACCGGCATGGTCACCTTAATATCGCAACAATTAAGTGAGTTTGCCTTGCATGCTCGCGCTATTTTAGGCCTGCCAATTCCACATATTAAACAATACGGCGCAGCTGCTTCCGCAGTATTACTGGTACCAGGCCATAGCCAAAATATTCAATACGCTGGGTTAGACGAAGCCTTAGCCAACCCCGATACCGAGTTTCGCATTTTTGGCAAACCCGAAGTACAAGGCGAACGCCGCATGGGCGTTGCTTTAGCGCTTGCCGACACGGTAGACGCCGCCACCGAAAAAGCCTTAGCGGTAGTGAGCAAAATACAGGTGAGCTTACGCTAAAACAT
>Ga0209812_10000795_pt1 | contig 25490 bp, 24 predicted proteins | sample JI71714BDNA_FD_187502 | JGI IMG/M metagenome (GOLD analysis project Ga0209812, IMG submission 187502) | Wastewater effluent complex algal communities from Wisconsin, to seasonally profile nutrient transformation and Carbon sequestration -... | ecosystem: Engineered > WWTP > Effluent > Algae...
GAAAAAAAAGGACTCCAAAACGTACCCCTTCCTACAGCCATGTTTCTAGCCATAGATGCGTAAAGTAGCCCATCTCCAAACATCCCTTTTTTGACAACTCTGGGGAGAAACCATAAACAAAGGAATGCAAAAACAAAAAACTTACCTGGATTTATAGTTCTTAAAAACTTCATCGTGTCAGATTAAGGTCAAAGATTATTAATATTATATGAAATAAAATTCATTTGTATGTCTAATTATCATTTAGTAAGGTCAAAAGTACTATCTTAATTCAAATTAGATCAAAATTTCAATAAATTTCTAACTGCAACTGCTGAATATATTATAAAACTTAAAGTTTTGCATAGATATTAGGAGTTCCATACTGATTAGCTTAAAATAAAATGTATAAACTCAGATGAAGAAGAATTAGACATTATTTTCTTAACCAGTTTTTAACCAAAATCATCATTTCTTTACCTTTTCGTTAACCATCTTAAGATTTAAACTTACGTCTTAATTCCATATTTGATATAAAGAATCTCAAATAAATCAATTTTTAAATCACAACGTAAAACATTAAATCATGAGAAGTCTTAAATTCGTAGCACTTGTTTTTGTTTCTTTTTTATTTACTTACAAAATGAACGCTCAAATATCAGTTGGTGTAAAAATCGGAGCCAACTTTGCAGATACTAGAGTCAATGGTGTCTTGGGTACATTTGCACCTGAACAAAAAGTGTATACTGGATTTACTGCAGGAATCATAGCTGAAATACCTATGACATCTGCCATTTCGTTTAGACCAGAATTGAATTTCATTCAGAAAGGCTTTCAGATCAGAGAAACTTTTGATGTCAGTGTCTTAGGTCTAGATCTTCCACTTGGTGGATCAGCAAGGACGAGATTGAATTATATAGAAATGCCATTGTTAATTAAATATAGCATAGGAAGCGAACAAGCTAAGTTTTATGCAATTGCAGGACCAAATGTGGCCTATGCTGCAAATGCCGAACTGAGACCAAGAGCTACTTTTATAGTTGATTTTAATTTGCCACACATTCCTATCAATCTTGACAATGATGTGTACAATAGATGGGAAGTTTCAGGTGTGATTGGTTTAGGTGGAGAAGTTAAAGCTGGTCAAGGCAAAATATTTATGGATGGAAGATATAATTTAGGTTTTACAAGTATGCTAGAAAATCCAATTGTCAATTTAGATATAAAAAATCAAGGTTTTAATATATCCGCAGGATACGCTTACACTTTTTAGTCTTATAAACAATCAATGTTAGATGGTCTGATGATTTATTTCATCAGGCCATTTTCTATATATTTAATTTTGCCCAAAACTCAAGATCAATAAATCTTCCATTAATATATTCACATTCTTTTTTGATGCCTTCTAATTCAAAGCCCATCTTGCTCAAGATTCTTGAGCTAGGAGCATTTTCAGTTTCTACTTCAGCTTCGATTCTGTGTAAAGCCATGTTTTCAAATCCATGAGTTATCATAGCGCTGATAGCTTCTGCAGCTAATCCCTTACCCTGGTATTCTGGTAATATCCAATATCCTAGCTCAGCCTTTCTGTGCAAATGTTCCCACTTATGAAATCCACCATTTCCTATCATTTTCCCATCTTCCTTTAAACAAATGCCCCACCAAATACCACTTCCTTCTGCCAAAAGACTGTTGTACCAATCCAATTGAGTTTGAATTTCTTCCATACTATGATAGGCCACAGACATAAATTGATTTACCCTTTTATCACTGTAACCGGATAAAACTACAGAAGCATCTTCTTGAGTAACCTGTCGGAGAACCAACCGATCAGTTTGTAATACTGTGAATGGATTATTATTCATATATCAAACACTAAAAATTGTCACCAGATAATTTTAAACAATTTAATAATACTTTTCTCTAAATATTGAAAATATCCCTTAGAAATATTAAAAGGTCTATCAAAATTTACTGAATGATCTAAAATCTTTAATATTAATTTCTAAGTAAATTTTTGATTTCATCAATGCTTCTATTTGACCTGGCTTAAGCTCAAAGGACTCGACATCTATACTGCCAATCTTTACTTTCATTTCTAGGTCATGCTTTTTGTTAAAATCCGCCATTTGAGTATTTATATTAGCCTGAATACCTGCAATATTATCTTTTATGGAAAACTTCAGCATTGATTCTAATTCTTTTCTAATCTTACCTTCTCCGATCCATGCCGCAGCCTTATGCAGTACATTTTTAGTTTTTAATTGGATGTCAAGATTATCCATATAAAATCCATTTGCAATTGCATCATATTTGGGTTTACCTTTTATGATTAAGGTCCCATTGACACTACCTGCTACATCTGTTACTACGCGAAAAAATTCATAATCGCAATTGGCCACAATATTACTCAATGTTATAGATTTATCACCAGCCGTAAAAGTTCGTCCATCGAGATTCGTCTTTATTAATCCATTGATATCCATCATTTTAATATCGGCAATCAGTCTAAAAGTACTACTATCTGGAATAGCTTCATTCCAATACACTTTGGGTAGTGGTCTTGTGATGGTTTGGGCCTGTGGTTTGTAAGTAGAAAAAGTATTTAACATTTTCATGGCTATTTTACCTTCTGACGAATATCTTCCGTTTTGCACTTTATTTAGCTGCATTTGTTCTGGTTTCACATCCAACCATCCACCATTACTAACATCCATCTGCATAGGTTGGTCAAAAATAGCCATTGTTTCTTTCATCTTTTGTTTTAAAGTAAAACTCTCCTTAACAGAAGCATCAATTGATTGCTCTATTTGTTTTTTTGTATTTTTTATAACAAGATTTGAAATGGTTTCAATAGGTAAATTTAATCCTGCAATAGAGAGTTTGGGCTTTTCTAACCATTTATGTGTCGAAAGGCTAGTCTTGGTACTAAGATTCCAAATGGTATCGACATCCACATTGGTTACAAAAGTTAATTCTAAGACACCTTTAGCTTTGAGATTTGCCAGAAAAGTATTTTTTTCTACCTGAATTGCTAAGGGCAGGACCACTAAAATATTTTTCCCCTCAATTTCAACTGTAGCATCCTTCTGTTTGGACAATGCTAATTTAATATCATATTCGGGAATATCAAAATTTGCTTTAAGTGCATCGTCTATCGCATGATTAAAAGTATCCCTTATGCCTGATTTATCAAGTTTATAATTAATCACGATATCAGAATAAAGATTTCTTTTTACATTTGGTGGTGGAGCTACAACGACTTCTTTTTTCGTTCCACAGGAATTCATGACCAAAATACAAAAGAAAAAAATGGATAAAAAAATGACATTCTTTGACATAAGATTTACTAAAATTTTACAACAAAGGTAATCGTATTTTTTGGATAGATGAAAGTTTGAAATGACTCATTTCCGTAAATATTTAATTATCAGAAAGAAATAAGTATATTTTTTTCAATCTATATATTGCAAATATTAATAATCATCGTATATTTGTTTTTTATATGTATTTATACCAAAACAAAAACAGAATGAAAAACGTATTTTTAATACTAATAAGTATTTTTATTTCCTTAAGTGCTTATTCGCAAAACAATGTTTGCAAAGCTATGTGTACAACTGATCCGGTTGTTGTGGAAGAAGAGAAAATCCATTACATTTTCACTGGGTCAGACACTACTGGCTTAAATGTGAAATCTACAAAAATTACAATTATGGAAGGTCGTAAAGAACTTGTAAAGAGAAGAAAGTCTGGTGATTGTTTATCTCCAAATCCAGCAGATTGTATGGTCGAAGTATTGGAAGAAATCCCACCTGTTTCAATGAATCTTTACACTTTACCAAATAATGAGAAAACCACTGAATACGATATTAGAAAAGAAAAAATAAAAGTCGTAAAAAGTGAAGGCGGTCAAACAGAAGTTGCTATTGTTTGCCCTAAAAACAGATCAGCAAAATTGATAAAACGAGTACAAGCAGCACTCATCAAATCAGGCTATCCAATCGTTGAAAACGGTACATTAGATCAAGCAACGCAACTTTCTATCACTGATTTTCAAAAGTCTAAAGGTCTACCATATGGTGATTTGACATTGTCTACCTTGGCAGCTTTAGGTATTAAATAAATAATAATCCCCGTGGTTATTCATACCACGGGGATTTATTTCTTTTTTATTATCAACTGATTCTGATTAAAACAATAAATGAAAAATCATTACATCATTTCATCAAATATTATTGCAAATAAAGGACTTCGCTTCGGAAATTATTTAATTGATCTCATCTGTATTTGGATATGGATATTTGTTTTGACCTCAATATTTGTTCTATTATCTGATATTATTGAATATGATGCAGAGCCCATAATAACATATATAGGAGAGATGAATAGGCTTGAAGAATACTTATTTGGTCTATTATTTACCATCCCATACTATATTTTTATGGAAGGAATGACTGGACGGACTATAGGCAAATATTTAACTGGAACCATTGTTGTAGATCACCAAGGAAATAAACCAAATTTAGAAACAATCATAAAGAGATCTTTCTGTCGCGCCATTCCATTTAATGCACTTTCCTTTTTGGGAGAAAAATCAAGAGGTTGGCATGATTCAATTTCAGAAACATATGTGGTAATTGCAAAGGATCTTGACAAAGAAAAACAAAATTACATAGATTTCAATGAAATTGGTAAAAAAGAGTCTGAGTTTGAAAACGGCTTCACTGTTTAATAAAAAAACTTAAAGCATTAAAAATAAAGACACAATACATTTACAAAATATTGAATATGTATACTACTTAGAACTTTAGATTATAATTATGGTTTTATTAAAAGACAACTCGAGAATAACTAAATTTAATAGCATAATTTCTCACTTCAAATCTTGCACCTTATATTTTGGAAATTAATTGGTTTGATCACATATTTGTAATTTTGGTCGGGATAGTTATTCCAGCTATGTCTTTGATATCGGGTAGTATGTCAGATGACAAATCCTATCAATTACCACCAAAAAAGCACTTATATTTCACAAATGGTTTGGTCCTTATAATAGGAGCACTTTTAGTTCTTTCGTCATGGAATATAGGTAAGAAACCATGGGAAGTCTTAGGTTTTGTTTTACCTGAGATCAATCCAATGGTTATATGGTCTACTGCTGTTTTGGTCTTTTTGTACCTTGGTGATAGTTTTTTAAGTTTAATATCTGTAAAAAAGAATCAAGAAGATTTCCAACAAATGTCACACATTATACCACTCAATTGGAAGGAATATCTTCCATATGTGTTTTTAGCTTTTTCAGCAGGAATTTGTGAAGAGATCATTTACCGTGGATTTCTAATTCCATATATCTCTTATTATTTGCCAATTTGGGAGTTTTCATTTTTGATTGCGATCATCATACCAGGAATTATTTTTGCTGTAAGTCATTATTATCAAGGAACTTGGAGTGTGGTAAAAATATTTTTTATTTCCATCTTATTCGGATTGATATTTTTCTATTCTGGTTCCTTACTTATTGTAGTAATCATTCACATTCTGATTGATTTGATTTCTGGAATAATGGGTGTGTTAGTTTTTAAAAATCTAGAAAAAGAAAAAGCGGAGAAAGCTAATAATAATTCAGTGTAATAAAATGTCTTAAAATTTTACAACCTTAGACATAGGATGCTTATCCATCCAAGTCATTACTATTTGATTACACTCAGGATTGGGTGACATATATTTTATGGCTTCTTTCCACTCTTCTACACCTTGGTTCAAATCATCCATATTTAAGTAGCCATAACCACGATAGTGGCCATCTTCTATAAGGACGACGGCTTTTTCTTCATTGGATTTGCCTTCTGTGATCAAGAAAAAATTATCTGTAAAACTCCTTTGCAGATATTCTATGGCTTCCGTGGCGCGCTCATTGTAAGATTCAGGCGTTTCTATGTGTTGACAAGCCCCACTACAAGCACCTGTTTGATAATAAAAACAACTGCCTACAGACTCGTAAAGTCCCGTAAGACCTGAACAAAGTCCCAATTGCTCCGTTATCATCATCAAGTGTCCACGAGCTGAACCCTTTGATCCATAATGGTTTAAGATAACTTTATTCTGCCGAGACTTCACACTCGACTTATCCCAATCAAACCGTATGTAGCCTTTAGTATCCACATAGTGATGGATAAAATAAGGATAATCCTTTGTTCGTTGTGCTTTGTTAATTTCTGGTTGTAATGCTTTAATTTCGCTAGATTCTAGCAACATAGCTACGAGTTCATTGCCAGTTTCTTCGTAAGTAATGTCTGCTACTTTTTTAATAAATTTGTCAGTCTTGTCATCCATATTACCGAAATGCTGCATTATGCGCTTTCTAATATTGATACTTTTCCCCACGTAAATGACATGACCATATTCATTGTAAAAATAATATACACCAGCGCTTTCAGGCAAACTATGAATGCGCTCCATCGAAATATCTTTGGGAAGATGAGATGCTTTGATGCCAGCATTGATGATTCTGTCCACTTGATGTACGCCACCTTCTTGTGCGAGTATTCTACCCAATACATTGACGGTAGCTAATACGTCATCCATAGCTCGATGGCGATTTTCTACTTTGATATCGAAATGTCTGATGAGATTGCCCAAGCTATAGGACCGTAACCCAGGGAATGCTTTGCGGCTCAATACCACAGTACACAACTGTTTGCGTGTAAATGTAAAACCAAGTGCAGCAAATTCTTCTCTAATAAAACTATAGTCAAACCTAACATTGTGGGCAACAAAAATGGCACCTTCTGTCAGCTCCACCACTTGTTTTGCAACTTCATAAAATTTAGGAGCATTGGCCACCATACTATTGGTGATGCCAGTGATCCGTGTGATTTCGGTAGGAATAGACCTTTCAGGATTGACCAATGACTGAAAGGAGTCAATTATTTTTTCACCATCATAAAGCGCAATAGCGATCTCAGTGATACGATCTCTTCGAGCCATACCGCCTGTCGTCTCGATGTCAACTACTGCGTAAATTTTGGATTTCATGAAACTTGGAGTAAACAAATCAAAAAAAATAACCACTCAGTACACAATGTATTTCACTAAAGATAATAACCTTAGTGCTCTAAGTGCAGACTTAAATGACTTTAGTGGTATAAAAATCCCTTACATCATCTTATCCAAAAAGTGCAAAAGCTCCTTTTCCATGATATTAAAATCAGCATCTGCATGAAATAAGTCTTTCATCTTATCGATCAACTCATTTTTTTGCTCTACAGTAGGGAAGTAAACACCTTTGTAAGACAGAATTGTTTCATATGCTTTGTAGTCACTCATACTATCAAACTCCGCTACCATTTTATCAAAGGTTACCAAACCGACATTCTTTTTTATCATGGCTTTTTCTTCTTCTGCAAATTCCATATCTACATGTGATATATAGATCAGCAAAAAAGCTAAAAACTCATTGTAACTCCATTTTAATTCGCCCATTTTTTTGTTGTTTAAGGTTTAATGATGTTTAATGTCTAAGGTTAAGGCTTTGAGCCGATTTCTGTAAGATATGCAGGTGTTGCAATTAGCCTTTCGTTTGGAAAAATCTCTTTAACGATCAAAGTAAATGTTACCTTTTCACCTTCTTTTTTATAAGTTTTAGGTAGGTTACATGCCAAAAATCTGCTATCCCCAGCTTGTGAAAGTATTACATATTGATCTGCTACTTGTATGATACTACCTTGTTGATTGGTCAATGTTTCTTGGTTTTTCCTATCAGCTAGACAATCTGTTAGCGAAAGTCCATCATGACCTGATTTACCCAAAAATGATTTGCAACTTATCGCTGATAAGAGACAAAAACATACGAAAACATTCCACACAAAACCTTTCATTTAAATACGATTAATCAAAAAATTACTTCAAATATTCATCCAACCTTGACAATGCTTTTTCTAATCCATTTACTTCTGTTCCGCCTGCCGTAGCAAAAAATGCTTGTCCGCCACCACCACCATTGATCTCAGTTGCCAATGCTTTCACGATATTGCCTGCGTGCCATGACTTTGATTTGGTCAATGCTTCAGTTATTGTCAGCATGATTGTGGCTTTGCCTTGATCTTCTAGTCCAAACAAGATGACGGATTCACCCAACTCTGTTTGGATATTATGCGCCAAAGTCTTAGCAGATTTGCTATCCATATCTTTGAGCTTTACAGCCAATACCTTTATGCCATCCATATTTTTAGCACTGCTGACGAGATTGTCTTTTAAGAATGCTGCTTGGATAGCTCTCAATTTTTCTATCTCACGCTGCAAATTTTTATTCTCATCCTGCAGGTCAGAGATGTTTTTTGCCGTATTGATGTTGTTTTTGAAAAATGACTTGATGGCTGTCAATTCATACATTTGATTATTAATATATTCTTCAGCTTTTACAGCAGTCACAGCTTCTATCCTTCGCACACCTGCTGCGATTCCTCCTTCAGATGTAATCTTAAAAAATCCTAATTGACCGGTTGCCTTCACATGACAACCACCACACAATTCGCGTGAGTAAGCGGGATCGAAAGTGATCATACGCACAGTATCTCCATATTTCTCACCAAAAAGCATCATTGCTCCAGATTTTTTAGCTTCTTCTATAGGTAATGCCCTTGCTTCTTCGAGATGTATGTTTTCTCGAATTTTTTCGTTGACTATTTTTTCTACTTGAGCGATCTCTTGGTCTGTGATTTTCTGAAAATGTGAAATATCAAATCTCAAATAATCTTCTTTGACCAATGATCCTTTTTGCTGTACGTGTGTACCGAGAACTTGTCTCAATGCTGCATGAAGCAAGTGCGTAGCAGAGTGATTATTTTCTGTGAGCATCCTTTTGGTTGCATCCACTTCTCCATATATTTGCGAATCAATATTGTCCGGTATTCGATCTACAAAATGGATGATAAGATCATTTTCCTTTTTTGTGTCCAATACTTTGACAAATTCACCATCGAACATTAAAAAGCCTGTATCCCCTACTTGTCCGCCACCTTCTGGATAAAAAGGCGTCGAATTCAACACCAATTGATACAATTCTTGGTCTTTTTGCTTAAGTACTCTGTATTTAATTGCTTTGGCTTCTTGGACGATCAATTCATCATAACCCGTAAAAGTGGTTTGACCTTCTTCACCAACAATCACCCAGTCGCCTGTCTCTCTTTTAGCATCGGCTCTAGACCTTTCTTTTTGTACTTTCAAAGCTGCTGCAAATCCTTCTTCATCGACTTTCCAACCACGTTCTTCTGCAATCAGTCGAGTCAAATCTACAGGAAATCCATAAGTATCGTACAATTCAAAAACGTCATTTCCATCTACTTGATTGTCAGCGACTTTCAGATCTTCTATCCTTCTTAGTCCGCCTTCTAGTGTCTTTAAGAATGACTTCTCTTCTTCTCTGATTACTTTTTCTACAAAAGATTTCTGTAAGTATAATTCAGGAAATACATGTTCGAATTGTTTGGACAAAACAGGAATCAACTGATACAACAACGGTTGTTTATAGTCCAAAAATGTATAATAATATCTCACCGCTCGTCTCAAAATACGGCGTATCACATATCCTGCGCCATTATTTGAAGGCAACTGACCATCAGCTATTGTAAAGGCTATTGCCCTAATATGGTCTGCCAATACTCGGAAAGAAATGTCTTGTTTTCCATCACCGTAAGTATAAGTTTTGCCAGTGATTTTTTCTACTTCAGCGATCGTACCTGTAAATACGTCGGTGTCATAATTGCTTTGTTTATTCTGAATAGCTCTCACTAAACGTTCAAATCCCATTCCCGTATCTACGTGCATGGCAGGCAATTGCTCTAAAGAACCATCCGCTTTTCTATTGTATTGGATGAATACATTATTCCATATTTCTATGACTTGTGGATGGTCATTATTGACCAAATCCCTACCCGGAACAAGCGCTCTTTCTTCTTCCGATCGTAAGTCCACATGGATCTCGCTACAAGGACCACAAGGGCCAGTATCACCCATTTCCCAGAAGTTATCTTTTTTATTACCAAAGATGATATGCTCTTGCGGAACCAATTTGGACCATTCTTTGAGTGCAATCTGAGATGGTGGTAGATTTTCTTTCGGGTCACCTTCGAAAACAGATACATACAATCTATCCTTAGGTAGTTTATATACTTCCGTCAATAACTCCCAGCTCCAAGCGATGGCTTCTGCCTTAAAATAATCACCAATACTCCAATTGCCCAGCATCTCAAACATGGTATGGTGGTAAGTATCTACACCTACTTCTTCGAGATCATTGTGTTTTCCACTGACTCTCAGACACTTCTGCGTATCTGCTATCCTAGGATTGTCCGGTTTTCTATTGCCAAGGAAGTAGTCTTTGAACTGATTCATACCAGCATTAGTAAACATCAACGTAGGATCGTCTTTAACTACGATAGGCGCCGAACCTACTATTTTATGGTTTTTACTAGCAAAAAAATCTAGAAATTTCTGTCTTATTTCGTTGGATGTCATCTCGCGATCAACTATTTTAAAGTATAAATTAAAAATTTAGCCGCAAATATACGAGATAAAAGGAAGGTATAGAATTATTGTTTGGGAAAATACGGAAGGAAAGTGGAGTTTGGCGTATTGGATTTGATATTTGTGTGGGAAGACTTGAAGTTGTTCTTCTTTGAAATGGTTTTCTAACGTCTAGTGCATCTGCCGTACGACCGATAGGGAGTATGGTCATGATGCACATTGTTATCTTTTCGCCTATATTTTTAGTTATATCTCTTATTTTAAACCCATCTCAATTAATTAAAATTGGATTTTATTGTTACCACTTTTGGTTTCTTGAATTACTTAATTCTATTTCTTTGATAAGTTCTTCAGAATTGAAATGATTTAGTTTATCCCTTTCCTTTTTCCATTTTTTGTACTCTTCAATATTTGTTAACCTAATATTTATATCTTCAATTACCAACGATTTATTTTCTAAAAAGACATTTAGCACGACTTTAAGTTGTCTCTTTGCCCAACCGACGGATGATGCAGTATTCTGTCCGATGGCATCTTCTATTTGACTAAATAATTGAGTAGTCACAATGAATTCATCATGTTTTAGTTCTTTGGAAATTTCACTTTTTACTAAATAGTCATAATACAAAGAGAAGAAACCAATCGCATCATTTAGGTCAAGTTCAATCGGTTTTAATTCAGTTACCAGTTCCATATCAAACACAACTTTTTCTTTATCAGCATAAATATGGCTTTCATTAATTCCAATATATTTAGGTTTGGATTTGTCAAATCTCTTAGCTGACTCCAAATCCGATAATAATGCTCTAACCGAGCCTGCAGTAGAATATGTAATTAAAAAATGGTTCATCAGATTCACTTTCTCCTTAGGTTCAAAAGTAACACTGTTATATCTCGAATTATTTGCGAATTCTTTGGTATTAAATATGATATTTCTAATTCTCACTTTCATTTATTGGTGAAAGACAACTTGTTAATAGACGAACAAAAAATCTAGCAACTTTCGGGTTTTTCTGAAAAATCATACCCAAATGTAAAAAAGTCCCTACGTTCATAATATTTGTTCTGCTTCGTGACAAATTTATAACAATATTCTGATCTATGCAAATATACGAGATAAAAGGAAGGTATAGAATTATTGTTTGGGAAAATGCGGAAGGAAAGTCGTAACAATCAAACAATATCCAATTTGAACCTTTAAACAAACTATTTGGAACAAATTAAATCATTCCATTTTGATATCTCTTCAGCTTTATCAGGAATTAATTTTTTACTCCACATGTCAACTAGCTGACAAGACCAACGATCAAAAGATACATTTTCATCCTTGATTATTTTTTGGAAAGTGGAGAAATTATCATTGCTTGATGTTTGATTAGTTGAAATTGAATATATTTGGTATAGATAATCCAAGAGATATTTACTTTTTTTGTCTGGTGGCGTCAAATTTTTAAGAACATTATAATAGTTTTTAAATTTGATAATTTCATTGCTGATCAAGTATAGCTCCAATAAACTTAGTTCATTGGCCCACCATTTAGAATTATTTTTATTTTCAATCTTTTCCAAGAAATCACTTTCTGAAGTTTTAAAAATAGAATCTGCCTTAAAATGATCTTCCATAAAATGATAAGTTAAAGCCAGCTGTTCATTTAGTGGGATATCATATTTGGTTTCTAGATATTTCAGGTCTTTCAAACTACTTTTATAATCACCTATGTAGAAATAAGCGTTAGCCCTATTATATATCTTAGGGACAGTAAAATTTACGATCGTAACACAAAAATCTATATCTCTTTGAATACTAATCGAATATGGTTTTATACATTCTTGATATCTTTTTGCTTCATACAGAGCATCTGCATATTTATCTGGACTTATCAATTCTGCAGCCCTTACAGAATCTATCTCTAAGGCAATAGGATAAAGTTTTAAGATAGGATTATTATTGTTATGATAGTCATATCTCGATGATAATGACATCAAAGCATCCACTATTCCTTCATATTGTTTCATTTCTTCCAAAGTAATTAAACCATTCAAATAGCCAACTACCTTTAGTTCAATTGCATTGTAGAAATAATAGTGCAAGGATTTGTCGCCATTATTTCTTAGATCAAATTCGATGAAATCATCCAATTGATAAACTTCTAAAGGGAAGATCTCTATTTTATTTTTGCTCAAGTCGAGCCTCTTTGTCTTGAAATTTGCCCAACCAGATTTAGGTACGTTTGTAATATTGCATTCAGAAAAGTCAATACTTTCAAATTTTTGGGGCATATTTATTAACACTTTCAGAATTTCCCCATCAAACTCTTTATTAAGCGCACATGAAATTGTCTCCAATCCAGTCATATTTCGGATTGTAGATGGTAAGGACAGAATATTATTTGAGAAATCAGGCTTAAAACGGTCATTGTCTGCGTAGTAACTATTATGTAAATATAATGTCTTTAGTTTTGTAAGATTTCCTATACTACTTGGGATCGCATTGAGATTATTATTGGCTAACTCCAGAATTTCTAAAGATGATAAATCACCAATCACAGAAGGTAATTCTTTTAAATTATTATTATTAAGATTGAGTTTTTTTAACTGGGTAAGGTTTTTTATACTTTTCGGCAATTGTTCTATTTTGTTAAAACCTATATCTAAATATTCTAGTTTTTCTAAATCACCAATAGATTCTGGCAATCTAATAAGTTCAGAAAATCTGGCATCTAAATTCTTTAATTTTTTTAAATTACCAATTGTATTTGGTAACGAAATAAGATCAATAAATGGAATATTTAATGTTTTAAGATTTTTAAGTTCACCTATTTCATTAGGAAGTACCTTGAATTTTCCACTCAATTCGAGTTTTTCAAGATTGGATAGTTTTTTAATATTTTTACTTAAAATTGTGTCAGAAAAACCACTAATTACAAGATTTTTCAAATTATATAAATCAAAAAGTGACTCAGGGATATAACAAGCTTCACTTTTCCAACTAACTGAGACATGTAAGTCTTCTATATTTTTCAATAACCCTATATTTTTTTCAATATTTGAAGTAGCCTTGCCCAAATTCAAAGTCAAATGTTTTAATCTTGGTAATGTGGCTATATTTTGCAATAGAGGTGTATCTTCCTTTGTCCCCATTCTATAAATACACAAATTGCTCAAATCCTTAAAAACTCCAAAATCTGCTGCATTTTCAACAGAAAGTGTAAAACCTGCCAATGAAAGAAGCTTTAAATTACTAGCTTTTTTTAATGGTTCGAAGAAATTTTTGGTTTCGTGATTGTAGGATTCTAATACAATACTGTTAGCTTTTAGCGGGTATTTTTCGGGATTGGGTAGATAAATTTCAGGTTGGTTAATATATATTCCTTCCATTTTTGCCAATAATGCATCTAAATCTGGAGAGCCTACCATATTTTTACCTATATTATTTATGCCTAAAAATTTAAGCGATGGCATTTTCAGCAATTCTGACCATAAACTGTCATAATTTAAATTCATTTTTCCGTCAATATAAACGAAATCTATATTTTCAAGATTTCTGAACTTTGGAATGTTTGTAAAAGCCGTATCTCTCCAATTCGAAGCCAATTCAATTGAAGTGACATGTTTATGTGAATTTATAAGGGCTACTTTTTCTCTATGATTGTCAAATTCTGTTATGTGAATTGTTACGTTATTGAACCTTTTTTCTTTTAATCTTTCTGATAACTCTTTGTCATCAATATTTATAGGAAAATGGCTAATTCTATAACCTGAAGTTACGTCTTTACCTAAATATTTTTCAAAACCTGATTGCGCATTTCCATAGAATACACCTAAAAAAAGGATAATTGTTGTTATTATAATTTTCATCTTTAGAGTTTATTTTATAAATCTACTAAATTATTCTTTTTGACTGCTATTCAAATTAAATGTCATATAAACATTCAAGGCACTTGAGCTTATTTGTCTAGAATCATAGCTCGACCCGAAATATTTACTATAATAATTTTTATATCCAAAATAATCAATAAACTCTAGTCCAAATGAATTACCACTCAAGCTGACCAATTCAAATCCAACTGAATATTGAATGGAATATATCTTGTCTACAAACGTATTTTTGTACAGAGTAGCGCCTGCATCTCTTTCATAATTAAAAGTCCCTACTTGTTCAAAATGATCGACTTCATAATCTTTAAATCTAGTGTCAAAATTATAGTTATTAATTAAACCCACGAAAGCTTGAAATCTATTTTTGACGTAAACCAACTTCAATGGAAGCAGCAAATGGTCTAATTTATAATCATCTTTTTGTGCCCTTAGACCTACTTTGATATTTGTTCTGTTGTATAAAATTTCAGATCTTAAAAGCCATGTTCCTGCTGTATTTAGCTTATAATCCTTTTCAAGTCCTAAGCTATAATTGAGTGTTTTACTAAAACCAAAATCGTCCACATATTCATTGGTGGGTGGAGTCATCCCATATACGCCTACACTAAGTTTGAGTTTAATGTCTTTTGTAAATTGAGCAAATAAAATATTTGCACTTAATATCATCAAGAATATAAATGGGTATTTAATCTTTTGAATCATAAATTTAGTTTTAAATGAAAGTTTTAAAATTTGAGTGACAAAGTTAACCAAATAATTAATTTCAACAATTCTTGCGACAATTATATTTGATTCATATAAACCTTATTTAGCCAACAGCTCCTCCACCAATCCCACTACTCCTTTTGTAGCAGGTTCTGCAATGATATGGAGATTTGGTCTTCGTTTTAGTTCGTACGAAATGTTAGGTTTTGGATCGATGTAGTAGACTTGGCAACTAGGATTTGCATATTGGACCAAACCAGCTGCAGGATAAACTTGCATAGATGTACCAACGATCATAATAATATCTGCTGCCGCACATTCATCTATAGCCGGTTCTAACAAAGGTACCATCTCTCCAAACCACACAATATGAGGTCTAAGTTGATACCCGTTAGGACACAAATCACCCAGATGTAGATCTTCTGTCCACATGGTAACATGCTTTGGATTTCCGGTGCTTCTTACTTTATTGAGTTCTCCATGTAAGTGGATGATATTTTTACTTCCACCACGTTCATGAAGGTCATCTACATTTTGGGTGACTACAACGGCGTTAAATTTTTCTTCTAACTTTGCGATAGCTTGGTGTGCTGCATTAGGATGGACTTCTTTGAGCTGTCTTCTGCGTTGATTATAAAAATCTAGGACCAATGTTTGATCATTTTCCCAGCCTTGCGGAGATGCTACTGCCATCACATCGTGTCCTTCCCAAAGTCCATCAGCATCTCTGAAAGTACTGATACCACTTTCAGCACTGATACCAGCTCCAGATAAAACTACTATTTTTTGCATGTTAATAATTTGAATTATTGGAGTATTTATGATTTGAAAAAATAATCTACCAAAATACTACCTAGATTTACGTACAAAAATAACATTTCTTTAATCAATAGAAAAGGACAATTGCGAATAGTTTGTATAATAATTTTAGTCAAACGATTTGTAAGCTGTACCAATATAATCAATTATATCAGTGGCTATTAGACTCTCTTTACTTTGGTTGCCAAGAGCCAAGTCACCTGCTAATCCATGTAAATAAACACCAAAAACAGCAGCTTCTTGAGGTAAATATTGTTGAGCCAACAGGCCAGTGATCATACCTGTCAATACATCTCCTGATCCTGCAGTGGCCATACCACTATTCCCAGTACTATTTATATAAACATCACCATTGGGTGTACAAACTCTCGTGAATGCGCCTTTTAATACAATGGTCACTTGATAGCGAATTGCAAATTCTAACTGTTTGTCAAACATCTCTTGGCTATTATTTAATAAACCAAAAAGTCTTGAAAATTCTTTCGGATGAGGTGTCAGAATACTATTTTTTGGTATGATATCCCATAGCGTTTTATCTTTGGAAATGATATTAAGCGCATCTGCATCTAGCACTAAAGGTTTATGTTGGGTAGTTAATAAATTTCTTAATGCTGTGGCAGTATTTGCTTCTTGACCTAAACCTGGACCACAACCTATTGTGTATTTATTTTCTCCAAAAATCAGTTCTTTTGTAAAGTTGATCTCTCCTGAACAGATTACCATGGCTTCTGGCAAAGATATTTGAAGAACATCCAAACCAATGTCTGGAACTGCAGCGGTAACTAAACCTGCCCCTACTTTTAGTGCTGCTTTACTTGATAGGGCTGCAGCACCTAAACTACCTTTTTTACCAGCAACAATTAAGGCATGACCAAAATCGCCTTTGTGTTGAAAATCAGATCTCTTCCTATACAGTGATTGAATAAAAACCTTATCTACATATGTGAAAGGACTTGGTTCTATAGCTAAAAATTCTTCGTGTAATCCAATATCTCCAATCACAAAATTCTTAATAAAAGTCGCATTTTCCTTATTAAAAAAACTAAGTTTTGGTACTTGAAAAGTAAAAACTTCGTCTGCCTTTATGATATGGCCCGATCCGATTCCTTCTGAAGGCAATCCGGAAGGTAAGTCTACAGATAAAATTTTATAGTTTTCAGATAGGTTTATTTTTTCAATGATATCACCTAATTCTTTATCTACAGGTCTATTCAAACCTATACCAAGAAGTGCATCAATAATAATTGAATTGGGCTGTATGGTTAGCATTTCATCTTCAAGAAACTGGATATGAACATCTTTTAACCTTACTAAACTTTCTAAATTTTGTGTAAAATCAGGTGAATCTTCTTTTGCTACCCTTTTGACAATGACATTTACCGTAAAGAACTTGTATCTTAGTAACATTGCGATTGCTAAGCCGTCGCCACCATTGTTACCATTTCCACAAAATATTGTGACTGGATGATTAAAGTGAGTGGAATCTGAACAATACCAATCTACAAATGAAAGAGCTGCTCGATCCATTAAATGCAAAGATGAGATAGGCTCACATTTGATTGTAAAACTATCCCATCTTTTTATTTGTGAAGCAGTAAAAAGCTTCATAATTTCTTTTATTTATGTTTGTATTATCTTCATTCGCAACTATACTTACATTTCATCTTCGTCGTCTTCAAGATACATATCTTTGAAGTCATCTATTTCTCTTCTTTCTTTTTTGGTGGGTCTTCCTTCACCTCTTTGTCTAAACTCAGCACCTGCTTTGCCAACAAACCATTCCTTGTACTTATTAATTTCTTCTAGCGGTGTCAAATCTTCAAAACATGGTGCAGCAAGTGTGGCAGAAACACGCTTCTCAATTATCTGCAAAACCTTGAATGTAAGATTAAAACCATTTTTTTTGACTTCAATCTCCTCTCCAGATGTAACTAGGTAAGATGGTTTTACATTGGAATCTTTAATCTTGACCTTACCTGCTTTGCATGCATCAGTAGCCATTGATCGGGATTTAAAAAGTCTCACACTCCATAGCCACTTATCTATTCTGACTTTATTTGGCGCCGACATCAGTTCTGTCTAAAATTGGTAATTGAGGATTCATATCTTCCAAAGTTTTTAAAACCACTTGAGCAATAAAATAATTTCTATACCATCTTTTATCAGCTGGCGCTATGTGCCAAGGTATACTACTCTCATTTATAGCGTATTCGTAACATTTCATATATTCATTCCAATGGTCATTCTCATCCCAATCGGCTGCTTTATGTTTCCAATTTTTAGTAGTATCGTCTATCCTTTCTTGAAGCTTTTCTTGCTGCTTTTCAGGAGAGATGTGCATATAAAATTTTAATACTTTTGTATTCGCATCAAACTCTAGTAATTCCTCAAATGCATTGATGGCTTTCATTCTTTTTTCTGCCTTTTCTTCAGTGATCCATTTATGGACTCTTTGAATCAAGATATCTTCATAATGGGACCTATTAAATATCATAATATTACCCTTTCTTGGCGTTTTTTGGTGGATACGCCATAGAAAATCATGGGCAAATTCTTCCTCAGTGGGCTTTTTGAAAGCTACAACATCTATACCCGAAGGATTACAATCTGCAAAAACTGTTTTGACAGTTCCATCTTTTCCACTTGCGTCCATCCCTTGCAGAATGACTAATAAGCTCTGTTTGCCTTCTGCATATAATTTGTGTTGTAACTCTCCAATTTTAATAACTAGGTCAATAGTTTTTGCTTCTATTTTCTTTTTATTTAGTTCAGAAGGTGCCTTAGTTGATATTTTTGTTAAATTTATGGACATAAACTTTTATAATTTTATATTTAATGATGTTTTGAGTGTTAAGGTTTTATGCTAAATCAAAAATGAAAAGTACATAATTTTGTGCTACTTCATTTTCGTTCTTTTGACCAAATATGAATGTAATATTGGGACAAAACCTTCGTTTATATCTGCTTCGATAAATTCTATCTTATATTGTAAACACTTCATTTTCAATGCTTCCGTATATGCATTTACTTTTTCGACATAAAGTTCCTTTACCTGATTATGTTGTAACTTTATCTCCTCACCTGATTCTATATCGACGAAAAGATAAGGCCTATTTTCATATTCAAATTCTAATTCATGCTTTTTGTCTGTCACATGAAATAGTATCACCTCATGTTTGGCATATTTGAGATGTTGGAGTGCAGCAAACATATCTTCACTGTTTTCATCATTATCAAACATATCGCTAAAAATCATGACTAATGAACGTCTATGGATACTATCTGCTAGCTGATGTAAAGATTTTGCTGTAGAAGTCGTTTTTTGCTTGGCAGGATCTCGGATTAATCCATCCAAATACGTAAGAAGTAAGCGATAGTGAGATGTAGATGATCTACATTTAGTATGGATCTTGACTTCAGAATCAAAAATGCTTAACCCAAAAGCATCTCGTTGTTTTCTCAGCAGATTCATCATAGAAGCAGCTGCAAGTGCCGAAAACTGGAGTTTATTTAATGATTTGGCTCCAGCATCTTCTGGAAAATACATGGAGGAAGATGTGTCAATAATTATTTGACATCTTAGATTGGTCTCTTCTTCAAATTTTTTTGAAAACATTTTATCAGACCGAGCATACACTTTCCAATCTACATCTTTGGTTGACTCACCTGGATTATAAAGGCGATGTTCAGCAAATTCAACCGAAAATCCATGAAAAGGACTTTTATGAAGACCAATGATAAATCCCTCCACTACTTGTTTTGCAAGTAACTCAATATTCTCAACTTGCCTAACATCAAAATTATCAAAAAAACTCATTCATTATGATTTACAAAACAAAAGTAAAATAAAAACTCCTAAATCAAACGAATGAAATAGGAGTTTTATGTAATATTTCAAATTGATGTTCAAATTTACTTCATCTACCACATATTTTATAAAGAAACTTGTGAAGACAATCAATTATCAAACAATCAAATTTTATGTTTTTTATAAATGAGCTGCAATTTTTGCTGCCAAAGTCGCTTTAGTAGTAACTCCTACCTGCTTATCCACAACTTCTCCGTCTTTTATGATAAGAATAGTAGGAATGCTTCTAACACCATACTTTAGGGATACTTCAGGGTTATCATCTACATTGACCTTTCCAATTGTTGCCTTGCCTTCATATTCTTTTGCAAGATCTTCAATAATTGGTCCTATCAATCTACATGGTCCACACCATTCTGCCCAAAAATCAACAACAGAAACTCCACCCGCCAATGCAGATTCTTGGAAATTACTGTCTGTAAATACAAATGCCATATTTAACGTCTTAATTAGTTTTGAAAAAATTTTATACGGGTATTATAACACTAGACCGTTTAGAATAGTTGCAACTAAAACTTTTAAATATTCTTAATAAAATGCTAATGTTTTTGTTAATTTACCCCAATACTACATATTAATGAAGGTAATAACTTTAACATTTATACCTTTTTTGAATCCAAAGATGTGAATTATAACGAGTTATTTCCTAACAGAACAAGTATTAATGCCAACTATAGAGTATAGTGGACAGAAACTTACTAAGCTTGTTAGCGCAAAAATAATGGCAAATACGCCTAAAACAAGTGCTGGTGTACCACTGATGGTTCCTGTAAAATAAAGTGCTGCTACTACTGCTGCCAATGCTAATCTTATGATTTTGTCTGTTGTACCCATGTTCTTTGTCATGATCTTAAAATTTAATTGTTAAATGATAAATAAAATTATGATACAAAGATAAGTCAGTCATAACTACGGATCTTGTGACATTTATCACACTCATTACATTAATTACAAAATTTTTAATATTCCACCTGTCATTTCAAGTTTATTATCATTTTCTAGTTTCTTTATGATTCTTGTGACAACTTCTCTTGTTGTAGCAAGGTCGGATGCGATTTCCTTGTGCGTGATCTTAAAAGAATTACTTTTATTAATCAAAGCTTTTTGTTTTAGGTACACCATAATTCTATCATCTAGGTGTTCAAAGACAAGATGCGTTAGTGTTTCAATCATATCTAAATATCTCAATTGATAGAATTTTAAATAAAATGTATTGAATTCAGGATATACCCTACCCCATTTGATAACTTCTGATGATGGCATTAAAAAAAGAATAGCAGGTGACTCTGTAATCGCATAAATCTGGCTAGCTTCATTATTTATACATGAGTTGTAAGACATGATACAACTCTCGTTTTCGCGTATGTAATACAGTAAAAACTCCTTGTCATCGTGGTAAGTATATACTTTGACCGTCCCTGATAATACGATTGGTATGACGCTAACATACTGCCCTACTCTGAGAATCTTTTGATCTTTGGCAATTTCCATAATCTGTGACTTGGTCCACATTTCATCAATGAGTTTTTCGTCAAAGATTGCAAATTTTTGCCTTAATAATTGCTTGTTATATGCTACAGACATTTGAATACTTTTAGGGCCACCCACATCATAAAATACATTTATAAAATCAATGATACAAATCTAAAATTAATTCCTTTGCCAACTACATTTATGTTATTATTTTATAACATAAATTGAAAATTTCATTTAAACAAGAAAATTAACAATTTAAAATAATGATAGTATAACATTGAATATCTGTTATTTATACATTATAAATAAAATTTTATAAAAATTATTTTGAAATTCAATAGTACAAATAAAAAGTTTCATCCTTTCTTAATCATAAAACATTTTATTCTAAATCTTTAAATTTTAATTCTTATGAAAATGTATCTTTTAAAATTTCGATGGTTATTTATCCTTGCTTTAGGATTGGGATTGGGTTCTTGTTCTGAGTCTTCAGATGTTGCTGATGAAGCAACTGCAGAGACCTATGCAGAAGAAACCGTATTTAGAACGCAGGAATCTGCAAAATTAGGAAGATTTGGTTGTTACGAGCTTGTTTTTCCTGTAACAGTTTCTTTTTCTGACGGCACAAGTGTTTCGGTTGATTCATATGAAACATTAAAAGCAGCAGTCAAAGAATGGAGAAAAAATAATCCACGTGTTAGAACTAGGCCAACTCTAGCCTTCCCTTATGAAATTATCAATGATGAAGGCGAAATTATTTCTGTCACAGATGAAAATGTACAGAAAGAATTGAGACAAGCTTGTAGAAAAGATTTCTTTGACAATAATGGACCAAATGGGCACAACCATAGACCTAAAATCTGTTTCCACCCTGTCTTCCCTTTCAGTGTACTAATTCCAGATGGTACTATCATCACGCTTAATGCAAAAGAAGATCGCAAATTACTTCATGATGCCATAAAAGCTTGGAAGGCAAGTAATCCAGATGCAACTGAGAGACCGGAATTAATCTTTCCTTTGGATGTTATCCTAGAAGATGGCACAACAGTCACAGTTGCTTCAAAAGAAGAGTTGAAACTTCTAAAAGAATCTTGTAAATAAAAACATTTTTCGATACTAATCATTGTGATCGATGTCCAAAGAGATGGTGCATATTTGATTATGCATCATCTTTTTTTTTTGCATTCATTAGGAACAAAAATGCTTTAATCCGTTTCAGTTTCTGTTGTAATCAATTCGGATTTACCGTATTCATCAATGTAAATTCTGACTAAAACTATAAAAACAGATAACATCAACGGGCCAAAAATAACCCCTAGAAAACCTAATAAATTTATACCTATGAAGACACCTAATAAAGTAATGAGTGGGTGTACATCAGCCATTTTTTTCTGAACCATAAACCTAGCAATGTTATCTATTGACCCTATCACTATAAATCCCCATAAAGCGACTCCTATCCCTTGCCAAGGACTTACTATAGCGAATTGATATATAGCTAATGGCAAATAGACAACAAGTGTCCCTACGATGGGAACTACTGATGCAATCGCAGTGATTATGCCCATCAACACAAATTCTTCTACACCGAATATCCAATAACCAATCAAACCAGTGATACCTTGAATGATAGCAACTATAGGAATTCCTAAGGCATTGGAATATACTAAATTCCGAATTTCTGATATTAATTTCTTAACATTGACAGCTTTTAAAGGGATACTTGTTCTCAGCCATCTTTCTACTTCCTTGGTTTGAACTAATAAAAAGTAAAGAATTAAATACATTAAAAACACATTACCTAGTGCTGAAAAAGTCCCACCAAGTGTTTTCTGAGCGAAAGGAATAACTTGACTGCTTATTTTCTCTACATTCTCAGCTTTCAAAAGATCTATACCATAATTCACTACAAAATAGTCATGTAATTTTGTAAATATGTCATTAATTATTGTCGGGTCTTGTACCAATGGCATGATCCGATCCACAGCTGTGGCTGTCATCCAGATCAAGGGTATAACCATAATTACTAATGATAAAAACATGAGAATCAAACATGCTATCCATGGCTTCCATTTTCTATTGTGTACTAGATATTTCATCGGATCCATCAAAATTACATACAAAGTGATAGCCCCCAAAAATGCTCCTATCATGAAATATAATTCTCCAATGATCACATAACCTAAAGCAACTAAAATAGCTAAAAAGAATATTTGCCTTATGGTATTTGGATGGATTTGTTTGGCGACTGTTACAATTTTCTGACTCATATATTTACATTATTTTATAAAATATCCTTAATAATTGGTCTTAAAATACATACAAAGATAAACATAAAATACTACACATATCTACATAAAAAAAGCCATTGCAAACTTTCATCTGCAATGGCTTAAACTATTTCAATCTAAACACAAATATAAAACACACTTTATTCTAATATAATCATCTTTTTGGTCTCTGTAAATGTACCGCTTTCTATTTGATACATTAAAACACCAGAAGTACCAAGTTCAGATTTGATAAATTCAATTGTATTCTCACCTTTAGCATAATCACCGCTAACAACCTTGATGGTTTTTCCTGTCAAATCAAAAACTTTCAATATTGCATGTCCATTATCTGGCAAGCTGAATGTAATACTTGTTTTATCAGTAAATGGATTTGGTTTGTTTTGCATTAAAGCATATCCACCTTCTTTGGCTACAGATCTAACATTCAATTTAGTTTGTAATACTTTTTGTTCGCTATCAAAAGCCATCGCAGGTGTCACATTCGAAACCATATTTAATACTTGATGATTAACAATATTACCATTTGATTTGAACTTCAATGTAAATACTGGTTCATTAGACTTAACGGATACTGGTATTTCTTCATTCCAACTTGAAGTCAATATACCTTCTCCAAGTCTATGCGTACCAAAATTTGATTCGCTAACATTTAAAGAACCTGCTATGATGTCTGTCAGCTCCATTTTTGATGCATCAAATGTCAAAGTATATTGGAAGCCAAAGATATTTTCAAAATCATTAGCATAAACTGGTACTTCAAAATATTGACCCATTGTCGCTGTAACTGGTTCTATCTCAAAAGCTAACACATTATTTGACCTTGACTCTACGGATGATCCATCAATATTTGCTGTTGCCGATCCATTAATATCACCAATCTTAACACCTATGAAATTCTGATTGACTTTAAATGCGTTCAATTGGTTGTAAACATAACTTTCAGTGTATGGGAATGGAGTAAGTGGATTAGTAAAGACATGGTTTGACGTTACAAATCTCCAAGATTTCTGATTATTAGGAAACTCTGTACTTATTCCAAGGATTACTTTTCTTAATGCCACTAGATCGGCAGCTGTAACTTTAGTATTATTGTCAATGTCTGCTGCAATAACTTTTAATGGATCATTAAATACATCTACACCCAAAATATGTCTTTGTGTTAATACCAAGTCCAGTGTAGATACGCCGTTTAGGATGTTTCTATTATCACTCATGCTAACAGTGTATGTATTATTTTTAGGTAATTGTGTAAAATTATAATTACCCGTTGCATCAGTTTTAGCTGTTTTTGATTGATCTGGCACGCTGCTAACTAGCTTGACATCACAACCATTCATACCTAATGAATTACCTATGGCCGCTCTACCTGAGATGGCTATTTGGTTTCCATTAGAATCTGGACATACATTTGCATTATCCTGCAACACTAGTGTTACTGTACAATAATCTTGGTTGCCGTCATGGTCTGTCACCCACATTTCTACTGATATTTCTTGAGATATACCATTTGGAATGTCTTCACAGCCAAATACAATACCAGAAGTATTATATTGTGGAATCCATATTTGAGCGTTACCTGCTTCATATTCTGCTTTAGTCGATAGAATACCATTACCTGTAAAATAATGCTCTACATTTAATAATGAATCTACTGGAGTAGCACCATAAAAAGTAAATAAAAGATCTTCTACCAACGTACAATTGTCATAACTTCCAAGGTCATAATCAGCAGCCCATATGGCAATCTTACCGTTAGAATTCATAACTGCCGTTGTGATAGATGAAATACAGTATGGTGTCGGCTTCTTGAAATCAACTACATTGATATATTGGGTGCAGAATGCTCTGTTACCACATCTATCTTCCACTGTCCACTTGATCTTGTGTCTACCATTTTTTACAATTCTGTTAAATCTATCAGAATTCACAACAGCACCTATGGT